>VAPF01041884.1_pt1 | contig 14058 bp, 9 predicted proteins | sample 3393931 | NCBI WGS metagenome assembly VAPF01 (sample SAMN08290437, study PRJNA428436) | hydrothermal vent metagenome | isolation source: Deep-sea hydrothermal vent chimney | place: Atlantic Ocean: South-mid Altantic Ridge | depth 2773 m m | reverse complement strand
CAGGCGTATAGTTAATAAAAAGCTTAATGCCAGGAAGCTAACGCCTGCTGCCCGATGGGGCTATTCTTATGTCGACTTTCAGGCAGCGAAGGTTTTAAAAGATAGCGATGCTCAGATCAGTAGCCTTGAAAAGGCTTTATCGCAGGGGATTGACTATCCGGTGCTGGGTAAAAATTATACCCTGTCTGCGGATGAATTATGGCGCCTGTACGAAAACAGGGGGTTGCAAATTGCCAATGCACATAACCTGCTTATTGGTGATGATTCCAGTTGGCTCGCATTAATTAAAACCATACGGCCAAAGTCGGCGCGTGACGCGCTTTACCTGAATGTGGCACTGGCACAGAATAGCCGGAGTCAAATGGTCAGGCAGCAAAGCAATGCTGCGATAGTAAATCAGTTAAAACAGCGTAAAAATGGTGCAGAGTTAATTAACCAGCTTTATCTGCACAGTCAGAAAATTCACGACTATAAGGTATTATCTGCTTCCGTTCGTTATCTACTGATTGATTATGCTCTGGATAAAGGAAATATTGCAAAAGCAGCATTAGTCATGAATGGTTTAACGGAGCCACCACAGGGAGAAGATGTGTTCAACTGGCGTATGCGCAAGGCAAGAATTTTGGTCTTACAGGGTGAATATGCTAAAAGTGTTAGTTTATTAAAACAGACCATGGCAGCATTAAGTGGAATAAAGGAAAACATGCTGGATCATTATCTTCAGGTTGTATTCGATTTCCAGACCGTACAACAAAATCGTAAGGCACTGGTATTATTCAACCTGATTAAACCGCAATGGTTAACCGATAAATCAAAACGTGAAATTTTCTTCTGGAAAGCCGAGTCATTTAGTGCACTGAAAAATTATCAGCAGGCGGCATTATATTATCTGAAATCCGCGAACATCCCGCAGGGGCAGGAAAATGATTTCTGGGCACAGGCCGCCCGCTTTAAAGCAGGTGGCGCACTGGTTAAAGCTGGAATTTATGCTGATGCTGAGAAAGTGTACGTAGACCTGCTGGCTATTACAGTGAGTGACTCAAGAAAATTATTAATCAGACAGCATATCCAGCGCATTCGCCTGCTACGCAGTGCGAGAAAGCATCGTAGCATTGATGAAATGAACCACAGTGTGAAAGAACCATAATGTAGATAAAAAGGCGCGAGGTATAAAGTTAATGACCGGTTCTGATAATAAAAAGCGGTATGATGCGATACTCAATACGCCTTTTGCCATGCTGGGTCTGTGTTTTGAAAGTGACAGACTGACGACAGTGGATTATCTCGATGATATGGCGGAGAAAAAATCATCGAATCCTATTATTATTCGGCTTTGTGAGCAGATTCAGCAGTATTGTAAAATCGGACCGGCATTTCATGGCTTTTGCGTAGAAACCAGTATTAGCGGTACCGTATTCCAGCGGCGGGTATTACAGGAGATAGCCCGAATACCTTTTGGCAGGGTACTAAAATATGGTGAAATTGCGCACAAACTTAATACCTCTCCCCGTGCGGTTGGTAATGCCTGTCGGCGTAATCCGGTGCCGCTAATTATTCCCTGTCATCGTGTTGTTGCCGCAAATGGCATAGGTGGTTATGACGGGGTGTTGAGCGGACCGCGACTGGCAATAAAAAGACAGTTATTAAGGCATGAAGGTATCATTCTGGACTGACCTGGTTGCCAGTTTTCATAATTAGGCTATTGAGGCATCCCTCAGGCTTGTAAATTTATAATTAATCCCTATATTGGGCATAATCGTTTTAGTAAATTAATCTGGAGTACGTTAATGAACGTAGAAGCAACAAAAGAAACCCTGGAATTTCAGACAGAGGCTCGTCAGATACTGCATCTGATGACACATTCACTGTATTCAAATAAAGAAATCTTTGTCCGTGAACTTATTTCCAATGCATCGGATGCCTGCGATAAATTACGTTTTCAGGCATTGGAAGACGATGCCTTATATGAAGGTGATGGCGAATTAAAAATCACCGTAGAGTTCGATGAAGATAAGAAAACCGTTACCATCAGCGATAATGGTGTCGGTATGATACGTGACGAAGTCGTCGAAAATATTGGCACCATTGCCAGTTCTGGAACACGAAAGTTTCTTGATGCCATGACTGGCGATCAGGCAAAAGATGCACAGATGATCGGTCAGTTCGGGGTAGGATTTTACTCCTCCTTCATTGTTGCCGATAAAGTGACACTGGAAACGAGGAAAGCCGGCACCGCCGCCGATGCAGCAGTTCGCTGGGAATCGGACGGTGCAGGTAGTTTTACGCTGGAAAATATTGAACGTGAAAATCGTGGCACGACCGTTACTCTGCATCTGAAAGAGGATGAGGGCGAGTTTGCCAGTGAATACCGACTGAAGAATATTATTAAACAATATTCAGATCATATATCTATCCCGGTAATGATGTATGAAGAGGAAAAGGACGATGACGGAAAAGTGGTTGAAGGCAGTAAAAAACTAACGCGGGTAAACAGCGCCTCAGCATTATGGGCAAGGGATAAATCGGATATTTCTGAAGAAGAATATAAAGAATTCTATAAGCATACAACATTGGATTTCGCTGATCCACTAAGCTGGATACATTCAAAAGTTGAAGGTAATCAAACTTACACATCGCTCCTGTATTTGCCTCGAAATCCACCTTTTGATCTGTTTGAACGTGAGCACAAACGTGGCGTTAAGCTGTATGTGAAGCGTATTTTTATTATGGACGATGCAGAACAGCTGATGCCAAATTATCTGCGTTTTGTAAAAGGTGTTGTTGACTCCGATGATTTACCGCTGAACGTATCCAGAGAAATTCTGCAAAAAAATAAAGTTATTGATCGTATCCGTGGCGCTTCAGTGAAGAAAGTACTGGGTATGCTCGAATCACTGGCCAAAAATAAAGCAGAAGACTACGCTGAATTCTGGAAGAACTTCGGTCAGGTAATGAAAGAAGGGCCGGTTGAAGATACAGGCAATCGTGAACGTATTGCCAAATTATTACGTTTTGCCAGTACGCATAATGATAATGACGAACAGAATGTTTCCTTTGATGATTACATCGGTCGGATGCAGGAAGGTCAGGATAAGATTTACTATATTGTTGCAGATAACTACCTTGCTGCTAAAAATAGCCCGCATCTGGAAATATTTAGACAGAAGGGTCTCGAAGTATTACTGTTAAGTGACCGTATTGATGAATGGCTGGTAACGCATCTGACAGAAGTGGAAGACAAAAAATTACAGTCAGTTGCGCGGGGTGATCTGGATCTTGGCGAGGAAGATAAAAAGGAAAGAGAAGCCGAAAAGGAAAAATTCGAGAAAGACTATGCATCGGTTATTGAACATGCGAAAAAAATACTGGGAGATAAAATCAAGGATATTACCGTATCCCAGCGGCTGACCGACTCACCATCGTGTCTGGTACTGAATGAACACGAGATGAGCGCGCAGATGCAGCAGATTATGCAGGCGGCAGGACAATATGTACCCAAACCACAGCCTGTTCTCGAATTAAACCCGGAACATGAACTCATTCATGCCTTAAAAGATATCACCGATGATGAACGCTTTGAAGACTGGGTGAACCTGTTATACGAACAGGCACAGATTGCCGCTGGTGACACGCTTGACGATGCCGCTGCATTTGTTAAACGGGTTAATAAATTACTGGTAAAATAAGACTGGTAAAATAAGACTGGTAAAATAATAGTAAAAGAGCCGAGACTGGCGATAAATTACTCTGCCGCAAGCGGATGGGGTATTAAAAGCCGAAATTGGATTCGCGAAGAACGCAAAGTACGCAAAAAAAACAAATCCAGGTTAAAATAAATTAACCTGTTTGTTTTCATTTTTGTAATTCGCGTCTTTTGCGTTTTTCGGCTTAAGTTTTTTGATCTTGTTTTAATACTCCAAAGGCTTACTGCGGGTAAAAAACTGAAGCGTATCTATATTAGATTATTCTAATATATGATAGTAATACATGATAGAATCCCGCTTTCCTTTTATTACACATTGCAGACGTTGTATCTGGCAGGAGAACATGAATGGCAGGTAAAAAGTGTGGCGTGCCACAACTGGTTCGATTCTCCCCGTATATTTTGTTGTTATTAGCAGGCATATTTCATTTGTCTGTCGTTCGGGCGCAGCCTGATACGCCTCTGGGTACGACATCAAAAATTGCTACGGCTAACGTAGAGCTGAAAACCTTTAATCGTGAATTTCGTCTCGATGGTGTCGTGGAAGCCATTAATAAAGCGACGATTTCTGCTCAGACTAGCGGTACGATCAGCGCGATTCTGGTCGATGTGGATGATTATGTAAAAAAGGGCAGCCTGATTCTGCGTCTTAATGATACCTCACAGCAGGCGCAGTTGAAAAAAGCGCTTGCCAGAAAGAAAGAGGCACAATCGCATCTGGCTAATGCGACAGAGGAATACAAACGTATTAGTGATATTTATGCCAAAAAAGTTGTTTCCAAAGCCAAAATGGATAACGCAAGGTATAATTTATCTGCTGCAAAAGCCAGGCTGGATGCCGCACAGGCGAGTCTGAGTGAAGCTCGTGAGCAGTTGTCCTACACGCGTGTGGTTGCCCCGTATAGTGGTATTGTCACCGCTCGCCAGGTGGAAGTAGGCGAAGCCGTGCGGCCTGGCACTAAACTGATGACGGGTATCTCACTGGATAAACTACGGATAAATATCAATGTGCCGCAAAGCCTGATTACAACGCTGCGTCATTATGCTAAAGCCTTTGTGTCTATCCATGCACCCGTTACGGGTAAACTGATTCATGTTACGGTAAAAAAAATAACCATTTTTCCTGTTGCCGACCCGCGCACCGGAACATTCAAAGTCCGGCTTGATTTACCCGAAGGCATAAAAGGACTGTTTCCGGGGATGTTTATTAAGGTTGCACTGGTGACGGGTGAGAAAAAGGTATTAATGGTACCGAGCAAAAGTGTGGTGTATCGCTCGGAAGTAACCGCTGTTTATGTGGTTGGCAGTAAAGGGGAAATCAACTTCAGGTATATTCGTCCCGGTAGAACTCGTGATGGTTTAATGGTTGTTCTTTCTGGGTTACAGTCGGGAGAGCAGGTTGCACTGGATCCGATTCAGGCGGGCGCAAGATTAATCGCACAGCGTCAGCGTATTATATCTGGAGCAGATTAATGGCCAAACTCGGTATTTCCGGCACCATTGCAAAATATTTTCTGAGTTCACAAATCACCCCCTTACTGGCACTGGTGGGTATATTGCTAGGTATATTCGCGGTTATTATTACGCCACGCGAAGAAGATCCACAAATTAATGTTACCTTTGCAAATGTGTTTATTGCCTTTCCCGGTGCCAGTGCATCGGAAGTGGAAAGTCTGGTCGCGATTCCGGCAGAACAGGTTATTTCGGAAATCAGTGGTATCAAACACGTTTATTCTACTTCTTCACCCGGCATGGCAACACTTACGGTGCAGTTTAAGGTTGGGCAGAATCGTACCGATGCCATTGTCCGTCTGTACAATAAACTGTATTCCAACCGTGACTGGTTGCCGGCTAATCTTGGTGTTGGTCTGCCCATTATCAAACCCAAAGGGATTGATGATGTGCCGATTATCGCTGCAACATTGTGGTCAAAAGATCCGACTGTAGGCGCTTATGAATTAAGCCAGGTGGCACATGGACTCGAAACTGAATTAAAACGTATTGCAGGTACCCGTGATATTTATACCATTGGTAGTCCCAAACGGGTGATGCATGTGGTACTCGACCCGCAGGCACTGGCCGCACATCATGTTGATATTAATGATCTTGCCAGGGCATTACGTGCAGCGAATACCGCCCGCACCGGTCTGAATATAACAAAGAACAACCATGAAATCCGGGTTCAGGCAGGAACATTTTTAACCTCGCCAGAAGATATTGGCGAACTGGTCGTCGGCGTGTTTAACGGCAAAGCCGTTTATTTACAGGATGTGGCTCACGTTGTTCAGCAGGCGGAATCTCCTTCGCAATATGTATCCATTGCTGCGGGCAGAGGCAATGCGATTACACACGCTAGTAATACGAAAATAATTAATAATATAGAACCGGCGGTAACCCTGGCGATTGCAAAAAAACCGGGGACCAATGCGGTAGATATTGCGCGTCAGGTTATTCAGCGGCTGCACGAACTAAAGGGGACTTTTATTCCTGATAATGTCGAAGTAACCATTACCCGCAACTACGGCGTAACGGCAGAGGAAAAATCAGAAAAACTGATTCATAAGCTGATTATCGAAACCGTTATCGTAATTTTTCTGGTGATGGGCGCACTGGGCTGGCGCGAAGGGATTGTAGTGGGTTCGGCGGTGGCGGTGACCTTGCTGATTACCCTGTTTGCCTCCTGGGCGTACGGCTTTACTCTTAACCGGGTCTCATTGTTTGCGCTGATTTTTTCCATTGGTATCCTGGTAGATGATGCCATTGTTATTGTGGAGAATATCCATCGCCACCTGAAGATTGGTGACGGTGGATTGCGTAAACTGATTCCCCGTGCGGTCGATGAAGTCGGCAGTCCTACCATTCTGGCTACCTTTACCGTGATTGCCGCATTATTACCCATGGCATTCGTCAGTGGGCTGATGGGGCCATATATGAGCCCGATTCCTATCAATGCCAGTATGGGAATGCTGATTTCGCTGGCGGTTGCTTTTGTGTTTACACCGTGGCTGACCTATACCCTGTTGAAGGGCAAGGCAAACCAGTGTGTTGCACATCCCACAGCGGAAAAAAATACCGAACTGACACAGGAACATGCGTTAAACCGTTTCTTTAGTCGCCTGATGACCCCTTTTCTTGCCGAACGTCAGGGCAGGCGCAACCGCTGGTTATTACTGGCCGGCCTTCTTTTACTGATTTCGGCAGCGATTTCACTGGTGGTATTTAAGGTAGTGATACTGAAAATGTTGCCATTTGATAATAAAAACGAATTTCAGGTGATCCTGGATATGCCTGCGGGTACCAGTCTGGAGCAGACCAACCATGTATTACAGGAGATGGGTTTATACCTTGGCAGGGTAAAGGAAGTCAGTGATTATGAAATTTATGCCGGCACTTCTTCGCCGATCAGCTTTAACGGACTAGTGCGTCAGTATTACCTGCGTCATGGTGCGAATATGGGCGATATACAGGTAAACCTGATTGATAAACATCATCGTGAACGTAAAAGCCACGATATTGCCCGGGCAGTGAGAGCGCCCCTGCAGGCCATTGCCCGGAAATATCATGGCAATGCAAAAATTGTTGAAGTACCGCCGGGGCCACCAGTGATGTCGCCGATTGTGGCAGAAGTCTATGGGCTGGATTATGCCGGACAGATTCTACAGGCAAAAGCCATCCGTAAGGTTTTTGAAACAACGCCGGATGTTGTAGATGTAGATGACAGTGTGGCATATCCGGCAAAAAAACTAACCATTCAGATTGACCGGCAACGCGCAGCGAGACTGGGCGTTTCCCAGAAAATGATTGGAGAAGCGCTGGCAACGGTTTTACAGGGTTCAGATGTAACCTATATGCACGGTAAAAATCTTAAATATGCGGTGCCGATTCGCATTGAATATGCCGGTGCTGATAAAGCTGATCTGGAACAGGTGTTAGCGCTGAAAGTACGCTCGGTTGCAGGAACGCTGGTGCCATTGTCCGACCTGGTAATAATCAAACATGGGGTGCGGGAGCAAAACATCTACCATAAGGATTTATTACCAGTCGTCTATGTAACCGGGAACCTGGCGGGTAAGATTGATAGCCCGTTATACGGGATGTTTGAGATGGCTGAACGCCTGAAAAAAAATGGCGGGCCAAAGCAATGGTTCACGCAGCAGCCGAATAACCCCTATGAATACAGTCTAAAATGGGATGGTGAATGGCAGATTACCTATGAAACTTTTCGTGATATGGGTATTGCCTATGCAGTCGGGCTGTTGATGATTTATCTACTGGTGGTGGCGCAATTTCATTCCTATAAAGTACCACTGGTGATTATGGCACCTATCCCGCTCACCATTATCGGTATTCTGCCGGGTCATGCCCTGCTCGGCGCGCAATTTACGGCTACCTCCATGATTGGCATGATTGCGCTGGCAGGTATTATCGTGCGTAACTCGATTCTTCTGGTCGATTTTATCAATCAGCAGGTAGATGAAGGTATGGACTTTCGACAGGCGGTGATTAATTCAGCCGCCGTTCGTGCCAAACCGATAGTGCTTACCGGTCTGGCGGCCATGACGGGTGGTTTCTTTATTATCAATGATCCAATTTTTAGTGGTCTGGCTATTTCACTGATTTTCGGCTTATTGGTTTCCACCGTACTCACTCTGGTAGTGATTCCGGTGGTGTATTATGCAGTAATGCGCCAGCAGATGGAGTCAGTGCCTTTGCGGTGAGCACGCACCAACTGGCTGAGGGGCGAATTCAAGTTGCAAGTGCACCACTCATTGAACCAAAGAAGACTTGGCTTCGACGGCTTCAAAGTGTGCGATCAAAACAATGCCCGGTACGAACCGGTTGTTCGATAACTTCCTGTGCCCCCAGCTCGACCAGCCGACGTTTGATTTCTATTACCTGATCCCGCGATGTTAATTGAGGATGAACCGTGATACGAAACTGATGCGCTACTTTGCTGGCCAGCACGTTAGCCACACTCGCCCAGGCGACCTGACCACTGTCCGGTACTGAAGTAATAGCGGGGTAATCTGCCGGTAATGCTTTCACATCCAGCCCGACCCAGTCGATAAGCGGAAGAATACTGGCCAGGCGTTGTGGGTAGGTTCCCGCTGTATGCAGACCTACTTTAAACCCCAGTGCTTTTACCTGCATGATCGCCTGATTAATCGTTGCCTGCATAACCGGTTCGCCACCGGAAAACACCACGGCATCCAGTAGCCCCTGGCGACGTACTAATATTTGCATCACATCCTGCCAGTGCCACTGTGTATTATCACTTCTGGCAGGCAGTAAATCGGGATTGTGACAATAACGACAGCGCCAGGGACAACCCTGAGCAAATACCACAGCAGAGAGTTCACCAGGGTAATCTACGGTGGTAAGTGGCACAAAGCCACCCACCCTGAATAGGTCGGGGACGGATTCAGGGTGAAGGCGCTTCATGATGATCTGGTTTCCCTGAAAAAGTTACGCTCCTTATGCTCTGACTGCTTTCCGGGATTCCAGGTTGATACCGGACGGTGATAACCCATCACCCGGGTCCATATTTCGCAGCGGGTACGTTCTTCGGTTTTAAGTTTAATGGTTTTAAGTTTAATGTTAGTTTGTGTTTGCATCGAGTATCTCCTCGGGTCTGGGTTGATTGATTTTTTTGGGACTATTTTTTTTCTGCAGAATCTCCTGGTCACACCGCGGGCAAAATTCATGCTCGCCACTGAGATAACCGTGGTGAGGACAGATGGAAAATGTTGGTGTAATGGTGATATATGGCAGACGAAAATTACTTAGCGCCCGTTGCACCAGTTTACGGCAGGCATCACCACTGGAGATGCGCTCGCCCATATACAGATGCAGTACGGTTCCACCGGTGTATTTTGATTGCAGTGTCTGCTGTCTTTCCAGCGCTTCGAAGGCATCATCGGTAAAACCCACGGGTAACTGGGAGGAATTAGTATAGTAGGGTTTATCGATGCTACCAGCCTGTAGAATATCAGTATAGCGTTTGCGATCTTCTCTGGCGAAACGATAGGTCGTACCTTCTGCGGGTGTAGCCTCAAGATTGTACATATGGCCGGTGGCTTCCTGAAACTCTGTCATCCGGGTGCGGATATGATCCAGCAGATCCAGCGCAAACGCATGCCCTGCCGGGGTGGTGATATCGCCTTCATCCTGACTGTAATTGCGGATCATCTCGTTAATACCGTTAACACCCAGTGTAGAAAAATGGTTTCTCAGTGTCCCCAGATAACGTTTTGTATAAGGGAACAGTCCTGCGTCCATGTGCCGCTGAATAACTTTGCGTTTAATTTCGAGGCTGTCTCGTCCCAGTTCCAGCAGGCGATCCAGCGCCTGAAGAAGCCCGGCTTTATCCGCTTTATAAAGATAACCCAGACGGGCACAGTTAATGGTGACTACCCCCAGCGAGCCAGTCTGTTCTGCCGAGCCAAACAGACCATTGCCGCGCTTGAGTAGCTCACGTAAATCCAGTTGCAGGCGGCAGCACATGGAACGTACCATATTAGGTTTAAGTGATGAATTGAGAAAATTCTGAAAATACGGCAGACCATACTTTGCTGTCATCGCAAACAGACGGTCGGCATTTTCACTGTGCCAGGGGAAATCGGGGGTAATATTGTAGGTGGGAATCGGAAAGGTAAAAACGCGACCTTTGGCATCACCTTCAGTCATAATTTCAATGTAGGCGCGGTTGATCAGATCCATTTCGTCCTGTAGATCACCGTAAGTAAACGGCATTTCCTCACCGCTAATTATCGGGATCTGTTCGCGTAAGTCCTCCGGGCACACCCAGTCGAAGGTCAGGTTAGTGAAGGGTGTCTGCGTCCCCCAGCGTGAAGGCACGTTGAGGTTATAAATTAGTTCCTGTATATATTGCCGTACCTGTGTATATTTAAGCTGGTCTTTACGTACAAAAGCAGCCATATAGGTATCAAATGAGCTGAACGCCTGCGCCCCGGCCCATTCATTTTGCAGCGTGCCAAGAAAATTGACAATTTGCCCGATAGCGCTGGACATATGTTTAGGCGGTGCTGATTCCACCTGCCCGGGTACACCATTCAACCCTTCGTTTAATAAAGTGCGTAATGACCAGCCTGCACAGTAACCACTGAGCATATCCAGATCATGAATATGAATATCACCATTGCGATGCGCTTCACCAATCGCCGGAGGATAGACGTGGCTGAGCCAGTAATTAGCGATAATCTTGCCTGCGCTATTGAGGATTAGTCCACCTAAAGAATAACCCTGGTTTGCATTTGCCGACACCCGCCAGTCAGCCCGATCCAGATACTCATTGACCGCATGGGAAACATCGACCAGCGTCTTTTTATCTTCTCGCATACGCTGATGCTGCTCACGATAAACAATATAAGCGCGGGCAGTTTGCAGATAATTAGCGCTGATTAGCACCTGTTCGACGGTATCCTGTATACGCTCTATAGTGGGTGTATCGTCAGTTAAGTGGGCAAGCACCTTGAGTACATGGGCACAAATTAGCTGAGCTTCTGTTTCGGCAAACTCGCCAGTTGATTTTGCCGCTTTAGCTATTGCCTGTTCGATGCGGGTATTATCAAAAGCCTCTTCTCGGCCGTCTCGTTTACGCACACGGCGCGGCAGGCGATATTCAAGTTCATGCTGATTATTTATTATTTTTGTCAGGTTTTCACTGATGACGCTGGCATCTAAAGACATGTTATCTCCTCTATGTTTTAACTATAAATACAGGAGACGCGCAGGCGAGGTGGATCAGGCAGGCGAAAAGCGGCTTTATTTCTGATCCTCTCTGGACTTTACGCGAGACCATAGGAAAAAAACCAAATGCATGGCATTTGTTGGCAGGTATTCGGGCTTTAAGAGCGGTTGGTTAGCACTATGGCTACACTATGATGGTTAAGCGGCTCTGTTACCGTTGCGCGACAGCCCCGGATTTACACCGGGTTCCCCTGCATTACTCAATACAAAAAATGAAATTAAACACAATATATTGATCGTGTTCGGTATAATAACACTATATATTGATTATTAGCTACCTTATTTGTTATTTGATAAAATTCAGGGAATCCCATGACAATGGCATGATAAAAAATGAATTTTATATTGACGAAGAGTGAAATCCACAGTAGACTTCCCGCCCGTTGTAGCAGGGCCTGAAGATGATGTTACAACGCTGTGCGTCCCCATCGTCTAGAGGCCTAGGACACCGGGTTTTCATCTCGGCAACAGGGGTTCGACTCCCCTTGGGGACGCCATTTATTATGTATTACACGGGTGTGCTGATTGCGCGTAAGGCTGGCCAAATTCAACAGGAATTTGTACCGGCCTTTTTCATGCCTGTCACACGTGGTATATTTCTCTGCTCACAGTTGTTTAGGAGGCTGTATTGACCAAAGCCATATTAGTGCTCGAAAATGGTAGCCTGTTTTCTGGCAAGTCTATTGGCGTTTGTGGTGAAACGGTCGGTGAAGTAGTTTTTAATACGGCAATGACGGGATATCAGGAAATTCTGACCGATCCGTCTTATTCCCACCAGATTGTTACATTGACCTGTCCGCATATTGGTAATGTTGGTACAAATGAAGCTGATAGTGAGTCGGCAGCGGTTCATGCCAGTGGTCTGGTTATTCGTGATGCCTCTATGCTAATGAGTAACTGGCGTGGACAGCAAAGTTTGCAGGACTATCTGATAATGAACCGGGTGGTTGCGATTGCCGGTATTGATACCCGCCGTTTAACCCGGATATTGCGTAATGAAGGGGCAATGGGAGGCTGTATTGTTTGTGGCGACATCAAGGTGGATGATGCGCTGCAAAAAGCCAGAGGTTTTGCCGGACTCAAGGGGATGGATCTGGCGCAGGTGGTAACGACTGGCAGCCAGTATAACTGGGCGGAAAGTGTCTGGGACCTGGATACCAGCCAGTCTGTTCCAGTAGAGGCTTTACCACGTTACCATGTGGTTGCTTATGATTATGGTATTAAGCGCAATATTTTACGGATGCTGGTTGCACGTGGTTGTCGCGTAACCGTTGTCCCGGCAAAAACTCCGGCAGAAGACGTACTGGCAATGCAACCAGACGGGGTGTTTCTCTCTAACGGGCCGGGTGATCCACAGCCCTGTGATTATGCTATTACGGCAATCCGGCAGATTCTTCAAACAGACCTGCCGGTATTTGGTATCTGCCTCGGTCATCAATTACTGGCACTGGCCTGTGGTGCAAACACGATGAAGATGAAATTCGGTCATCATGGTGCCAACCATCCGGTACAGGATTTAACCAGCGAGAAGGTAATGATAACCAGCCAGAACCACGGCTTTGCCGTGGATGAAAGCAGCCTGCCGACTAATTTACGCGCCACGCACCGTTCTCTTTTCGATGGTTCACTACAGGGTATACACCGCACCGATAAACCGGCATTTGGTTTTCAGGGTCACCCTGAAGCCAGTCCCGGACCGCATGACATAGCGCCGGTGTTTGATCACTTTATTGAGTTGATGAGTCAGAAGATTAAAGCCTGATTGAGTCCGCGAAGGACGCGAAAAAAGCAAAAAATTTGTATTGTAAAAGCAGGGAGGTTTTATGTCTGATTCAAAAAGATTGAGTGAGCAGGTTATTGGTTGTGCTCAAAATGTAGGTTGTGAGCTGGGTAATGGTTTTCTGGACGTATAATGAAACAAGTAATATATAACTTTTTGCGCTTTTTGCGTTCTTTGCGGCTAAACCGCTTTTATCTGTGAAAATAATAGACTTATGCCTAAAAGACAGGATATAAAAAGTGTATTAATCATCGGTGCGGGGCCGATTGTTATTGGTCAGGCCTGTGAGTTTGATTACTCCGGTGTGCAGGCGTGTAAGGCATTACGGGAAGAAGGTATACGGGTTATTCTGGTCAATTCCAACCCGGCAACCATTATGACCGACCCGGAAATGGCTGATGCTACCTATATTGAACCCATTACCTGGCAGACACTGGAAGCGGTTATCGCGAAAGAAAAACCTGATGCGCTGTTACCCACTATGGGCGGACAGACAGCACTCAACTGTGCGCTGGATCTAGATCGTGAAGGCGTGCTGGAAAAGTATAATGTAGAAATGATTGGTGCCAGCAAGGATGCGATTGATATGGCAGAAGATCGTGAGCGGTTTCAAAATGCTATGCTGGAACTGGGGCTGGATATGCCACGGGCAGCTATTGCGCACAGTGTGGAAGAGGCCTACCAGGTGCAGTCTCAGGTGGGTTATCCGACCATTATCCGTCCTTCTTTTACCATGGGTGGCAGTGGCGGGGGCATCGCCTATAACCGTGATGAATTTGATGAAATCTGCCGTCGTGGGCTGGAT
>VAPF01062372.1_pt1 | contig 14066 bp, 10 predicted proteins | sample 3393931 | NCBI WGS metagenome assembly VAPF01 (sample SAMN08290437, study PRJNA428436) | hydrothermal vent metagenome | isolation source: Deep-sea hydrothermal vent chimney | place: Atlantic Ocean: South-mid Altantic Ridge | depth 2773 m m | reverse complement strand
TGTCCACAGATGGACGCAAATGAACGCAAATAAAAAGATTAAAAACTTAAAGCCTTCGTCCGCGAATAACGCGAAACACGCAAAACATTAAAAAACAAAAGCTTTTTTCGCGTTCTTTGCGTTATTCGCGGACTATGTTTTTGTTTTTATTTGCGTTCATTTGCGTCCATCTGTGGACATAAAGTTTTTTCCCTGTATGTCGCCTTCTGGCAGCAAGCTGACATTGCGGCAAAAAAATAGCTTTTAAGCTTGTTTACCACTTAGCGTATAATGCGCCCTTTAGAAATACCGCCACAGCACCGCCACATGACGCACAGCCAGACAGACAGCGCACAATCCGCACGCATCCGCGAGATCCCCTACAACTACACGTCGTATTCCGACCGTGAAATTGTTATCCGATTCCTCGGCGAGGAAAGCTGGCGCATCATCGAAAAACTGCGTGGCGAACGCCGCACCGGCCGCTCGGCGCGTATGCTGTTCGAAGTGCTGGGCGATATGTGGGTGATCAAGCGCAACCCTTATGTGAAAGACGACCTGCTCAGCAACCGCAAGCGCCGCGAATCGCTGATCGAAGCGTTAAAACACCGGCTCAAACAGGTCGAACTGCGCGCCGATGGCAACGCCGATGCGCTGACTCTGCACCGCAACTGCCTGGAAGCCATACAGAATTTTGAACAGGGTCTGCTTGATCAGATTACACTGCGCCACAAATCACGCAAAGTGCTGGGCAAAATCACCTCCAGCCACAACATCGATTTCAGTGGACTGGCACGCGTGGCACATTCCACCGATGCCACCGACTGGCGCATCGCCATGCCGTTTGTGGTGATCAAACCCGACACCGAACACGAAGTCGCCGCCATCGTGCGCGCCTGTATCGAACTGGGGCTGACCATCATCCCGCGTGGCGGAGGCACCGGCTACACCGGGGGTGCGATTCCGCTGCATGCTAACACCGCAGTGATCAACACCGAAAAACTGGAAAATTTAAGCGCCATCGTACAAACAGAACTAAGCGGCGTGGCTGGCAAACAACCGGTGGTGGAATGCGGTGCGGGCGTCATCACCCGCCGTGTATCGAACCTGGCCGACAACAACGGTTACGCTTTTGCGGTTGATCCGACTTCGCAGGACGCATCGACTATTGGCGGCAATATTTCAATGAACGCCGGCGGCAAAAAAGCCGTGATCTGGGGTACCGCACTGGATAACCTGGTTTCCTGGCGGCTGGTCACGCCCGATGGTTTATGGATGGACGTCGAACGACTCAATCACAACCTCGGCAAAATCCACGACCAGAAAGATGTCTCGTTTAAGATCACCCGTTTTGAAGCCGACGGTAAAACCGTTATCGGCGAACCGAAAATCCTCGCGCTGCACGGTAGCGATTTTCGCAAGACCGGTCTGGGCAAGGATGTTACCGACAAGTTTTTGTCCGGCCTGCCTGGTATTCAAAAGGAAGGCTGCGATGGCCTGATTACCTCCGGGCGTTTTCTGCTGCACAAGATGCCGCAGCACCAGCGCACTATTTGCCTGGAATTTTTTGGCAGTGATATCGCCGAAGCCGTGCCTGCCGTGATCGAAGTGAAACAGCTGCTCGATGACAACAAAAACGTCCTGCTCACCGGCCTGGAACATCTGGACGAGCGTTATATTAAAGCGGTGAAATACACCACCAAAGCCAGCAGCAGCAATGGCACACCCATCGGCCGCCCCAAGATGGTATTGCTGGCCGACATCGCCGCCGATAACGAAGCCGCTGTTGATGCCGCTGCCGCGCAAGTCATCGAGGCCAGCAAAAAACGCAATGCGCAGGGTTTTATCGCCATCAGCGCCGAAGCGCGCAAACGCTTCTGGCTGGATCGCGCACGCACCGCCGCCATCTCGGCACACACCAATGCGTTCAAGATCAACGAAGACGTGGTCATCCCGCTGCCGCGACTGGCGGAATATAATCACGGCATCGAATGCATCAATATCGAACAGGCAATCGACAACAAGATAAAAATCTGCGATGCCATCACGCAATATCTCGACGGCAATTTAAAAGATGCCAAAGAAGATAACGGTTATGCCACCAGTAGCGAAGCTGAAGAAATTATTCAGAAAAAATGCGAGAGCGCAAAACATCTCATCAATACAAAACAACAGCGCTGGTCGAACATCCTGCAAAATCTGAATTCACCAGCTGCCGAAGTAAAAGAATTATTGCTGGAACACGAGATCGAATTCATCCGCGACAATGATGAACTGATCGACCTGCTGTTACGTCGCGACTGCATTATTTCCTACACAAAAGAAATCTACCGTGCGCTCAGTGAAATTTTTTCCGGCCAGGATTTAAAACCGGTGCGGGAAAAATTCAAAACCATTCACGGTGAAATCAGGGATGCCAAACTGTTTGTTGCACTGCACATGCACGCCGGTGACGGCAACGTGCACACCAACATTCCGGTGCATTCGGATAACTACACCATGCTGCATGAAGCCGACAGGATCGTCGACCGCATCATGGCGCTGGCGCAATCGCTGGACGGCGTTATCTCCGGCGAACACGGCATCGGCCTGACCAAGATTCAGTACCTGGAAACTGAAAAACTCGAGGCCTTTGCCAAATATAAAAACGAAGTCGACCCGAACCAGCACTTCAACAAGGATAAATTATCCGCCGGTTCCAGCCTTGACCTGGCCTACACACCATCACTGCGACTGGTGCAGCAGGAAGCCATTATTCTGGAAGACAGTGAACTGGGCGAGCTGAACAACGAGATTAAAAACTGCCTGCGCTGCGGCAAATGCAAACCACAATGCATGACACACGTGCCGCGTGCCAATTTATATTATTCGCCACGCGATAAAATTCTTGCTACCGGTTTGATGATCGAAGCCTTCTTATATGAGGAGCAAACACGGCGCGGAGTTTCGTTGTCGCATTTTGATTCGATGAACGACATCGCCGATCACTGCACCACCTGTCACAAGTGTTTGCCGCCCTGCCCGGTCAATATCGATTTTGGTGATGTGTCGATTCACATGCGTCACATATTAACCAAATATGGCAAGAAAAAAAGCAACCTTGGAGCCAAAGCGGCAATCACTTTTCTTAATGTGAAAAACCCACTCACGGTTAAAAGCATGCGCACTGTGCTGGCACGTGGTGGTTTTAAAGCCATCAACATCGGGCATTTCTTTGCCAAAAAATTCGGCCTGCTAGGCAAGAAAAATCGCATTCCGCCGAGCACCACCGGCACTACAGATCCGGTAGTACAAATCGTTAATCTGGTACGCAAACCCATCCGCGTGCCGGTGCCACGCAAAACCAGCCGCGCCCTGCTCGGACTGGAAGATACTGATTATGTTTCTATCATCCGCAACCCGGCGCTCAATCACGATGAATCGGATGCGGTGTTTTATTTTCCCGGTTGCGGTTCCGAGCGACTGTTCAGCGAAGTAGCGATGGCAACCCTGCACATGCTGTACGAAGCCGGCGCACAAACCGTGTTACCGCCGGGTTATTTGTGTTGCGGTTATCCGCAGAGTTCGGTCGGCCTGACAGACAAAAGCCAGTCGATCACCACAGAAAACCGCGTGCTGTTTCACCGCATCGCCACCACCTTAAATTATCTGGACATCAAAACCGTCATCGTTTCCTGCGGCACCTGCATGGATCAGCTGATGAAATACCAGTTCGAAAAAATATTTCCGGACTGTCGCCTGCTGGACATCCATGAATACCTGATGGAAAAAAACATCACCATGTTGGACAACACTGATGGCACAGAATATTTAATTCACGACCCCTGCCACACACCGATGAAACAATACAATCCGGAATCAGTCGCTGCAAAACTGCTGGCAAAAGATGTCACCATGAGTGATCGTTGTTGCGGTGAATCCGGCACGCTTGGCACCGCAAGACCAGACATCGCCGAACAGCTGCGCTATCGCAAACGTGAAGACCTGCGTAATAATCTGAAGAAAATTACCGGTTCTGAAAAGATAAAAAACAACGAGGTGAAAATTCTCACATCCTGCCCCGCCTGCCAGCAAGGACTGGCGCGTTACACCGACGACACCGGTTTGCAGGCCGATTACATCGTCATCGAAATGGCGAATAAAATATACGGCAAGGATTGGGAGAAACAGTTTATTCAGAAAGCGAATGATGGTGGTATTGAGAAGGTTTTGCTGTAAAAGAAAAAACGATTAGTCCACAGATGGTCATTCCTGCGCATCCTTGCGCCCACGACATTAGTGCCGTCCTTGCACGTCAACGCAAATGAACGTAAATAAAAACAAAACTTTTAAATTTAAAAACAAACGATATTGTTGATGTAGGTCGGGCAGTGCCCGACCTACTTATAATTTAAAACACCATCTTCCAACGTATAAACTGTGTCCATGCGCTCGGCAATTTTCAGGTCGTGGGTGACGATGACCAGCGAGGTATTGTATTCATGATTAAGATTAATAATAAGATCCATCGCCGCTTCTGCATTTTTTCTGTCCAGATTGCCAGTCGGCTCGTCGGCCAGAATACAATCGGGTTGATGAATCAATGCGCGAGCGATGGCTGCACGTTGACGCTCACCGCCGGATAACTCACTGGGTTTATGATGCAGGCGTTTATTCAAACCAACATCATCTAAAACTTTTTCTGCTTTCTGTATCGCCAGCGCAACCGTGTCACCTTTGATTAGCAGCGGCATGGCAACATTTTCCAGTGCGGTAAATTCCGGTAACAGATGGTGGAACTGGTAAATAAAACCGAAGTGTTCATTCCTGACCGTGCAACGTTTTTTCTCGCTTAACTTGTGCACATCAATATCGTTTAATAACACCTGGCCGTGAGTCGGTTTATCCAGCCCGCCAAGAATATTTAACAGCGTGGTTTTTCCTGAACCGGAGGAGCCGATGATGGCAGAGGTTTCCGCGTGATCCAGAGTAAAATTAATATTGTTTAACACATGCAGATCAACGCGTATGCCGTCATGAAAAATCTTTTCAATATTTTTTGCGCGTAACATTTTTATTGACAGCCCGGGTTATTCATAACGAAGAGCTTCAGCGGGCAATGTCCGCGAGGCGCGCCACGCCGGATAGATGGTTGCCAGGATGGTTACCGAAAATGCCGATAAGGCGTAGGTCACCACTTCGCTAACTTTAACGTCAGCAACAACATCACTAATATAGTACACATCACTGGGCAGGAAATCGGTGTTAAACAACTGTTCCAGCCAGGAAACAATTTCGAACACATTAAGCGCGACCGGCACACCGGCACCAACACCTATCATGGTGCCGAACAGGCCGATAAACGCACCCTGAATAATAAAGATGATCATGATGCTCGATGGCCGCATACCCAGCGCACGCAAAATGGCGATGTCAGATTCTTTGTCAGTCACGGTCATCATCAGGGTAGAAACAATATTAAGCGCCGCCACCGAAACCATCATCAGCAGGATAATAAACATCACGGTTTTTTCGGTCTGCAAAGCACGGAAGAAATTCTTGTGTTGCTTCGACCAGTCTTTCACCCAGTAGTCTTCGCCGAATTCTTTTTCGATTTGCCGAGTGATTCTGGGTGCCTCGAACAGATCGGTAAATTTCAGACGCACACCGTTCACCTTATCTTTGTAACTGAACAGTTTTGCTGCGTCCTGCAGATGAATGTAAGCCATCGCTGCATCATATTGATGCATACCAACCTCGAACACACCAACCACACGAAAACGCCGCAATCGGGGCATGACACCAACCGCAGTAATACTGGCCTGCGGGGTGATGACTGTGATGCGATCACCTTCATAAACGCCTAAAGCATTTGCCAGTTCGCGGCCAAGAACAATGCCATATTCACCCGCTTTGAGATCGAGCAAGCTGCCCGAAACCATCTTTGATTCGACCAGCGAGACCTTGCTTTCCATCGCCGGTTCAATACCACGTATCAGTGAGCCGCTAACTCGTCGCCCATTTGACAGCATCACTTCTTTACGAATATAAGGCGCAGCGGCAACCACCTCTTTATTCTTCACCACTTTTTTCATTACCGCCGGCCAGTCACGCACATAACCATCGTAACCGGTGATGGTGGCGTGTGAAGTCATACTTAAAGTGCGATCACGTAATTCGTTGCCGAAACCGTTCATCACCGAAAGCACCACGATCAGGGAGAACACACCCAGCGCGACACCAGCAATTGAAATAAACGCGATAAAAGAAACGAAGTGGCTTTTACGTCTTGCACGGATGTAACGTAAACCGATGAAAAGTTCTTTGGGTTGAAACATTTAGTTTTTAATATTTATCTGGCTTGAATTAACACGGTGACTAAAACGGCATGTTGCCTGTGAAAATACTGACGCAACATGCCATGTAAATAATCAGCCAATCTGCAGATTATTTCTTCTTGATAAGATTTTTATCTTCTAAATCTTTGATGAGTAATTTCGTCAGATCAACAACAACTTCCTGAACAGATTCAGGGGCGAAACTGCGACTGCGTGCAGACCAGACCAGTTCTTCTGATTCGACGTCGTACAGATTGGTTTCCAGTGTGTATGTTTCATGCGTGGTGTAATAACCCGGGTTGTGCACATAGCTGTTAACGTGCGGGTAATAACTGTACAGTCCACCATAATAGCCGCCGCCGTAACCAACACCATAGGCACCGCCGTACATGTAACCGGTTGATGGACGATAGATAGTTTCTTCATCGACCGCAACCAGGTGAGTGACGATGACACCATCGATGCCCAAACCTTTGATAGCTTTAGCAACCGTATCGCGGTCGATTTTTTCATCACTTTTAATCAACTTGTAACTGGCTTCACCTTCAATGCCACGGTTTGCCAGTTCTTCAACAAAATGACTTTCGTAAGCACGGCGATTCTGCTCGCTCTCCGCGATGCCGATGATCAACAAATCGTTATATGACTTCTTATTGTCCGGCTCAACCCAGGATTGAGAAATTTTTGTATTCGCACACGAAGCCAGTATTATTGATGTCACACATAACGCTGCAGCTCTGCCCAGTTGCTTGTTTATCAGGCTCATTGGATCTTCCTTTAGATTGTTTTTGCATATATTAAGTGCATCATAACAAGTGCACATCAAAACACAATATTTTAATTACGGCACTTTCAAACGGTTGATTAATAGACTTATTTTATAAGATTATCACTAAGCATCTGATTAATCAGCAAGGCCGTAACATCGGTAACAACTTCATCAATCGATTCGGGTGCCACGGTTCGGGTTTGTGTGGTCCACACCAGTGATTTAGTAGCCGTGTCATACAGATCAGTTTTCAGTGTCACAATTTCGGTACTACTGGTACGACCACGTGTTGAAACCAGTGTGTCTGACATCCGGTTGCTTTCAACATCACCAGAATACCCCTGACTGAGAGGAGACTCATGATGTTTTATTTTGTGTTCAGATGAAACAAGGTAAGTCACAATCACTGCATCGATATCAGTTCCGCGGACAGCATTTACCACCGTTTCACGATTCATCTTTTGTTTGCTACTTATCAGTTGGTAACTCGGTGTCGCGGTCACATTATGCTTCTTTAATTCAGCAGTAAAATATTTTTCAAAAATCTGGCGTGTCTGCTGACTATCAGAAATACCAATAATCATCGGATGTTTATACGACTTATTGAGATTGGCATCGTGCCAGCTCTGCGTGACTTCGGTATTCGCACAGGCAGCGATAAAAATACTCAGCACTAAAACCATATAATATTTAACTTTCATAACTATTCTCACAACATTCACACTTTTAAAATAATTCAAGTCGTTCCAAAAACCAGTAACTACCAATGACTGATATAAAAATGGAGCCAGGTACGACAATAAACTTGCGGTATTTATCATGCTCGTTAAACCAGAACCGCAGTAAAACATAGGCAATCGATATAACCGCCAGTTGTCCCAGTTCAACACCCACATTAAAACTGATTAAGGCTTCGGCAAAATCTCCTTTCGGCATACCAAAATCAGACAACACGCCAGCAAAACCCAGCCCGTGTAATAAACCAAATAGAAAAACCAGAACCAGCCGACTTTTATGCAGGGTTTTGGCGAAAACATTTTCTACACCAACATATGCGATTGATAACGCAATCAAAGGTTCAACAACACTGGCGGGCAATTGTATAACGTTATGCATCGCCAAACCCAGTGTGATGGTGTGCGCGATGGTAAACATGGTCACCTGCCACAACAATGGACGCAGGTGGGTCGATAATAAAAACAGCCCAAGAATAAACAGGATGTGATCGGTGCCCTTGGGCACGATATGTTCAAAACCAATCTGGATATAGGAAAAAATAACCTCCAGCGTCGACTGCCTGGCGACGATCTCGGTCAGCGGAAACATGTCGCTCGCCTCATCGTTTCTCAGCCACTGCCATTGCGACCAGTGCCATTTATTATTGGCCTCATCAACCTGCTTCACGCGAACCGCATTGTCGCCGAATTTGGCAGGGTAATACCATTGCAGGTGATCCGCTGACTCGGGAAGTTTGGCGGTCAGTTGAATAACGCTGATACGTGGCACCTTGGTATAGCCGGTTGGCGGTATTTTAACCGAATCAACCTGTAGCGGAATGGTTTGATGCGCTGTTTTCAAGAAGATCGATTGCAAAAACGGCTGCTCAAAACTGACAAAAGCCCGCTGTAACTCGCTTGCCGGCATTTTGCGAAACTCGTCGTATTCCGCCGCATTTGGTGCATCTTTGGTATTTTTGTATTTGGCATTAATACCCGTGAGCAGGGCTTCGATGCTGGCGCGAACCTCGATATTAATCAATCTTTCACTACTAACATTGATCTCAACCAGGGCAGGTTTAACCACATCAGCGAACGCTGTACTGTAAGTCAGACAGCAGAGAAAGAGAATAAAAAATAGTCTTTTCATACGAAGGCGGATAATACACAAATTTTATGCAGAAAATGAATAAATTTCTTACAAAAACGTCTATTTATGAATGTTATTTAACCACGTTACTAACCTTTTCGGTTTATTTACGTTATTATTTGCACCCACAAATATAAAAATAAAATATAACCGAAAAACCACCTATTCAGATGAGGAATTTCCATGCCTACAATTGATCGCCGTACGTTTTTGAAACTTATGGGATTAAGCACCGCCGCTGGTGGTGCTGGTCTGTTATCTGCCTGTGATAACAAAAGTTCAGCCCCTGTTGTTACACAAGCTGAAGCGGCAACAATGCCCAATGACTTTTATGACCTGCCAATAAAAGGGAATGTGCGAATCCTGCACACCACTGATTTTCATGGCCAGTTACAGCCAGTTTATTTCAGAGAGCCTAACGTCAACATTGGCGTAGGCAGTGCCTTCGGTCGCCCGCCTCACCTGGTCGGTAACAAATTGCTACAGGCGATGAACCTGAAACCGGACACACCCGAATCCTACGCCTACACCTATCTGGATTTTGAAAATGCCGCAGAAAAATACGGCAAAACCGGCGGCTTCCCTCAGATGAAAACTCTGTTAGACCGCATGCGCAAACAGGCCGGTGGTCGCCAGAATACAGTTACCCTGGACGGTGGTGATCTGTGGCAGGGTTCAGGCACCTCACTATGGACACGTGGTGTCGACATGGTTGAAGCCTCAAATATTCTCGGCATCGATGTCATGGTCGGTCACTGGGAATTTACTTATGAAGAAAGCGAAGTATTAAAAAACGTCGCCATCTTCAAAGGTGACTTTATCGGGCAGAATGTGCGCGTTAAAGAAGATTCGCTGATGGATGAAAAATACACCGAACTGGTCGATGCCAACAACGGCCTTGGCCTTTATGATGAAGATGTTGGTTATGCTTTCCAGCCTTACGTCATCAAGGAAATCAACGGCGCAAAAATCTGTATCGTTGGTCAGGCGTTCCCGCGTACCGGTAATGCCAACCCACCGGAATTTTTCCCGGACTGGACATTTGGCCTGCGTGAAGACGACATGATCGAACTTGTACAGGAAATTCGTGACCACGAGAAACCTGATGCTATTGTCCTGCTATCGCACAACGGCATGGATGTCGACATCAAAATGGCAGAACGCGTACCAGGCCTCAATGCCGTCTTTGGTGGTCATACACATGATGGCGTACCTGAACCGATCAAGGTCAAAAATGTCGAAGGCCATGAGTGTTGGGTGACCAATGCCGGTTCTAACGGCAAGTTCCTCGGTGTTATGGACTTTGATATTCAGGACGGAAAGATCAAGAGCATGCATTACAACATGCTGCCGGTTATTTCAGACGCGCTGCCTGCTGACAAAGAAATGCAGGCCTACATCGACCAGATGCGTAACACGGTTTATGATAAAAACATCGTTGAAAGCCGCGTCAAAGAAAAATACTACAGCAAAGCACGCCTGGGTAAAACCTTCGCTGAAATCCTTGACGAAAAACTCGCTATCGCCGACCGCCTGCTATATCGTCGCGGCAACTTCATGGGCACCTGGGATCAGATCCTGTGTAATGCGTTACGTGAAGAATATGATGCCGATATTGCTATGTCAGCCGGCGTGCGCTGGGGTACAACCACACTGAAAGGTGACTGGATCACCATGGAAGATGTGATGACACAGTGTTCACTAACCTACGGTGAAACCTATGTCACCGAGATGACCGGCCACACATTATTAAACATTCTTGAGCAAGTGGCAGATAATTTGTTCGACCCTGACCCGTACTTACAGTCTGGCGGCGACATGGTTCGTGTTGGCGGCATGGATTACACCATCGATCCATCTAAACCATTATACGAACGTCTAACCGATGCACGTTTAGATAATGGACACCTGATTGAAGCGGATAAAACCTACAAAGTTGCTGGCTGGGCGCAGGTCAATCGCACACCAGACGGAAATTTAATGTGGGATGTGGTTCGTGATTACATCATTAAAAACAAAGGCAAGGATAACGTGTTGAAGTTACCTAAAATCAACCATCCTAAACTTATTAATGTTGCCAACAATCCAGGCATCGCTGATTACCCCGGTGAAGTTAGTTAAACATTAACTAACGCGTAAAAACCAGAAGCCCTGCAATCAAACTTGCAGGGCTTTTTTTTCGTAAGCCTTTTTCTCGGCGTGGGCGCTGCGCATCACCATCAATATAAAAAATATTACGGCGTAAATAAAAGGCTCGGTATAATCCGCTTTCAACGACCAGATGAAATGCACAATCACCAGCACAGGAATAATATAAACCAGCCGATGTAACACCTTCCATTTCTTCTTCAGTCGGCGTTGCATAGCATTGGTCGATGTAACCGCCAGCGGTATCAACAACACAAAAGAAACAAAACCAATGGTTATAAACGGACGTTTTGGAATATCAATCAGGATTTCCTGCCAGTCAAAAAACTGATCCAGCCAGATGTAGGTTATAAAATGCATGGTCGCATAAAAAAAGGCAAACAAGCCCAGCATGCGGCGCAGTTTAATCAACCAGTTTATTTTAGTGATACGCCGCAAAGGCGTAACCAGCAAAGCAATCAATAAAAAACGCAACGCCCACTGACCGGTTTCATGCGTCAGAGTTTCAACCGGGTTGGTGCCAAGGCCATCGTTAAGTGCCTGCCAGAATAATAAAATAAAAGGCAGCAGGCACACAATAAAAACAACCGGCTTTATCAAAAAGGATACTTGTTTGTTTGAAATATTTTTCACAGCATTAAATTTAATTCTTCAATATAAAGACATCAGCTAAATACTTTTCAGGACAGGTCTGTTATTGAGTCAAAGGTGAAGTTGGCATCAACGTAGGTCGGGCACTGCCCGACAGAATATTGCACAAATGTCTGTTCAACGGCGGGCAGTGCCCGCCCTACAAAAGATTTGTTTTTTATTTGCGTTCATTTGCGTCCATCTGTGGACATAAAGCTTTTTTCCTGTATGCCCGGTGCTGGCAGTAAACTGGCATTCAATAATAACGGGACCAGTAATTTTCGTTACTTACTAAAAATTTTCTCTCAGATCCATACCACGATAAAGATGCGCGACCTGTTCGCCATAACCATTATAAATCTGTGTTTCGCGTTTCGGTTTCCAGAAAGGTTGACCGATCACCCGTTCTTTTTTCTGACTCCATCGCGGATGATCAACTACCGGATTTACATTCGAATAAAAACCGTATTCTTTCGGCGCGATCTCATTCCACGTGGTTTTCGGACGGGTTTCAGTAAAACGGATTTTGACGATGGACTTGATACTTTTAAAACCATATTTCCACGGCACCACCAGTCGGATCGGCGCACCATTCTGGTTTGGCAAAACATCACCATACAAACCCACCGCCATAATCGGCAATTCATTCATGGCTTCATCGATGCGCAGACCTTCGACATAAGGCCAGTTTAAAACACGCCGTTTTTGTCCCGGCATGCGTGACTTGTCAAACAGCGTGGTAAATTCAACATACTTCGCTGTTGAGTTCGGTTCGAATTTTTTCAGCATATCCGCCAGCGAAAAACCTACCCAGGGAATCACCATCGACCAGCCTTCGACGCAGCGCAGACGATAGATACGTTCTTCCAGTGAAGCCGGTTTCATAAAATCTTCCAGGTCAAATACGCCCGGCTTTGCACACTCGCCTTCGACGGTTATCGTCCAGGGCTGCGGATTAAATTCGCTGGCATTTTTATGCGGGTCTTCTTTACCGGTACCAAACTCATAAAAATTATTATAAGTGGTGATGTCTTCGAGGCTGTTGATTTTATCTGAGGTATCGTAAGGGCTGTTTTTTAGCTCGGGCCATTCTGCTTTTGGTAGCACACGGGCCCAGGCCGGCAACATAGCATCGGCCGCCAGCAATACGTTGCCTGCGATGGCGCGCTGCATAAACTTGCGCCGGTCCAGATAAATTGATTTGGGTGTTATTTCTGACGGTTTAATATCAGAGGGTTGTTTAATGATCATAGTTTTGCCGACACAGTTTGGTTGATGGTGTGACGTTAAGACAATAAAAAAGTTCACCAACGGCGGGCAATGCCCGCCCTACGCACACCTTTTAAGTAGGTCGGGCACTGCCCGACATCACTCACCAAATCCACCCATGTTTTTAATAATGACATTACTTCCCCAATCAACATCGTAATAACCATCATCAACAAATCGATGAAATGAAGAATACGGCCAATCGGAAACCTTATCAACATAGCCATGTTTAACCGGATTGTAATGCAGGTAATCAAGATGATTATTCAGATCATCGATATTTCTGATTTCATGCTCCCAAAATCGCTGCTGCCATGTTTTTTGATTACAGCTGACAGTATCACTGCACCGTAGTAACTTTGTAAAACGCGCTTTAATCATTCCCCAGCGTCTGGAAAAATCATTGTCGGTTTCAGGTAATCGCCAGATACTATGAATATGATCGTGCATTATGACGCACGCTATTTCTTCAAACGGCAACTCATCACACACTTTATTGATAAGTTTCCTGAGCGTGCGAATATTTTCTGTGTTTTTAAATATCGCTTGCCGGTTGTGCGTAACAACCGTAAAGAAAAAAGTACCACCTTTGCTTTGTGAACGTCGATAATTTGGCATTATCATTCATCCTTGATTAGTTAATGATAGACAGTCCCTGTCCTGTAAAATTTATTTTTCTGTGCGGATGGTTAAGCCTGTGCGGCGGGCAGTGCCCGCCCTACATAAAAACTTAAAACCGGCAGGCAATGCCTGCCCTATCGTAAATGCACACGTAGGTCGGGCACTGCCCGACATTACCCGACCCATACCCTGGCATTACGGAACATGCGCATCCACGGTGAATCTTCCTGCCACTCCTCCGGCTTCCATGAATGCTGCACAGCGCGGAACACACGTTCCGGGTGCGGCATCGTGATGGTCACTCTGCCATCGTCGTTGCAGAATCCGGTGAGACCATCTGGCGAACCGTTTGGATTAAGCGGATAGATTTCTGTCGGTTGTGAATCATGATCAACAAAACGCAACAATGAATTTGCGCTCTGACGTTGTTCTGCCGATTTATACTCGGCGCGACCTTCACCGTGCGC
>VAPF01064034.1_pt1 | contig 14069 bp, 15 predicted proteins | sample 3393931 | NCBI WGS metagenome assembly VAPF01 (sample SAMN08290437, study PRJNA428436) | hydrothermal vent metagenome | isolation source: Deep-sea hydrothermal vent chimney | place: Atlantic Ocean: South-mid Altantic Ridge | depth 2773 m m | reverse complement strand
TCCCAGGGCTGGAGGATGGCGACGGCGAAGCCGACATTATCGGCGTCACCGGCCAGGATACTGAAGCCGGAGATGCCAATCACATCCTTCACCCCGTCAATGCTCTTTATGTCAGCGGTTACACGGTGCATAATGCTGGTGGTGCGGGAGAGGGTGGCCGCCTCCGGCAGCTGGAGGTTCATAAAGAAATAACCCTGATCTTCCTGGGGCAGAAAAGAGGTGGGGCTGTGGGTAAAGAGAAAACCCGCTGTTCCGAAGATGGCGGTCAGGAGCAGCAGGGCCAGGACAACCCGGCGGATTAAAAAGGATGAACCGCGAATATAACCGCGCCGGGAGGCCTCGAGAAAACGGTTGAACCAGCCCAGCGGCCCCCTGGTGTGGGGGCGCGGCCGGCGGAGTACGGTGGCGCACATGGCCGGCGACAGGGACAGAGCGCAGATGGATGAAATCAGCACCGAGGTACAGATGGTCACTGCGAACTGGCGGTAAAGCTGGCCGGTTATGCCGGGCATGAAACCCACCGGCACAAAGACGGCCAGCAGAACCAGGGTGGTGGCGATGATGGGCCCGGTTACCTGCTTCATGGCCCTGATGGATGCTTCTCGCGGCGGCAGGCCCTCTTCATTCATCACCCGGTGGACGTTTTCCACCACCACAATGGCGTCATCCACCACCAGGCCGATGGCCATTATGAGGGCGAATAAGGATATGGTGTTGGCCGAATAGCCCAGGACAAGGAGAACCGCGAAGGTGCCGATCAGGGAAACCGGAATGGCCACCGCCGGTACCAGCGTGGCCCGCCAGTCCTGTAAAAAAACAAAGACGACAAGGATAACGAGGAGCGAGGTAAGGCCCAGGGTCTTGATGATCTCATTAATGGCGGCTGACACATAACGGGTGGTATCAAGAATCATCTTGTATTTCACCCCCGGCGGCATATTGCGCTGCAGGCGGACAAGCTCGGCCTTTACCGCTTTCATGGTGTCCATGGCGTTGGCCCCGGTGGCCCGATAAAGAGCCATTACCGCCGCCTGGCGGCCGTTCAGCATATCGGTATGGCCGTAAGACTTGGCGGCCAGCTCCACGGTGGCTACATCGCTTAAGCGCACCAGGCCGCCCTGCTTGTTGGCCCTGATAATGATGTTTTTGAAATCCCGCACCGTGGTCAGGCGGCCCTTGGCCCGCAGGGTGTACTGCACCTCTTTTTTATGAGTCAGGGGTTCCTGGCCCACCGCTCCCACCGCGGCCTGAATATTCTGGCTCCTGATGGCGCTGATAATATCATCGGCGGTGAGGCCCAGGGCGGTGAGGCGGTCGGGATTCATCCAGACGCGGACGGCGTATTCCTTTTCGCCAAAGATAAAGGCATCACTCACCCCTTTTAAACGTACCAGAGAATCCTTGACCTCGTTGCTGACGTAATTACTTAAAAAGAGCATATTGCGGCTCTTGTCCGGGGAATAAAAGGCCACCACCGCCATCATGTCGGAGGAGCGTTTACGTACCTGAATACCCTGAGCCACCACCGCCGCCGGCAGCTTGGGAGTGGCTAACTGGATGCGGTTCTGGAGGTTGACCTGGTCGATGTCGGGGTTGGTACCCACGGCAAAGGTGACGGATAATTTGTAGAGCCCGGAATTGGAACAGGTGGATGACATATAGAGCATTTTCTCCACGCCGTTCACCTCTTTTTCCAGGGGGGCGGCCACGGTGTTGGCCAGAACCTCGGCGCTGGCTCCGGGGTAGACGGCGGTAACCTGAATTTCCGGCGGGGTGATGCGGGGATATTGGGCCACCGGGATTTTCTGCATGGCGATTAAACCGGCGATGGTGATGACGATGGAGAGCACCGCCGCCAGCCGCGGCCGGTTGATAAAGAGGCGGGCGATCATTTCTCCGTCTCCCCGCCGCGGGCCGGAACCGCGGTAACCGGCATACCGGGTCGTACCTTCTGGATGCCGGAGACGATGATGGTATCCCCGGTTTTAAGGCCTGATTTTACGGCCCAGCTGTTGCCCACCGCGATTCCCGTGCTGATGGGGCGGGGAACGGCCCGGCCATGCTCCACCATGAGAACAAAGCGGCCGTCCTTGCCGGTGAGCACCGCGCCCTGGGGGACAACGGGCATTATTCTGGGGGCGGCGGTCTTGAGCATGACGGTGACGTATTCGCCTGGAATAAGGCGGCCTTTGGGGTTGGGGAATATGTCCCGGACGGCAATGGTGCCGGTGGCCGGGTCTATCTCATTGTCAATAAAGTCCATTCGCCCCGTCAGGGGATAAATATTACCGTTATTCAGTGTTAATCTGGGGGCCAGGCCGCTACCGCCGTGTGTTATGGCGGCCTGAACGGCGCTTAAATCGTTTTCGCTGACGGAATATAATACCCGGACGGGATTAACCTCAACGATACGGGCCAGGGTGCCGGAGGCGGGATTTACCAGATTGCCCGTTGTGTAATTTGTCCGTCCGATCCGGCCGGAGATGGGGGCCTTGATGACGGTGTAGGAGAGATTGAGCCGGGCCGTGGTCAGGTCGGCTCTCGTCAGTGATAAAGCGGCTTTGGCCGTAAGCTCGGCGGCCACGGCGTCATCCAGAGCGGTGGCCGGGATGGATTCGGGGCGGGCCCGGCGCAGTCGTTTCAGATGGGCTACGGCCCTGTCAAGCTCGGCTTCGGCTTGGGCCTCTCTGGCGGTTGCTGCCGCCAGCCTGGCCTTATAGGCCGATTGTTCAATGATAAACAGGGTATCCCCGGCCTTGACCAAACTCCCCTCTTTGAACATTATCTGTTCCAGAAAGCCCTCTACCCTGGCTCGGAGGTCAACGATCTGTATGGCTTCCACATGGCCCACGTACTGGGCCGTCGGTACCACGTCGGCCTGGCGAATTCTGGCCGTTATTACCGTGGGCGGTCTTCCCGGGCCCATGGGCCCGGCCAGGGCTGCTGCGGTCGGTAAAATAAGCACAGCCAGCAGGGGGATAAGAAAATGAAATATCTTCAACATGGCGTTCTCCTTATTTTATACGACATCCGGAGTAATCCGGCCTAAATTATCATTAATCTGTTTTAATACCCGGCGGCAGCATTCTTCATCCGCACTACTGATTCCATTCATAACTATCTTGTTGAGATAGCTGGCAAAAAGCTCGGCCACCTCATTCACCAGTTTTTCGCCACCCGGGGTGAGATGGATGATGAAGGCCCGTCGATCAAGGGGGGCGGGACGCCGTTCGATAAAATTCTTGGCTGCCAGCCGGTCAAGGATACGGGTCATATTGGCCGGGGTCTTAGAAGCCAGCCCGCACAGGGAACTTTGGCCCACGTCCCCACCTTCAAGGAAGATAATCTTGAGGGGGTGAAACTGCTCCAGGGTCAATTCGTAGGGCCGCAAGACCTCATCGGCATGGGCCTGCAATTCTATTGAGGTTAGATAAATCAGGCGGGGCAGGGGATTGGAATCACAGATGCTCATTTAGTTGGCTCCTTATTAATTAACATGTTAACTAATAAAGGTAAAAATCTTCTCTGTCAAGATGAAAAAGGGTGTCAAATATGTGGGCCTGGCACCTTGTCCTTTTGTTGACTTCTCCACGGCAACTGGGAGGGAGTTGGGAAGGGAAAGTGAAAATTTCTCCTGATTTTGACAAACCTGATGAAGAAATTTCCGCGAGTTTTTATTTTTTATAACTCCTCTCTCTATCCGGATGGGTCATAAATATTCTCCTTGATACTCATGTGTTGATATGGGCTTTGAAAAATAATCCTACCCTGTCAGGCGCAGCGAGAAAGGCTATAGTTACGGCCAGTAACGTGGTTTTTGTCAGTTCTGTCTCGGTTTGGGAGATAAGCATCAAAAAAAGCCTGGGAAAACTTGAGACTCCTGACAATTTACAGGAAGAAATCCGCTTGCATCGTTTTACTCCCTTGTGTATAGCGTATGATCATGCGGAACTTGCCGGGAAGCTGCCTGATATTCATAAGGATCTTTTTGATAGATTGCTTATTGCTCCAGCCGTCGTTGAAAGGCTTAAGCTCTGGTAACCAGAGATGAGTTAATAGCAAGGTATGATGTGGATTTAATTAGGGCATAACGGTTGCGAGCAAGCAGAAGTCTCTGCCGGAAATGATTACTGAACAAATACCACAAGCGAGGCAGTCGTGACCACACAAGATCAAACAGAACTGGGCCTGGATTACCCGGAGGTCGACGGTAAGCATTTGCCCCAGTCTCTTTGGTATGCGGAAAAACTTGGTAAAAATTATCCTGCCCGCAATACTAAGCTCTGTACCATCGTTAATCAATTAAAACAAAGGGGGAAGGCCTGGGGCAGCAGTCCACTTTGGAAATTCTAAATCAATATGCTGCCTTTTGTCCTGCCCTTTACCCTTTATCTCGTTTTTAGTCTGTTTGCGGCTCAATTCCCTGATTTGTATCCGCTCATGTATTTTTGCACCGTTATTGTGGTGGGGGCGGCCACGATTTTGTTGTTACGCGGCCGGGGCATAATCAAAGTGCATCGACATATTGCCCCTGGAATTATCGTTGGTATTGGCGGGATAGTGCTTTGGATTTTCCTCTGCCGCTTACATCTGGAACAATACATTTTCCATCTAATGCCAGCTTGGCTTGCCCCTGGAAAAAGGGCTTCGTTTGACCCCTTTCAATCCATTGCTGATCCGGCCTGGCAATGGGCGTTTATTGCAATCAGAACCCTGGGGCTTGCCGTGCTGGTTCCGGTGGTGGAAGAGGTTTTCTGGCGCAGCTTTCTGCTAAGGTGGGTTATCTCGCCGGACTGGCAGGAGCAGAAAATCGGGATTTTCACTTGGAGATCTTTCCTCTGGGTAACTCTGCTCTTTACTCTTTCTCATCCTGAGTGGCTGGCTGCGGCCGTCTATGGTGCTCTCCTTAATATCCTGCTCTATTGGCGGCGGGATCTCTGGAACTGCATTGTCGCTCACGGCATAAGTAATTTGCTTCTCGTATTTTATATTATCTATTCCAAATCATGGGGGTTATGGTAAGGCCCCAAAATGTAGTTTCAGCTAAGGGTCAATAATATCCGCAAAGGGCTGATGCCGGTCGAAATCAGGCATGGAGCATCCCTGACTGCTCATCTCCTGGACAAAGGCATGCTCTAAGCCCAGGTTAAGGGCGTAATTAGTTATCTCGTCATATTCTGCGATGTTTAAGGGGCGGTTGATCTCTGGAAATTTATGGGTAAAGTGGCAGGGGGTGTATTGCGACATGATACTCAGCGTAATGTCGGGCGATAGATTTTTTAATAGGCGCAGACATTCCCGGCTGTTGGCCAAATGACCCGGCAGTACCAGATGGCGAACCAGAAGTCCGCGGCGGGCAATGCCATTCTTATCAGTCTGCAACATTCCGACCTGGGCAAGCATTTCGGCAAGTACCCCTGGGATTATATCACCATAATCCGGTATCCCGGAATACCTGCGGCCCAGATCATTGTCGAGATATTTTATGTCCGGCAGATATATGTCCACCAGACCTCGCATACACTTAAGGGCGGTGACCGAATCATAGCCATTGCTGTTGTAAACCACCGGAATGGTCAGTCCGTTATTTTTTGCCAGGCGCAGGGCGGCAGTGAGTTGAGGCAGGATGTGGGAGGGCGAAACCAGGTTTATATTATGGGCTCCTATTTCCTGGAGACGGAGCATTTCGCTCATAAGCTCCTGTCTGCCGACCCGTCGAGTCCGTCGGTGAAAGGTCTGGCTGATCTGAAAATTCTGGCAGAAAACGCAGCGCAGATTACAGCCGCTGAAGAATATGGCCCCGGAGCCCCTAACGCCGGAGATGGGCGGCTCCTCACCATGATGGAGGCCGATATAAGAGATGAGAAGTTCTGCCCCCAGGCCGCAGAAGCCGATTTTTTTATACCTGTTTACCCGGCAGTGCCGTGGGCAGGAAACGCAGCTTTGTAACTGGGGGTCTATTCCCATCGGCCTAAGCTTTGCGGATCATAAGCTGCCAGCTCCCATCTTCCAGCTGGTGTTTAGAAAGTATTTCATGGCCCTCCCTTTGCACCGAGCCGGGGACGTTGTTGATGGGAGGGCCATCGTCAAGCAATACCTCAAGGATATCTCCCGTCGTTAGTCTTGAGAGGCCGACCTTGGTGTAAACCATGTTCATTGGGCAGCTTACTCCCCGGCAATCCTTTTTGGCAGCGGCCTTCATTGTCTTTGTCATTCCCGTTCCCTCCCTGATTATAGATATTTATTGAGGCACTATGCTGATATCTTCGCTGCTAACCTCACCCTGCTGAATCCGAAAGGATTTAACCGTCGCTTCCGGCGCGGTTAGCGAGATAATTACATAACTGATATCAGGATCGTAGGCCAGTTTGATATCCTCGGCCGAGGGGCGGGCCGGGGTATCCGGATGGCTGTGATAAACGGCCTTTATGGTTAGGCCTTGCTGGCGTGTCTCTTTGATAACGGCGAATTGTTCCTTGGGGCTCATGGTGAAATGGTCGGCCGCCTTGTCCAGATTGGTTAATTCATAATGCTTGGTGATCTTCTCTTCCCGCCCGGCAAGGTAGCCGCAAACCTCATGGGGCAGCCCCTGGCGGGCGTGGGCGATGATAGCCTCAAATACCTCTTTATTCAGAAACATAGTTACTCATCCTTTTTTATCTACGATTTCAAATCACAGGTTGTCTGCTCAGCGTCAATTAATTCAGTAATAGTGGGCTCTTTGCCGCAGACCGGGCAATCATCCTGTTTTTTCAAATTTATCTTACGGAAGGCCATGGTCTTGGCATTAAAGGTGAGCAGGGTGTTGGTTAGTAAGTTGCCGGCTCCGGTGATAAATTTGAGGGACTCGGCCGCCTGGATGGTGCCTAACATACCGGCAATGGCTCCTAGAACCCCGGCCTGTGAGCAGGTGGGGACGGCATCGGGCGGCGGCGGGGAACGGAATGAGCAGCGATAGCAGGATGACTGGCCTGGTACGATGGTCATGGTCTGGCCGTCAAAACGGAGGATACCGCCATGGGACAGGGGGATATTTTCCATGACGCAGGCATCGTTCACCAAAAATTTAGTGGGGAAATTGTCGGTGCCGTCAATCACAAAATCATAGTCCCTGATTATCTCCCTGATGTTCGCGGCCTGTAAAAACAGCTGGTAGGTCTCTATGTCAAGTCCTGGATTAATCCGTAGCATTTTGTCTTTGGCTGATTCAACTTTGGAACGGCCAATGTCATCGGTGAAATGGGCAATCTGGCGCTGGAGATTTGAAATTTCTACCACATCGTTATCGACAATGCCTATTTTCCCCACTCCAGCCGCCGCGAGATAGAGGGCGGCCGGGCAGCCCAGGCCGCCCGCTCCGACGATTAAGACCCTGGCAGCTAATAATTTTTCCTGGCCCTCGACTCCCACATCACTTAACAGGATATGACGGCTGTAACGATCAAGTTCTTCCGTGCTGAAGTCTCTCATAACGATGCAAACCCCTTTTGTAAATCAATAATTAAATCCTCATAATCCTCAATTCCGGCTGATAGGCGCAACATCGTGGGCCGGATAGCCATACGCTTTTTCTCTTCGTCTGAATATTCTGCGAAAATGGTTGAGGCCGGGTGGAGTATAAGCGATTTATTGTCATTTATGTTAGTTGCCCGGCGGACGACCCGCAGGGCATCCATGAAGGAAAAACATTCTTCAATGCTGTTGAGGTCAAAGGTTAAAACACCGCCGTATTTATGATTGAACTGGCGGCTGGCGGTGGGCCGGGACGGTGAATCTGTCAGCCCTGGGTAATTTACCTCTGTTACCTCCGGTCTTTTGGCTATAAATTCAGCGAGATACTGGGCGTTCTGACAGCTTTTATCAATCCGCAGGGCCATGGTCTCCAAACCCAGGCTCTGCAGATAGGCGTTATGGGGAGACAGGCAGGCCCCCGTATCGCGGTAAACCTCCTGGCGCAGGGCGGCAATAAAGGCCATTTTGCCGAATTTCGCAGCGCGCCCCCTGAATTTCGCAGCCCGTGACCAGTCAAAGCTGCCATGGTCAATGACCAGGCCGCCTACTGAGGTAGCGCCGCCGGAGATATATTTGGTGCTGGATATTATTTCTATGTCAACCCCGGCTCCGGCGCAGTTGAACAGATAGGGAGTCATGAGGGTATTATCAACTATCAGCGGCACCCCCCGTTCTCTAATAACGGCGCTCAGGGACTGGCAATTGGCAACCTCAAGCTGGGGGTTGGTTATGCTCTCAAGAAATACGGCGCAGGTCTCATCATCAATGGCCTGGGCCAGTTCTTCCGGATTGAGCATGGATACATAGCGGGCCTCAAGGCCCCAGGCGGCAAAGGTCTTCTCAAAAAGCGACAGGGTATTGCCGAAGAGGTATCTGCTGGTCACTATATTCTTACCGGCCCCGCCCAGGGCGATGAGGGTATTGCTGATGGCCGCCATACCCGATGAGACAGCCAGCACCGAGAGCGCCCCGGTGAGGGCCTGGATGCGGGCCTCAAAATCCTGCACCGTCGGGTTGGTGATCCGGCTGTAAATATGGGCTGGTTTCCTGCCCATGAATGCATCCCGCAGAGAGCTGGAGTTCTCATGCTCAAAGGCGACGCTGTCATAGACCGGCACCCGCAGAGAACCGTGGGCATCCCGCCGGCCGCCGCCGTGGATCGCCCTGGTGGTAAAACCATTCATGAAAATGCTCCGCCGCCCATGAAATACAGGAACTCTACTTCATCATCCCGGTTGATTTGTTTGTGGTCGTAGTCGGCGCGGTCAACAATGGTATCATTGACCTGTACCGAAACCATGTCCGGTGATTCAACATTTTTTATGCTTAATAAGCGGCTGACAGTCAACTCCGCCTCGTTAATCTCTTCTGCTTCGCCATTTATAATGATTCGCATGCTTGTACTCTCCCTGATTAATGATTTTTGGGTTCTACCAATTTTTTGCCTGCAAGAGGTAATTGATAACTTAATTTTTCTGTACTTAAAACTACCGAGGTTTCAACCTTGCCTACCCCCGGTACCTCAATGAGGGTATCAATGACGAAATTCCGGTAATCGTTGATGGACGGTGATATAATCTTTAAAAGATAATCGTGGATGCCGGAGATATTATGGCATTCCATGACATTGGGAATCTGGCGGATGCTTTTCAAAAAGGCATCGGTGGTTACCCGGTTGTGGGGTGAAAGTGAGACAAAGACGTAGGTTATAACGTCTAATCCCACCTTCCGCTCATCGATTATGGCCGCAAACTGCCGGATAACGCCAGATTGTTTCAGCCGTTTGCAGCGCCCCAGGCAGGCGGAAGGTGACAGGTTGATCTTCTTGGCCAATTCAGCATTGCTGATGGTGGCGTCTGCCTGGAGACGGGTGATAATCGCCATATCGATCTGATCTAATTCCGGTTCGTTCGGTGGATGTGTCTGCATAGCGGCTCTTTATTTTATTGTGGGGTGTAAAGGCACAATATTCTATCTACCTGTCATTGTCAAGAATATTATTTCGTTTACGAGCTGTATGACAGAATTATATTGTGTTGCGCTTTGCATGTAAAAAGTTCCTCAGCTTTACATTGAAAGTTAAGTTTGATATGTTTTGTATATGGGTAAGAAGAGTAATTATCCAGGGCTGAGCAATTGCCGCGATTTTCCGCACGCGCTTAATTCCTCCAGGTAAGCGAGTCTGCGAGACTCCGGTATCAGAGGGTATCGGGGTACTTAATTACGCCCAGCAGGGCGTCCTGAAACGCTCGCGTAAGATCCTAAGCGTACCGCTGCATTTCGAAGATGTTATAAAGCCAAGAGTGTGGTTTGTTGAGCGTTTGCAAAAATCGGCGCTCAATGTTGTCAATATACAATTAATGGTGTGAAATATAGGCTGAAAACTTACAAAAGGAGTTCTGTATGCGAATCTTAGTGACAGGCGGCGCGGGTTACATCGGCAGTCATACCTGCCTTGAGCTGCTGGAGGCCGGGCACGAGGTAATAATTGTTGACAATCTGGTGAACAGCCAAAAAGAATCTCTGCGGCGCGTGGAGGAATTGACTAATAAATCAGTCAAATTTTATAAGGTTGATTTGCGGGAGATTGAGCAGCTCAGGGCTGTTTTCGGTAACAATAAAATTGAGGCGGTTATTCATTTTGCCGGGTTGAAAGCTGTTGGTGAGTCGGTGAGTATGCCGTTGCGCTATTATGAAAATAATATCAGCGGGACATTAAAACTGTGTAAGGTCATGGCCGAACATAACGTGAAAAACATCGTGTTCAGTTCCTCGGCCACGGTTTACGGTGACCCCGCTTCTGTACCCATCACCGAGGATTTTCCTCTTTCTGCCACCAATCCGTATGGAAACTCTAAACTGTTTATCGAATACATCCTGCGGGATTTGCACACCTCTGATGCGGCCTGGAATGTTATCCTGCTGCGTTATTTTAATCCCGTGGGTGCTCACAAAAGCGGGCGGATTGGTGAAAGTCCCAATGAAATACCGAATAACCTGATGCCCTATATCTCGCAGGTGGCGGTGGGGAAATTAGAGAAGTTATCTGTCTTTGGTGATGACTATCCGACTCCAGACGGCACCGGGGTGCGGGACTATATCCATGTTGTTGATCTTGCCCTGGGCCACATTAAAGCCTTGGAAAAACTGGCCGCCAACCCCGGTGTGGTCATCTATAACCTTGGTACCGGTAAGGGGTGCAGCGTCCTTGATTTGGTCAAAAATTTTGAAAACGCCTCTGGACGAAAGGTACCATATAAAATTGTGGCCCGTCGTCCGGGAGATATTGCCAAATGTTACGCCGATCCAGGAAAGGCGAGGCAGGAACTTGGCTGGCAGGCGGAAAGAGGTCTTGCTGAAATGTGCGAAGACACCTGGCGCTGGCAGTCCCACAATCCCAGAGGATTTGAGTGAAATGGGCTAAAATTTTCGCTTCGCCAGTAATTTAACCAGCAGGATACCGCAAAAGGCGGCGCCGATGGCGACAATGGCGGCGGCCATGCCCTTTTTGAACTCCCCGGAACTCATACTGAGATAGATATAGATGGGGATGTTTTCTGTCCGTCCCGGAATGCCGCCGCCTACCATGAGAGTGGCGCCGAATTCTCCGAGACAGCGGAGCCAGGAGAGGATAAGCCCGGCGCTGACGGCGGGCAGGGCGAGTTTAAAGGTGGTGTCAAAAAAGGCCTTGCTGGGCCCGGCCCCCAGGGTCATGGCGATTTGCTCGTAGATTGGCGGCACCAGTTCAAAGGCGTTTTTGGCGGCCCGGATGGTAAAGGGGACGGCGACAAAGAACTGGGCGATAATGGCGCCGGGCGTGGTGAAGATTAAGTCGCAGACCTCTTTTAAGAGCGGTCGGTTAAAAAAGGAAAGGAGCAGTACCCCTACTACGAGGGGCGGCATGACGATGGGAATATCGAACAGGGTGTCCATGATAATGGTGGCTGGGCTCCCGTGGCGGGCCAGGTAGAAACCGGCCGGTATTGCTGTGACTGCGGTCAGCAGGGTGGCGGCAATGGAGGTGCGCAGGGTAAAGATAACGGCTCTGGTGAATTCGTTGTCCTGGAAAAGCTGAAGCATGGCACTCTGCCGGATGCTGATGAGGCCGGAGGCGATAATGGTAAGGATAAGAACGGCTAACAGGATACTGATCCATTTCGCGGTTCTGGTCAACGGCGTCATGGGGCGTTCCCTGCTGGCCTGAAGCCATATTTTTTAAAGATATTCAGGTGATTAAGGATGAAAGCCGTGAACTGCTTGCTGTCCTTGGCGCTTTTTTCGCTTCTTAACCTGATGAGGGGAGCGATTTCTATATGATTATAGGCGGCCGGAATCTCAATATAGGCCAGGTTGTTGGCCTTGGCCGTGGAGTCGAAGGCAATTCCGGCGTCAATAATATCGGCCTTGAGATAGCTGATGATCTGTGAGACATTAACCGCTTCCGCCACCTTGTTGGCGGCGATTTTCGCTCTTAGTTCCGGCCCCATTTTTTCCTCGATCAGCTGATAAGACTTGCCCAGGGCCATGGTCTTGGGGTTGCCCAGGCCGATCCGCACCCCTGGTTTGCTGAGATCAGACCAGGTATGAATCTTTTGGCCGCCGCCTGCCGACAGGGCAAAAACCGGAGTCTGGGCGATGAGGGGGCGGTAAGTTTTCAGCAGTCCGAGTTTTTTGGCTTTGACGGCGTAAGTCATGGCGGCTGGGGTATAGAGATCTCCTCTGCCCGCTGCCATAATCTTGCTGAGTAGTTGGCCGGAGCCGCCGGTAATTAGAATGATCGTGCAGGGCCGGTGCTCCACGTTGAATTTTTTAACAATTTCCCGGCCCGGCCTGGTCATGGAGGCGGCCAGATACCAGTAGAGATCCCTGGCCCTGGCCGGAACGGAAAACATCGTTATAAGCGCGATGATGAGCCATAGTGTTGACGATTTTTTTGCCATTTGCCTTCCTCCTATGCGGTTTTGCGAGAGCAGAAAATTAGCGATTCGTTCTTTAAAGAAATCTTTATTTTTTTGTCCTTGGTGATACCCATTACCCGGATGACATGCTCCGGGGCGTGGATCAGGTAATTTTCGCCCCTTGTGGAGCAAAAGACAAGACGGATATATCTGGCCCGGTGATGGAGGCTGGTTACCTTGCCGCTTAAAAGATTCTCCCGGCCGGAATCTGGCCTGTCTTCTCTGACGATCATTATGTTTTCCGGCCGGATGCCGATATATTGGGCTTCTCGCGGTTCTTTGCCGTTATGGGTAAAGGTTTCGCCGCCTGCGGTTTGGATGGTTTTTTTATCACTGTTCACTATGGGCCAGATTTGGAAATCAAGCAGACGCGCCGTTTCCACATAGCGGGGGTGCTGAAATATGCTCTCCTGGTTGCCATATTCAATCACCTGGCCGTCGCTGATTATGACCAGCTCCCGGCCAAAGGCCAGGGCCTCTTCCAGGTCGTGAGTCACCAGCAGGGCCGGAATATTTGATTCGTCAGTCAGGTCAATTACCAGGTCACGCAGGGCCTCCCGCACCGGTGTATCTAAGGCGCTGAAGGGCTCATCCAGGAGCAGAGCCTTGGGCCTAATCAGCATGAGACGGGCCAGGGCCACCCGCTGCTGCTGGCCGCCGGAGAGCTCGGCGGGTCGGGCGGCGAGTCTGCCTGCTATGCCCAGCTTTTCCACGACCTCGTTTAACTCTTTTTTATTATAGGGGATTTTGCGGGCCTTGAGACCGTACAGGATATTTTCCCCGATGCTCATATTGGGAAAGAGGGTGTAATCCTGGGGCAGGTAGCCGAATTGCCGCTGGTGGACTGGCAGGTCAACAGCCTGCTCCTTATCAAAAACAATGGTATCGGCCGCAGTAATCCGGCCTTCATCCGGCCTGAAAAAGCCAATCATCATCTTGAGCAGACTTGATTTGCCGCTGCCGGAAGGGCCGAATAACACGGCCCGGTTGGAGGCCAGTTTAAAGGCGAAATCCATTGTTAGGGCCGGGAATTTTTTTTTGACTACTATCTCAATCATTGGTGACCATGGGCCGCTCCGTCTGCTATTGGCTTAAGCGTTATGCTTGTCTGAATACATCGCTGCTTAAAAAAAACCGGGCGCTTACAGACCCAGTTTTTTGCTCTCTTGTTGCAGGAAGGCGGCAAGTTTCTGTTGGAGTCGGGTAAAATCCTTAATGGCTTTCTGCCCGGCGGTAGTCAGCTTTGCTCCGCCGCCGCCTCTGCCGCCCTTGTTCGTTGTAACCAATGGCTGCCCGGCCTGCCGGTTCATGGAGTCGATGAGATCCCAGGCATGCTTATAGGACATCTCCATGGAACGGGCGGCCTGGGAAATGGAACCATGCTCATGGATTCGTTCCAGCAGTACCACGCGGCCAAAGCCGAGAAAGGTCTCGCCGTTGTTTTCGATCCAGATTCTTCCCCGGCAGTGATATCCCGGTTGTGATTGTTTGGTACCCCTTGAGGCATGCCGTTTCTTCATGAATACGATGTATATCTCAGAGTATATCGCTTGTCAAGAAATTATCAGTCATGTTAAATATAGCCCCCCGGCCAGGCCG
>VAPF01062959.1_pt1 | contig 14103 bp, 4 predicted proteins | sample 3393931 | NCBI WGS metagenome assembly VAPF01 (sample SAMN08290437, study PRJNA428436) | hydrothermal vent metagenome | isolation source: Deep-sea hydrothermal vent chimney | place: Atlantic Ocean: South-mid Altantic Ridge | depth 2773 m m | reverse complement strand
TTGGCCTGCTCCCGGGCTGTGGCGATCTTCTCGATGTCAGTCTCGGCCAAGTCCCGAACCTTGCGCCAGATAACAAGGACCTTTTCACCACTTGGGTTCTCAGTACCTGATCCGGAAAACTCTCGTTTTTTGGCGAGCCACCAAGATTGAATAAAGGCATTAACTATCTGTAGTGCGTTGCGAGGGCTTGAGACGTCGACATGAATCATGCGGTCAATAATATTATCGATTGCTCCGCCGCTCTTATGAATTTCTTCTATGATTTGTGGGGCTGCTTTCTTTAAGCGATTAATGGCAAAGTTGCACATATCCTGTTTTGGGAAAGGCGGAATTTCCAAACGGAACTGAAATATGCGATCAAGGTATCTGCGTGCGTCGCCCTTCGTAAAAACTGCACCGGGCATGTCGGAATTTCTATGACGTCCTTTGTTTAGAGCCTCTGCTATTCTGTTTTCATCACAAGAAATGACGAAAATAATTCCTAAGTCATTGGGCAAATCATCCGGGGGTATTTTCATGAAAGTACGGATAGCATCAAGGCCGTCAACCATCTCATGGGCAGAGAGACGATCTAGATCATCAACGAATATCACAATCCTCTGGAACGTTTTGTTTCGAAGTTTGAAATCGCAAATCTGTTGAATCAATAGTTCCTCGTATTCTTCGGCAGATGTCCGCGGTAGTTCAATTTTCGTTGTACGAAGTGGCATTAAAGAACTGGCGCCAAAAACTTTTCCAATCCACGTCACAAGGAATGTGCCAGTAATCGCAAAAACGGCTTTGGCCATATCGTTGTTAATATTCAGGTGTTTAATCGCAAAAGCAAAAAAAGCGAGGAATACTCCTAAAAGAATAATGGTTGGAAGAAGATTAAGAACAACCTTTCTGCTTAGATCTCCGAGAGCTGTTCTCCATCCTCGCGCCTTTTCGTAGTTTTTACTGACTTGGTGGTATAACTCATCCTTGAGGTTTTCTTGACTCCCTCCCAATCCCAGAAAAACGTGGCGCAAAAGTGCGCGCTTCATATTGCCGTTGCTATCACCTCCATAGCGCCAGGCATTAAAAGTAAGAGCTTTTATTCTCTCACTGCGTTTTTTCCCGGTTGATGCTTTTCGTGTGTCGTCAAGCAAGTCTTTGAGGTAGAGAGATTTTATGGTGCTTTTACCAGTACCCCATAAGCCTAACAATCCGATACTGTAAGGAGGGTGATTGTGTTCAGCTTCGATCAAGCTCTGTAGAGCGTTCGCGAAATCCTGGTGTCCAAAGGCATCATCAGCTTTTGCGTTAATCTCGCGATCCAGTATACTGGGCATAAGTTTTTGTTGTGGCATAATCATACCATCTCCCTTTGGAACACGCGCCAGGGTCCCATCTGCTCTTCTATCTTCTGTCTGCAACAACAATTCATCAAAGCGCCGCCTTTGATCGAGTGTATGTGATCGTCGTTGCCTTGCATTTCCGTTTCGTTTGATCCATGAATCCCAGGGTGAACTTGTCATCCGGCTTTTGGAAAATATCCAGGCCACGGCCCAAGATTATCCTCCATCCGGTATCCGTTTCTATCCATCGATCATGAAGGTTGTTCTCCAAAACATAATCAAAGTCGATATGGTCCCGGATTAATCCTTTTTTCAGCTCATTGAGCTTGTCTTTCAGCTCAGTTTCCATGTAAGAATCACATGCCGTCACAAGGTCGAGTTTCAGAGTCTCTTCCGATGAGTCCAGCGTCTCGCAGAAAGACATAAGATTGAATATTTGATACTGCAACCGGATGTATGGATCACATATCTTGATTGACTTTGCACCCTTGAGATAGGGAAGGAATAGTTTTTCATACGAGATTCCCCTCTGCCCCTCAACCAGGTCCAGAGTCTTTTCTTCGGGACTTCGAACTGGCGACAAGGGATCGACTTTCTGCGCTTCCTGTTCGGGATCAGGTTTTTCTTCCGGATGGGATAGCTGAAACTCGTCCGGGCTCTCGCTCTTGATCGTTACCCACTTGTACTCCTGATCGATTTTTGACAATTCATCCCGAATTTGCTGTCGCATCCGAACGGCAGGATTTACGCAATATGAAATGAATTCTTCTTCGCTCAGTTCAAGATTGGGGAAAAGCAGCTTCAGATATCCTTCGGCCAACCGAGCAATGGCTTTGTTATCGCGCATGTCCTCACATTGCGGCAGGTGTAAACTTTGAGAGACATAGTCCGCATATCGCAGATCAACACGCAGCTCATGCAACACTTCGCTAAAGAAGTCTCCTTTGAATCCAAGTGTCTTTGAAGGAGTATTTCTCGATACGCGAGGCATAAACCATCCTTCAATCAACCCGTGAATCCGATCTATGAAGGCCGATTCCTGAAGGGCGGTCGGCAGTTCCTTAAATATCCCGTCGCTTTCATAAAGTGGCAACCGGTTGATACCCAGCGTGATATTGCCGAGCATCACAAAGCCGGATTCTGACGTTCCCAGGTCTCCGGTTGCTCTGCGATATCTGCCGCTTTCAAGATACATTTTGAGGGCCGCCATGGCCTCGCCGGATGCGTCGGTGTGAATTTTCTGGATTTCATCAACGACAACGACGTCATAGCGCGGGATCAGGCCAATTTGCTTTGTGTTGCTGTTGAAAAACAAAGCAGGTGCCGAGAGTTTTCCGCCTGGTATCACGGCTGCATACCGGCTGATATTATCGAATACGAACGACTTCCCAGTACCTTTCGGTGCCAGTTCTGTAATGTTGACCCTCGGCTCGACCAAGGGGATAATTCTGCTGAGGAGTAAGAGCTTCTGCGACAACCGGTGAACGTCAGGATTAAATTGACAACTCGATACGAGCAGGTCTATCCACTCGTCTATGTCGAAGTGTTTACGTGAGTCCCGGAAATAGTCTAAGTCAATTCCTGGGGTCTGGAACGGTTTGAATTCAACCATCCACACTTGGCCTTTTTTTACGTCCTCGCCATCAGGTGGCACATACCGCAATGTTCCCAAACCCCACATGCCCGTTTTCAGGAGCATGGGATTGTTGTCAATGATATCCTTTTGCACCATCCCATTGCTGACATCCAGGAGCGGAATGCTCAGATCGTGCGTATGACGCTCCAGATTCACGTTGACCCGAAAGTCGTCCAGAATGCAGACCTCTTCCTGCTCCATAAGTCGATTCAGGATCATATTCTTGTCAGCTTTTTGCGGCAAATATTTTGAGATTGTGTTGACGATCTCAGTTCTGCCGTCATCCGTAAGTTCATCTCCGTCCATGAACTGGCTGATGATCCATTCTCCAACGTAGACGGGAATCGCTCGAGCGCCGAATCCAGCCTTTCCCATGAGACCTTTGTTGATAACGACCTCGCCGTAATAATCTTTTGCTTTGCGTTCAAATGACATCATGTTTTTTTCTTGCCTCCATCAAAGGTCTCTCAAACTGAACCCGCCCGCCATGGCTGACTTGAATTCACATTCAAGCGAGAGGGATAGAGTGTGCTGTTCACCGGACACTTCATATGCGATCTCGATTTCCAAACTCTTTTCCCCCAAAGCCGCTTTCTTGAAATAGCAACTCATTTGGAGGGTACTCACACTTCCAGCCGGAACTACCGCAACTTCACAGCTCTTGATGTCAGTTTCAGGGGACATTACACTGGCTCGGAGAATACGGATATCGAGAGCGTTCGGGTTCTGTAGCTCTACCTTCAGAGATACGACTCGTTGGATATAGAATTTGGCTCTACCCGTTTCTTTTACCAAGTTCAGGTCAAGAAAACGCGCAGCAGGTGTTTTCCAGGCAGCTTTTACCAGTTTGTATATAGCTGTCGGAACGATAACCTCTTCCGGGGTACCGCCTCCATGCAGATAGCCCTTTGCTCTGCCGGACTGGCGAACGGTATTGTGCCCTTTGGGTAAGAAAAAGATTTTATCATCCGACACAAAGGGCTGCTTGAATCTATGCCCCAAGGCCCACAGGTTCTCTGGAATATCATCCACCTGTTGGGGATCTGTCGCTGCGAACCGGTGCTTCTCGTCCGGAAACAGCTTATTGACGACAGTAGAATCGAAAGACCGTTTTTCCTCTTCAAGAATGCGGCAGGCACCGTGATCCGTCACAACATAAACGCTGAAATGCTCCCTTGGCCCGGCCCACTCTTTTGACAGCCTATTTACAGACTCCGCCATACGTGTGAAGAGACGGTGCAATTCCTCCTCATGCGATGTGTTTTGTGATTCCACATCAGAGTGAAGCAGCTCATCCCCATCTAGGAAATTGAGAAGGACGACGGTAGCCTCCTGCAGAGCAGGCATCTCCGACATTGCCTTCAGGTTATTCAGGTATACAACCTGTTTATTGTTCCAGTCGGCCTTTGCACGCGCCTTGAGAATGGCATCATAATTACCTGCATTATTCTGCCAATCTCCACTCAGGAGAACTGGTTTGTTGTACTCCGTAATGGTCGGCAACGCTGCGAAACGATAGTGTAAATCATGTCGGCTAAACCCGACGTTTCGAAGCGCGGTGTCCAAGAGGCCAACGAATTCCAAAGGAAGGCAATCAACAAGAAGGATGATGGACAATTCGTCTTCCGACCCACTCGATGAGAGGGCCCCCAAGCAGTGAATCAGGCTGAGATCCGGATCTTTGTGGATGGACGCATATTCCTCAATAAACCATTCTGAAAAGCGTACTACCGTTTTCTCCAAGTCTTCGTCAAAAAAACCGTTATGTACCTGCCAAGTTCGGTACGGGGTATATTCCTCCGTTGTCCATCGAATCCACTCAGCGCTACTCCATTCTTCTCCCTGCTCCAACAGGGCTGGACGGCTGGGCATAACACAGTAGCGAAGGGAGTTCAGTTTGTTTTCACTCACACCGGGACAAGACCTGAACTTGGCCTGGACCTTTTGAACGTCCTCTTTGGTTGGAGAAAACAGATTGCCTTTGAGAATGCTCGAAATATAATGATATTCTTGAAGGAGTCTCCCGGAAGTCCATCCCACAACTTTCTGAAATTCATCGCTTGAAGTGACTTGCTTCCGTGCTTCTTCAAAAAGCAGTTCAACCTGCGTCAGTATTTGCTCCCTGGCCGTGGGCTCCAGGGGCAAATCATCAACCGCCTCAGCGGGTATCTTCCGCACAAGTAGAACCTGTTCCGGGGCCAGCACATATTCCAGGAGTTTCTCGGGGTAGCCGTGGAGGCCGGCCCATAAGCTGAGCCACTGCCAGAGTTCGCCTGTATCTTCGCAAAGCCGGGTACTGATATCCTTTATCCATGATTCCTTGCTACCTTGAGCCCACTGTTTACACTTGGTTTCCAAAGATCGTTTCAGTACGGGGTATTGCTTGAAGGCAGTATTCGCTTCGTCGCTGACAAGCAGTTTGATCACATCGACGAAATCATTCGTATTGAGCGTATCAGGTTGAAACACAGACCCCAGGAGATGAACCAACACACAATCTGTGAAGCTCGTCTGTTCTTTCTGCGTATCGATCTCTATGTTTAACAACTCCTGATCGAGAACGTCTGTATCGGTCAGCCAATCAGGCACCCGTACATTCCACTTTTCAGCCAATACCAGCCGAGCCGTCTTTTCACTGAAAATGGCAGGGCAACCAATCTGTTCGACGAAATCCCGCAGCCAGGCAAAGTGGTTCTTTGAGCGAACCCACACCTTCAGACCGGCACTCGACGGTCCTGCCGGAGACAATTTCCGGCACGCCCGCACATAATCCTCATCACGCTCAACCAAAAGGACATCATCGGGCGGAGTATGAGCCAGCTCTCCGATATAGCTGACTGATATCTGTTGTTTATCTTCCACAGTCACACTCCAGCTCCTCATTTATCCTTATTCAAGTCACTCAATAGCGTTTCAATCTTTTGAGCCCTGTCCTTACTCAGCAATTTCTTTTTCACTCCATAGCTGATTACGGATTTAAGGACGGCGACTAACCCTTCCGTGTCATCCGGGCACTTAACCGTCGCTTCCTTCTCACCGAAGATGTCCGACTCAACCTGAATCTCGTATTTTCGTTCTTTGCTGACCAGCTCGACACTGACCACATCGCTGGCATTGCCATCCTGGTCCACGGCCCGCATTTTTATCTTCACATTAGGCCGGTCTTTGAGAAGACTGGCGAGATCAAGCTTGTTGTCGGTTTTTTGAGTATTATCCGAGTGGCGAGGGTCTCTTCCATCCAGGGTATAAATCAACCGAGCCGCCCCTTTGGGGATTTCGATATACATCTCCTGTGATTCCCGAATTTCATGCACACCCTCATCGACAGACGGCTTATAGACAACCGGCTTGGCCTTATCGATCTCTGACTTGGCCTGTTTTAGTTTGGCTGCATAGTCCTTGATGTGGAGTGATGTCCACTCCGCGACTGCGCCAAACCCGTAATCCTTTGACAGCAGATTAACAATCTTGGTGCTGAAACTGACCGACTGATCGGCCAGGCGCACAAGGAACTGTTTCGCATCCTCGTGGTCGCACTTATGTGGATCGCGTTGGCTTGGGTTCAGGTTTGCGTACCATTTGCTGACCACATTTTCACATTCGATCATGTCGCCCTTGGCATCATAGATGTCACAAACAGCCTGCGCCACCTGGCCTTGTGCGATCTGTTCGCCGGAATTGAGAAGTGTCACATCCTCTGCAAAGGCATCACAGATGGTCTTTGCGTTCTTTTCCGTGAGCGTGCCGCCAACCGGGCCACCGCTGTAAACCGCAGGCAATTGCTCGAGCATGAAATCAAAGCGATCCACGCTGCCGGGCAATCCGTCCATCAGATTCTTGAGACTGGTCAAACGTGCCCTTCGCCCCTTTTCAAACAGGCTGATCACTTTTGCAACAGCCGGTAGACCGCTCCACCATTGTTTGAGAATCTCAAAGGCAGAGTTAAGTGATCGGGTTTCGCCATGCTTCAGCGGCGGTGCGTCAACTGCTTTAGCGATCAGATCGATGAGGGCAATTTGGGCCTGTGAAATATCACGGACCACAAAGACCGTCTTGGCGGCAGGGTCTGACACGATATTGACCAAATCGTCATAGGACCGAAGAGGCTGCTCCACCATCCTGGTGGAGTCCTTGAATACAATCAATCGCTCGCCATAGGCCCGAATGACATGAGCCAACGATAGCATTAGAGGTGTGCCCCCAACGCCGTAAGGCGCATCCTTTGCGTCGTCAAGAAAAGTGCCAACTGAGAACATTTCTCCAGGATTGAGATTAGCCAGCCGATCACACAGTTCCTTGATGACTGGAAAATCATCGTGGAGTTTGGCTGGATCGGTCTCACACGCGAAATAGGAAACAACGCCTTCTGAACCGGCTTTCTTGAGGGCACCTGATCCTTTCAGCAGGACTTTTTCCAGATACCTCTTCTCGCCGTGATTATCAGGATTGCCGTTATCAATCAAAACCTTTTCAGCTTCCAGCAATACGCCAACAGCCTGCTTCAATGCGGTGTTCTTTCCAGTGCGCCATTTTTCGTCGTGGCAGAAGTTCAGGTCCGGATGCTTAATACGGCAGCGTTTCTTAAACAGCTCCTCGCACAGCATGTCCGCTGGTTTGTGGGATTGCTTGGGTTTGTCCACCAGGACTTTCCCTGCCTGCCAATACCAGCAGGCTCCGCTACCATCCGTGATGTCTCGAAACACGCGCTGTAGCGTCGGAAGGTATCCGTCTTCGGGGTTCTCAAAAATGTCGCACAGCCGTGACTCGGTCTGGGCGCTTATCTTTTCGGCCTCGTTTGGCGGCAGATAATGACGACAGGCTTTCACCCGAAGCAGGGTTTCCGTAAACGGCTGAGGTGAGTGCGGTACAGCCAGGGCCACATTGTCATCCGAAATGGTCTTGGCCGCCTCCCTTGCCACATTGATCTCGCCTTCGTCTTCGCACAACACATAGACGAGGGTCCCTTCATAGCTCTTGGCAGGCTTGTTGCGGCTCTCTTTATAGTCAGTACGGATTGTCTTCCAAAGCGCATCCCCGAGATCCTTCGCCCGTACAAAGCGAGTACGAAAGCGTTTATCCTCCCCGAAGGGCAGGTTGTATCCTTTGGCTTCGGAATGCTCTGAGAGACGCTTTCCGGCGGATTCTTCGAGGAAAGCTGCCACTATGTCCGACGGATGCAATTTGGTGTCGGTAACAAAGCGCTCAATGAGATCATAGGGGTCCTCGCCGGTGCTTGCGGCCAGCTCATAGGTTTTCGACTGTTGGCGGAAAAAGACCGCACCGTTTTTGACCAGGTCCTTTAAGTATCCCTTAATCTGATTCTTTTCAGAGTTACTCAAGCAATACAGTCCGAACTGAATGTTTTCCAGGCTTGTTGGAATCTGGCAGAGTTGGTATATGAGGATTGTTTTGAGAACCTGGATACGCTCATCCTCCTGAAATCCAAGCAGTTCTCCTTCAGCGGCCTTTCGCAAGGCATCCATGCTGGCGTAAAAGCCGTTGACGAACTGCCGCTGACGTTCCCGAAGTTCCGGATTCTTTTGCGAGAGTTCTTTATTGAAGAACGTAAACAGCTGATCCACCGTATACAGGTTCAGCTTCCCGCCTGGCACCGTCAGCTCAGCGTTTTCGATAAAGTCCGCGTATGAACCCTTTTCTCCACCCACATCGCCCGAGAAATAGGTAAAGGTACTGCGCGCATCCGAACCGATTTCAGAGGAAAGATTCAGCAAACAGGACAGAGCCATGGGATGCACACCATAGATATCCTCCAGCACTCGTTCGCGAATACGGTTTACATCTTCGATCCAGGGGAACAGGTCAAGCGACTTACACGGCGGTACCAATTGATCAAAGACACCCGTTTTGGGCGCGACCTCTTGCTTCCAGGCGTCGCCCTGTTTATCCGTTTCAACGATGGCCCCGATGATCTCCTCTATTCCTTCGTTAAGCAGGTCCACCTGGGTGATTCTGGCGCTCATGACTGCCGCGTCGTCTTTGCTGAATCGATCAGCATAGGATTTGAAATCTTTGTGAATACATCCTACAAAGAGCACGTTCGGTTCGGTCTTGCAGATCGTTTCCATAAATCCCTGCAGGATGTCCTTTGAGTAGCCTGCCTTTTCCAGGGTAAAACCAAACTCGTCGAAGAAGATTGCCAGCCCTTTGAAGCGCTCTTTGAAGGCCTGGCTCTTTACCAGTTTTTTGAGTATGGGAATCAGGTTGCCTGCCTGGGCCTGAAACTCAACACCACCCATCATTTCCTTGAAGGCGGTACGGAAGTTATCAAGCACATTGGAGTCGTAGTTTTTGAGCCCGGCGCGAAGCTGATCCACGGTCAAGCCAGGGGCAACCGATTCGAGTGCTTTGCTGAAGTCCTGGTAGAAATTGCGGATACCACCTTTGTCGCCCTTTTTCTCCCACTCGACAAGTTGACGTTCCGCCTCATCAAACTCTGTTTCCACGCCGGCATTCAGCCCCTTGGCCTTGCAGGCGTCGAAGATCGCTTTCATCACAACATCTTCAAAATGCCGCCCTGAGTGGTAGTCACAGATCGCCACCAGGTACTGGCCGTCCTTGCGGATATTTTTTAGCAGCTTGGCCTTCTCGGAATCGAGCTTGGCGTAGTTCTCGTGAAAACCGGCGATTTCCGGGTCACCACTGGACCGGCTCAAAACATTCGCCGTCATCAGACACAGATGCGATTTACCCGTTCCGTAGGAGCCGCTGAGCAGGTAGAATTTTTTGTCATTCGGCTGGTAAAGGCCGCGGCAAATGCGTTCGAAAGCCACGCGGTGAGCCTTGGTCGGCCGGTACATGGCCATCCGGTCCGCATTTTCCTGGGTCGCTTCAAAAGCGCTTTTCAGCTCTACAAAATTTGCGTAGCCGGATTTCAGTTTGACCACATCGGATATTTTCGCCATGTCTATTCTTCTCCTTTTTCCGACGCGTTACTGTCTGGAATACTCCAGACCGATCTGGCCAACGCCGCTAACATTTTCTGACGGGATTCAATCGACGGCGAGTCCCATTCACTGAATGCCTGGAGATCCCTTACCGCCCTATTCAAGCTGGTGTTAACACCAACCTGGGGTTTCTCTACCAGAGACTTGGTGAGAAGAAATGCAGACTGTCGGTATCCCGGCAACTTTTTATCATATGCCTCATTGGAAACCGATGTGTTGATCGTCTTTTCCAGCAATGTAAGGTTACCAAGCTTCTCGACATACTCGTCGTACTGCTCCTTTTTGTCGAAGGCATCTCTAACCTGAGCAGTTGGGTTCTGGGGGAGGATATGCTCAACATCGACCGTCGAGGCTATGTACTGCTCCAGGCTCTTGTGCGCGGGATTGTTCCATGCCTGTTGCTCGATGTACTGCGTCAGCTTAGCCAAGATATACCGCATACGGTACTTCTGAATTCTGGACTGCTTGAGTTCCTCAAATGCAAAGTCGAATGTAGGAGACAGTCGAGTCATGTCGCCAACAAACCTCCGCTCAAGGAACACATCCAGATCTTCCTCGTTCTTGCTCTCCCGGAGGTCTTTAGACCACTGCGCAAAGTTACGCTCGAACACTTTGGTCGGCTCACGAGCGATGGTGTAGCAGAAAAAGAAATTCTCGATACTACGGCAAAGCTTCGAGAACAGATCTGGGGACAGGTGACGGCCGGCCAGTAACAGGATGTAATGCTGGCGCGCCGCGCCGCTCAGCAGACCCAGGTTTTTGAGGTAGGGGTTGATCGCCCCCTGGACATCCTTCGCGGCCGAGAAGTTCGACCAGGCTTCAGCGCATTCAATAAGTACCTTGAGAAAGGCCAACGGGTTGTCCGCCAATCCGATTATGGTGGTATTCTTTACCAGCCAGTCGTAGATATCGTCTTCTCGTAAAGGTTTTTTCGAGTCCAATTCGAAGTGTGACATGATGTAGTAACGAAGGAATCGAAGCGGCTTCTCGCCGCAACTGTCCAGAGTGTCAATGAGTGTTTTCCATCGTTCCTTCAGTTGGGGATAGTCGCTGCTTGGGGTTTTCATGAACAGGAGGTTCTTGAGAAGGTCCATCGCGTTGAGCCCAACACCACGATCATTGATCGTCTCGAATACTTTTAAGGCGTTGGTAAGCGAAGGGGTCTTGATGCGAATCAGTTTCACGCGCTTCGTAAAAGCGGCGTAGAAACGCCTCAAGCGCTTCGGTGAGGTGTCGCAATTGACCCCGAGGAACTCCTTGATGTCCTGGTATGCAGTACGAATTCGCTCGACAGAAGTGGTCTTGTCCAGAATGTCATTCAGTTGCCCTGGCTTTTTTACAATCTGCTCAAGGATACCCTTACTGTCTTCGTATTGAAGAACAAGACGGTGTCGGAATATTTCCTCCCCGTCATCATCGGTTGCGGCGGACGCAATCTGGGCCTTCAGTGTGTCATTGGGCGCTTCGTTCATTTCGATCAACAGATCCCGGATGCCACAAAGCACCAGGTAGATTGTCGTCATGCGCTGCTGTCCGTCGATCAGCTGAAAAGTACCGCCATCTCCCTTGCAGACAACGATGCTGCCCAGGAAATATTCCGGCCCCTTAACAAGCTGTCCTTCCTCATCATAAAACTCGTCATAGATATCCTGGAGGAGCTTCTCCACCTGTTCCCGTTGCCACACATATTCCCTTTGAAAGTCGGGAACCGTGTAGAAATCCTTGTACAACGATTCAATTGACAGGTCCTGGGACTCTATTTTGACGGATGTATCGCTCATTTCTTCTCTCCCAGAATCAGTGTCAGCCGGTCGTACTCTTCCAGGCATTTGCGCTTGGACATGAACTCGCCGAAGGCTTTTTTCTCTTTCTTTTTGAGCACCGGAAAGGTGTCGAGGATGTAAGCGAAGTCGTCCCGCGAAAGGCCGTAAAGATGGGCTACATAGGCGTCGATCTCGGCGCGCAGTTGGACCCGGTCGCCGGTGTCCCGCCGGTCGGGAAGTCGATCATGCACCCCGCAGTGCGGCCCCCATTCGGGTGTCAGTTTTCCGACCTCGCCCCGCAGTCGCTTGCGGATTTCCTGCTCATGGACCGGGCCGTAGGTGTCGATGGGAGCGGAGGGAGGGTACCAGAATCCGGGGGACACATACTCTGGATAAAAAGTTTGTTTCCAAAATACTGCATAATCATCGGCAGTACAAATAAGGCGTATGGCTCTTCCTACAATGGCTGAAAATATAGGTGATTCCTTGGTAAGCCTTGGCATTGGTAGTTGATTCAGAATAAAGACGTTGAGATTTGCGGCAATTTTCATTCCCATAAGCCAATCATAAATAAAAGAATTGAAAAGGCTGACAACGAAAATCATATTTTCGTACGAGAAATTTGGCTTATGTGAAATAACTAATTGATTAGTATCCTCGGACTTTCTTGGCGTTGAATTATCTAAATATTCCCAAGGAAGTGCAGTAAATAGAGAATTTCCAATGCATACATCTTTAGGTAGTACCGTTGCAATCAACGCACGTGCATCACTTCTTCTCCCTATTGACCTTACACCAAATCTATAATTGTCTAAAGGAAGAGGTGCCGATATGCCTAATGATGAAATTGTTTTGCCTAACCGGGAGTTCTTACCTATCCTATACATCTCTTTATTTTGAAGGTAATTTTCGGCATCCATCTTGTCTATCGACCAGTTATTTGAGGAATTTTCATGGTCAAACTGGTTTATCATCTTCCCTTCATATAGGATATATCCGTCGATATCTTTTTTGAACATTGAACTTTGATGCGTCATGTTGAATTCAACCGAAAGAAGAGGAAATCTCCAGGGAAGAGATGTACTTAGATCTCCCAAAAGCGCGTAGTCTGAGTAAATACGGCTGGCAATATCAACGTCTCGCTGGGAATTGAATTCCGTTATGCTGAGTGAGTCTGGGGAAAATCTAACGACATCTCCTGGCTTCAGCAGGATAGCCTGTTTTTCGATAAAAGGAAGGGTTTCAGGATCATGTTGCATGAATGCACAACGCATCTCTGGGTTAGTTTGGGATTTTGCTAAACATAGTGTTATGAATTTGAATTGATTGTGAACTGACTTAAAAACAACAGGAAACCGATTCTCAAAACAGTAGATCGACTCGATAGCCATTGCATCAATGAAATACTTCCTTAGACCCTTAGTCGCTGAATCTGTGTAAAACCCAGAAGGAAGAATTATCCCCATTTGTCCATGGGTGCTCAAGCAATGATAATCTCGTTCCAAGAATAGTTTATACAGATTGCTTCCAGGCGGCTTAATGTTTTGATTAGCGTAATCTGGATCGTTCTGGAAATAATATGCCGCTTCGTAATACCGTGATTGATATTCATGCCAGGCGTGTTCTATATTTTCATTCTCGCACAGCTCTTTCGCTCGAATTTTCGCTTCCTTATTTGTTAAGGCTCTGAATGACGGATCATATGATGAAAAGAATTCCTGGGTTTTGGGATTCCAAGTGTCCCAAGGGGGATTCCCTGCAATAGCCGAAAACCCACCCAGCGCATCCGGACCGAAAACATCGGGAAACTCCAAGGGCCAGTGGTAAAAGTGGTGCCGGTCGCGATACGCCTCTACCGATTCCAGAATCTCCGGTAGAGCGGGATTCAGGGTGTTGGCGACAGAATTACCCTTTGCGAGCCGTTCGAAAAGCTCCTTGTAATCACCGACTGGAATGTCAGGGGCCATCAAGTAGGCCGTGAACAGGTCAGCCAGGGGGCGCAAATGGGATGTGGCATCCAGAGCCTCATCCAAGACGGCTTTCTGGCTGTCTGTATCGTCCTCATCAATCTGAGTGATGGACGCAACACCCTGGCTCGCCTCAGCCAGGACCGACGAAAGGTCGTTGTAATCAAAGAGCAGCTTTTGCGGGTTTTTCTTTTTCTTGCTCTCTTTCTTACGCTCCGGGATGGAAGCGAGTTGATCGAGTGATCGAATGCCGATCAGGCTGTTTCCGCAGCGAACATGGTGATCGAGAAAAGTCAGTTTATGTTCGCTGGCAAAGCAGTTAAGCCAAAGAGAGAGCTTTGCCAAATTGACGGCCAGCGGATTGAGGTCAACCCCGTAGATACAATGGCGGGTGATACGCCGCCGCCAGTCATTGGGACGGCTGGTGACCAAAACCGTTATCCCCTCGACATG
>VAPF01001400.1_pt1 | contig 14104 bp, 11 predicted proteins | sample 3393931 | NCBI WGS metagenome assembly VAPF01 (sample SAMN08290437, study PRJNA428436) | hydrothermal vent metagenome | isolation source: Deep-sea hydrothermal vent chimney | place: Atlantic Ocean: South-mid Altantic Ridge | depth 2773 m m | reverse complement strand
TTGTAGCGCGGTGCCATATCGTCGTCCTCCATTGATGGGTGAGAACGAGTATAGCAAATATGTTACTCAATACGAATGTTTAAGTTGTACAGTGTACTAGGCGGCCTCGGTAATGAAGCGAATATTATTATTTCTCTCTACGACTATTATTACCCTTATTTTACTAGTAAGTTTCGGTAATGAATGGTTGATGAAACATGATAGGTATGGATTACTTCGCCCATTTGTTTGGTTGTTTAACCCTCCTAATGGAGGAGTTCGCCCATTTGTTAAAGAAAGGGTGCGTTTATCTCAAAATGGTAGCTTCGAATCTAAATTTCAATATCAAAATGAGTATTATGGGCTTTATGGAATTTTATTAGAATTTAAAAAAGCAGGTGATATTTCATATACAAACCATAATCGCCTCTTTTTTGATTTTGAAGTGGAATGTACATCCTTAACGAACCAAAAATACCATTCAAATGGCTCATCAGCTACTTGGGGGTATTTCATTGGAAATTATTTAGTTCCTGAAGAATTGCCTATAAATGAAACGGTGGAGTGTGATGTTACATTGATGAATATGCCGATAGAATTTTTACGTGAATATGGTCCAGCCTATATAAAAATAATAAAGTTAGCCGACATATAGCGCGAAGAACAGCACCTACAGGGTCAGCCATTAGCAGTTCCAGGTCAATAGGCAACAGTGATTTTTTACGGATTTTATCCGTAAACGTTTAATCTGTTGTTGTATTAATAAAACATACCGGGGTCAGATCACAATTACTTCTAATATTAGAGGCAATTATGATCTGACCCCGATTTCGCCATTCTTTTCAGTCGCTTATGTTGATCCGACCCTGAGGCTAATTGGATCAGTAAATAAGTAAAGTAGCTATCATAAACCAAGTTCACTGTGCGAGCCAATACGCACAAGCTGTAAAACCTTCGTATTGGGTTTACGATAAATTAATACTAAATCTGGTTTTATATGACAATCACGATGGTCTTCCCAATCCCCCGTTAAAGCGTGATCCTTATATTTTTCGGCTAGCAGCTTATTCTCAAGCAATAACTTAAGTACAGCAATAAAGGATTCATCGAGGGTTTTGCGATGACGACCCTTTGCCTCTCGTTTGTAATCCTGTTTAAATTTTTTAGTCCGCTCTAACTTCACTTATTTATGTCGGTCATCAAATCATCGACACTATCAAAAGTATCCAGCTTTCCTTTACGCGCTTCGCGCATTGCCTGGATAGTTTCTTTATTAGGAATTAACGGCTCAAAAGGTAACGTCTTTTCAATAGCAACCCGCGTTAACATCAATCTAAAAGCATCAGACACCGTCAAACCCATTGTTGCCAGTACTGTTGCTGCTTCCTCTTTTATCGTCTCGTTAATACGAGCGCGAACAACTGCATTTTCAGCCATAATCTTTACCTTTTTTATATGTGCTACATTGTAGCACATGGGGCAGTGAAAAGCAACTACTCTAACTTATTAGTAGGTGTATCTGTTTCAGCAAGGCTCGAAAAACTGATGCCAGAACACAATTGTCCTCAAAAGTAATTGTGATTCGACCCCCCAGCTTATATGAAACAAAATCACCAACAGGATATTTTCTGCACTGTAACCGATATCGGGATTATCGGCTAACAACTTAATACATTCTTTATAGTGCTTTGAAATAATGTTCTGTTTGCGCTACGCCAAAATCCTTTACAGAATATGCAAGAATTTCTTCGACATCTCTGGTAGCTTGGTCCGTTAGTTGATATTTCACCGTTTAGCTTTTACGTCATTCCAGATATCATCAAGCGTTCGTTTTGAAATACCACTTTTTTCACCTTTTTGTAATGCCTTGATAAGAAGTTCACGTTTATTTTGAGCATCCTGATCCTGTCGGATTAGATCACGCACATAATCGCTAGCATTACTGTACAAACCGCCACCGATTTGCTTTTCAACCCACTCTTTCATTGGGTCAGGCAAAGAAACATTCATGGTTGCCATAATTATCACCTCTGTATAAATTATGGCATATATTGACAATCATTGTCATTGAAAAGCGGGGTTAAATCACAATTACTTCTAATGCTAAAGGCCATTATGGCCTGTACCAATTTTGTTATAAATTCACCCATCAAAATCAAAAAAACATTACAAGATGACGAATCTCCTACTCAATCGGATAAGCCTCCAAAACCTCAAACACATAAACCCAGCCCGCATTGCTCTGCCCGGTGCGGGCTTTTTCACGGATGATGGCGACGGCCTCTTCAATGCAATGATCTTCGCAGATCAGTTCCATCTTCACTTCGGTGATGGTTTCTACGCCTAGCTCGATGGAATAGTCGCGTTCTTTTTCGTCGAGTGCCTCCAGCATGCCTTTGACATCGACGATGGACAGGCTGTTATAGCCTTTACTTTTTAACGCACGAATGACATCAGCGATGCGATTGCGATGGACGAAGGCTTTTATCTGTTTCATTGTTTTTTCTCCTCAGTTTTACCCGTCTGGCGAGTTTCCATCCACTCGTAGATAACGGGCAGCAACACCAGCGTTAACAAGGTCGATGTGATCAAACCACCAACCACCACGGTTGCTAGTGGCCGTTGCGTTTCTGCACCAACACCGGAGGACAGCAGCATCGGAATCAGACCGAGGATGGCAACACTGGCGGTCATCATCACCGGACGCAGACGAAGCTCCGCGCCTTTTCGCACCGCTTCGGCAACGCTCAAACCTTTCTCTCGCAGCTCGTTAATAAAGCTGACCAGCACGATGCCGTTGAGCATGGCCACGCCAAACACCGCGATAAAGCCGATGGCTGAAGGCACCGATAAATACTGGTTGCTGATGAATAGTGACACGATGCCGCCGATGGTGGCAAACGGCACGTTGGCGATAATCAGGGTGGCATATTTCACCGAGTTAAACGCGGTGTACAACAACACAAAAATAAAGAAGATGGTCATCGGCACGATGATCGACAAACGTTGCAGAGCGCGTTGCTGGTTTTCGAACGCACCGCCCCACTCGATCCAGTAACCCGGTGGCATGTCGACTTTCTGTTCGATGGCAGCATTGGCATCGCGCACAAAACCGTCAACGTCACGACCACGCACATCCATCTGAATCACTGCGTAACGCTGCAACTGTTCGCGGCGGATAAAGGAATAACCTTCCGCCACGGTCACATCAGCCACACGCGATAGCGGCACGATGGCACCACTGGCAGTCTGCAAAGGAATGTTTTTGATCGCCTGCACATTTACTTTGGACGCGTCATGCAGACGCGCGGTAATGTCGAAACGTCTCACGCCATCAATCAGGGTCGACACCGGTTCATTGCCGATGCCGGTACGCACGATGGTCAACACATCATCGGCATTCAAACCATAACGCGCTAACTGCGGACGATTGACCTGAATGCGAATCTGCGGCTTGCCGATGTTGGCTTCCAGCGACAGATCGGCCACGCCGGGCACGGTGTTGATCGCTTCTTTAATCGCCAGACTTAAACGATCAAGTTCCGCCAGATCTTCGCCGTAAATTTTAGCCGCCAGTGTCGCGCGCACGCCGGAGATCAGTTCTTCCACGCGCATCTGAATCGGCTGGGTGAAAGCGATCACCGAAGTCGGCACCGCAATCTCCAGTTGCTCACGCATGTCATCAGCCAGTTCTTCGATGCTGCGATCCGTGCCCCATTCTTCATGCGGCAATAACTCGGTGTAGATTTCCATGTAATTGACATCAGCGGTCTCGCCTTTTTCGGCGCGGCCGATCATCGCCAGCGTGGTTTTGACTTCGGGAAATTCAGTCAGCACTTTTGATATTTTTTTCGAAATTTCAATCGACTGATCCAGCGAGGTCGATGGAATGGATGTTACCCGCCACATGATGGAACCTTCCTGCAACTGCGGCATAAACTCCTTGCCGAGAAACGGAAACAGCAACAGGCTACCAATCAGCAAAACCACCGCCGACATCACCACGGTTTTTTTGTTGAGCAACGACCACGCCAGCAAGGGCAGATAACCGCGTTTGATCCAGCGCACCAGCATGGTGTCACGCTCTTCTTTCGGTTTAAGAATGAGCGCCGCCAGCACTGGAATTAAAGTCAGCGTCAGCACCAGCGAACCGGCCATGGCAAAACTGATATTGAACGCCATCGGTTTAAACAGTTTGCCTTCCAGCCCCTGCAAACTGAACAGCGGCAAAAACACCACAATGATAATGATGATGGCAAACGTGATCGGGTTCGCCACTTCGCGGGCAGCGGTTAATACCGCACTGGTACGATTAACTGGCGGCCCCTTGCCCAACTTATGCTGCTCGAGGCGCTCGGCCATGATACGAAACGCGTTCTCGGTCATCACCACCGCGCCATCGACCATCATGCCGATACCGATGGCCAGCCCGGCCAGCGACATCAGGTTGGCCGACAGCCCGACCTCACCCATCATGATAAATGCAATCAACATCGCCAGCGGCAAAGCAGCGACCACCACGATGGCGGAGCGCAGTTCACCGAGAAACAGAAACAGCACGATGGCGACCAGTATCGAGCCTTCGATCAACGCGCGCTCGGCAGTGCCGACCGCTTTTTCGACCAGATCGGTGCGATCATAAATCGGTCGAATCTGAATATCTTCGGGCAAGGCGGTTGATGCAATTTCTACCTTTTCTTTCACCGCATCCACCACACTTTTGGCATTCTCGCCAATACGTGATAACGCCATGCCCAGCACCACTTCTTCGCCATCACGGGTGACCGCGCCGGTACGCAGCGCGGGAGCCTGTTTGATATCGGCAATATCGCGCAGATACACCGGCACACCGTCATCCACCTTGACCACAATCAGGCCGATGTCATCTTCATTTTTTACCAGCCCCAGACCACGTACCAGATATTGCTCGGAGCCAAGATTGATATACTGGCCGCCGACCTGACGGTTATTACTTTCGATGGCGTGCATCACCGCTTTGTAATCCAGCTGATATTTGATCAGGCGCAGCGGATCGATGATCACCTGGTACTGGCGCTCCTGCCCGCCCCATGACATAACATCATCGACCCCCGGTGCAGTACGCAGAATCAGGCGCACGCTCCAGTCCTGCCAGGTGCGCAGATCCATGTCGGTGGGCGCATCGGTAAGGTCGCCCAGTTTTTCATTATTGCGCTCCAGCGTGTACCAGAAAACCTGGCCCAGGCCGGAGGTATTCGGCCCCATCTCCGGCGTGCCGTAACCTTCGGGAATACGGTCGGCGACTTCCTGCAAACGCTCCATCACCAGACGGCGGGCGAAATAAATATCCATGTCATCTTCGAAATACACCGAGACATAAGACAGGCCGAACAGCGACACCGAACGAATCTGTTGCACACCCGGCAACCCGGCCATGCCCGATTCCACCGGGAAAGTCAGCAGTTGCTCGACATCTTCCGCCGCCAGCCCCGGCGATTCGGTGTAGATATTGACCTGCACCGGGGTAACATCGGGGAAAGCATCGATGGGCAGGTTCATCACCGCTCGCACGCCGCCCAGGGCGACTGCGGCAAAAATAACCAGCACCAGAAACTTATAACGTAGGGAAACTTCGACCAGTTTTTCTAACATGTTATTGCCTCGTTAAATCTTGCCAAAACGGCTTAATGGTCGTCGCCGATCTGCGACTTCAGCACCAGTGATTTCAGCGTAAATACGCCCTTCACCGCAATCTCGTCACCTTCTGTCAGCCCGCCCGTTATCTCCACCCAGCCGGTGCTGCTAATGCCGACCTCAACCGGGTAAGCCGATAATTTTTCATCTTCAAATTTAAACACCGACGGTGCGCCCTGCATCAACACCACCGCAAATTCCGGCACGGCGAGGCGTTTTTCACTGGCGCTGGTTTCCAGCGCCACCTGCACGTATTCCCCCGGATGCAACAGGTCAATTTTTTCGCTGACTTCGATGCGCACGCCCAGCGTTCGACTACCGGCATCGAGACGATGATGCAGCTGCACTACTTTGCCGTCACTCCAGTTTTTACCGTCGACACTGATATGTGCGGTGCTGCCGACACGAATATTTACCGCCTGCTCCGGGCGCAATTTGGCTTCCACCCAGACTACCGACTCATCGCTGATTTCAAACAGCAAACGCCCGGCTTCCACCACTTCACCAAGCATGAATTTATCGAAAATAATGGTGCCGTACTGCGGACTGAGCAGATCGAACTCACCGGTGGCCAGTGAGGCATCACCATCATTCAATAACTGCGTCACTTCTTTTTTACTCATGCCGTAGGCCAGCACGGTGGCATAGGCGCGTTGCCTGGCGACCTGCGCCGAGACATAACGTTTTTCAGAAACCACTTTGCGACCCAGTTTTTTCACCCGTTTCCATTCACGGTCGGTTTCCACCAATGCACCCTGCGCTTCGGCCATAGCGACACTGGAAAGCGTCACCAGCTTCTGGTCTTTTTTTACCCTGTCGCCAAGGTAGGCATTGCGTGAAACAATCTGCGCGGTGATGCGCGGTGTCACCTGCGCCGAGCGGTACAGGTTAATCGCCACTTCACCCGGCGCGTTAACCACGGCGGTTAAAGTGCGCGACTGCACTTTGGCGATTTCAATGCCCATCGCGGTGCGTTGCTGCGCGGACATTTCTATCACACCGCCGGCGTTCTGATCTTCATCGTGTTCTTCTTCACCCGCATAAACGCTCAGGGAAAAAGCCGTAAGTAAAATTAAAAGATAGCGTGACATGATTTTTCTCTCTTACGGAGCCTCTGATTAATTCTGAATGAAGTAGATTGTAAGCTTGAATTATTTAGCTTCAAGGCGTGAAACGCACGTAATAGCTGGCTATTGCGAAGTTTTACAACGCAGAAAATGAATGATTCAGCTTGCAAGATACGATTTCACGAATTGATCAGAGGTTCCTTACATTTAAATTCAGATGTGCTGCCGGCAACGGCAAAACTTTATACCGGCCTACAAAAAATATCCGCAGGCCGACATAAGCGATAACGTTGCCAGCAAATCACCTACTCACTCAAATATTTATGGCGTGAAAAGCGTTCATATAGAACCGGCACCACAAACAGCGTCAACAAGGTCGAGGAAATCAAACCACCGACCACCACGGTTGCCAGTGGCTGCTGAATTTCTGAGCCAACACCATTGGACATCAGCAGTGGAATCAGACCCAGCGCTGAGGTGATCGCGGTCATCAACACCGGTCGCAGACGCGACAGGGCACCTTCGAAAACACCGTCTTCGACCGCCTGCCCGCCTTCAACCCGCTGGTTGATGGAACTCACCATGACCACGCCGTTTAACACCGCCACCCCGAGCAGGGTGATAAAGCCGATGGAACCCGGCACCGACAGATACAGGCCGGAAACAAACAGTGCGCCGATGCCACCGATTAATGCCAGTGGCACGTTGAGCAAAATCAGCAGCGCCTGACCGACCGAGTTGAAAGCAAAATACAGCATCAAAAAGATCAGCCCCAGCGACAGCGGTACCACCACCATGAGACGCGCCTGCGCCCGCTGCTGGTTTTTGAACTGACCACCGAAGACCACGCTGTAACCGGCGGGTAAATCGATTTCGCTGCGTATGCGCTGATCGATTTCCGCTACCAGGCTACCCATGTCACGACCTTCAACGTTGCTCTGAATCACCACCCGACGTTGCACGTCATCACGGCGAATCTGCGGCGGACCGGATTCAATCGCCACTTTGGCGACATCACCGAGACGCACCCAGGCACCGTCAGCCGCCTGTAAAATCAGGCTACGAATAGCTTCGATGCTGTTGCGATATTCTTTGGCAAGACGCACATAAATATCGTAACGCTCATTACCGCTGATCACCTGGCCGGCTTCCTGACCACCAATGGCATCACTCACCAGCATCATCACCTGATCCACCGGAATGCCATAACGCGCCAGCAGGTCACGGTCGGGCCGCACTACCAGCTGCGCTTCACCTTCGGTCTGTTCCAGCGCGACACCACGGGTGCCTTCAACTTCTTTCACCAGTGTTTCGATTTCCTTGCCTTTGGCAACCAGCACAGCCAGGTCGGGGCCGAACAGTTTGATCGCCAGTTGCGCTTTCACGCCGGAGAGCAATTCATCGACGCGGGTCGCAATCGGCTGTGAAAAATTAAACAGCAGACCGGGCACCAGCGACATTTTTTCTTCCATGATCAGCTGCAACGATTTACGATCCGATGCGGTTGTCCATTCACTGATATGTTTCAGGCCGATGAAAATTTCGATATTGGAAACCGGTTCCGGATCACCTCCCACTTCGGCGCGACCGATGCGGCTGGAGGCGTACAACACTTCGGGAAATGTCAGCAATTGTTTTTCCAGTTTGGCGGCAATTTCCAATGCAGTATTCAAACTGGACGATGGTGCCAGCGTGACCCGCACATTCACCGTGCCTTCTTCCAGTTCCGGCACAAACTCGGTGCCGAGAAAAGGCAGCAGCGCCAGGGAAGCGAAGAACAATGCAACGGAAGAAATAACCACCGTTCTTTTTTTCTTTAACGCCAGCTTGAGCAGTACGCGATAGCGTTTTTCAATCGGCACCAGTACCGGACTGGGTTTTTCCACCACGCCGGTTTTAAACATATAGGTTGCCAGCGCCGGAATAACGACCAGTGCTACGATCAACGCGCCCCCCATGGCGAGCAGAATTGAAATCGCCATCGGCTGGAACATTTTGCCTTCGACACCTTCAAGACTGAACAACGGTGCGAACACGATGCCGACAATAAGCACGGCAAAAAATACCGGCCGGCCAACTTCTTCTGCCGCCTGCTGAATACGCAGGATCATGCCGTGTGAATCGTGTGATGCATCAAACGGATCGTCGTCATTCAGCGCCACTTTGTTCTTGATGTGTTTTTCATGTTGCGCATCAGGATGGCTGAGATGGGCGAAGATGTTTTCCATCATCACCACCGAACCATCAACCAGCATGCCGATAGCAATTGCCAGTCCCCCTAAAGACATCAGGTTGGCAGAAACGCCCATCTGCGCCATCGCCATCAAGGCCAGACCGATAGAAATCGGAATCGACAACAGCACCAGCAGAGTGGCGCGCAGGTTCATCATGAACAACATCAGAATGATGATGATTAACACAAATGCCTGCAATAAAGCGGTAATAACCGTATCAACCGCCTGGTCGACCAGGTCTGACTGATCATAAAACGGATCGATAATGACGCCGTCGGGCAGTGCCTGCTGAATGATCGGCAGACGCTCTTTGATGCCATCGATGGTGACTTTGGTGTTAGCGCCCATGCGTTTCATAACGATGCCAACCACCACTTCACCCAGCGGTTTGGCTTCGCCGTTTTCATCACGCAGGGTCATGGTGACCGCGCCCTGACGAATCTCTGCGCCAAACGCCACATTGGCGACATCACTGACCCGCACCACCGTACCGTCGATCTGTTTCACCGGAATGTTGCCGATGTCGTGCAATCCTTTTTCGCCACTGCGTACCCAACCGACACCGCGAATAATCAATTGCTCGGCACCGCGATCCAGATACCAGCCGCCGGCATTGCGATTATTCTTTTCGATAGCGGTGCTGATGTCATCCGGGGTCAGGTCATAACTCAGCAAACGCTGCGGTTTTAACTGCACCTGGTACTGACGCACTTCGCCGCCGAAAGACAGCACTTCGGTAACACCATCCACCGGCATCAATAACAGTTTAACCACCCAGTCATTCAAACTGCGCAGGGTCAGCGCGTCATATTGCCCCGGTATTTCTGAACGGATCATGTACTGAAACACCTGCCCCAGGCCGGAAGTATTCGGCCCCATAGCCGGCGTGCCGACACCATCAGGAATCTGTTCTTTGGCGGCCTGCAAACGTTCGAACACCAGCTGGCGGGCAAAGTAAATATCGGTGCCTTCAGTGAACACCACGGTGACACCGGACAGACCGGTCTTGGAAATAGAGCGCACTTCTTCAACATCGGGCAGCGCATACATCACCGCTTCGATGGGAAAAGTAATGAGCTGTTCGACTTCTTCTGCGGCCAGACCCGGTGCTTCGGTATTAACCGTAACCTGTACATTAGTGACATCGGGAAAAGCATCCAGATTTAATTTTGGCAGGATGAGAAATCCCGCCAGCAGTGTAGCGATCAGCGCCAGCACGACCAGCAGGCGGCTGGAAACCGCCGTTGCGATTATTTTATTTAACATGATTGCACATTCCTAGTGGTTATGAATTTCAAAGCCGCTTTTCGCCAGCTCGGATTGCACAAAAAAAGCACCCTGTGTCACCACACGTGTGCCCACCTCTAAACCTTCGATAACGCTGACATCACCGACGGTTCTCACCAGTTCGACTTCCTGCGGTTCGAACTCACCAGCTTTATGTTCGATGAAAACCATCCAGTCACCATCGGGACTTCGCAGCACCGCATTAACCGGCACGGCCAATGCCCGCGCTGTGTTATTGCTGCTGATTTTTGTCTGCACGAAAACACCGGGGTGCAGTTCGTCATTCGGGTTAGCCAGTTCGACACGCACACCCAGAGTACGTGTGCTTTCATCCAGCGCATGATGTACCTGCACCACTTTGCCGTTGAACTGTTTACCTTCAGCGGTGATCAAAACCGCGTTGCCCGGTGATACCAGCCTCACCTGTGACGGGGTTAATTTTGCTTCTACCCAGAGCACCGATTCATCGCTGATAACAAACAGTACACGACCGGGTTCGATCAGCTCACCCTGGATAAAATCATCTTTGATCACGGTGCCGTCCTGCGGCGCCAGTAACTGAAACGTGCCATTGGCTTTTGAGGCATCACCGCTTTTAATAAAAGCTGTCACCTGTTTTGCCGTCATGCCGTAAGCCAGCACCCGGGCTTTTGCCTGTTCACTGGCCACTTTGGCTTCGGTGTAACGCGAGGCGGAAACCACTTTTCTGCCCAGCTTTTTCACCCGCTGCCATTCACGTTCGGAAACCAGTAATTCACCCTGTGCGTTTGCCATCTCGACACTGGATAAACTCAGCAGCGGTTGACCGGCATGTACTTCATCACCCAGTTTTGCATAGCGTCGTATCACCTGCGCTGAAACACGCGGTGTCACCGAAGAGGTTTTATAGGCGTTTAACACCACTTCACCGGGGGCACTGATAACATCCGAAACTTTTCTTAACTGAATCGCTTCACTAACGATGCCGGCGATTGCCATCTGTTCGGCGCTGAGTTTAACGGCGGCCTCTTCTTCGTGACCGGCGTCACCGTGTTCGTCATGACCGGCATCTTTATGACCATTTTCTTCATGATCATCATGGCCATCTTCTTTATGCTCTTTTTCGTGATCATCATCTTTATGACCGGCCTCTTCGTGATGGCCTGATGCTTCGTGCTCATCTTTTTTGTGTTCATTTTTCTGATGACTGCTTTCATCATGGCCATGGTCATCATCGTGCCCGCTCTCGGCGAACGCCGGTGTTGCCAGCGTAAAAAATGCCAGCAGGAATAAAATTTTTACTGCGTTGTTATTCATTATTTTTGTCTCGTGTTATTTGCCGGTTGCTGATAAAGCCAGTGTTCGATTTTTCCGGAAGCGATTAACCACTCGCTCCAGTCGGTCCACATGCGGCCACGTTGTTCGATAGCGCTGGCTTTGGTTTGCAGCGTCTGTGTTAGTTGTATCAGGTAGTTGGTGGTGTTGAGTTCGCCCGCTTTCCACAGACGCTCCAGCAGTTTGATCTGTGCATTCAGCGTGTCCGCGCCTGACTGCTGCCAGGAGATCCAGGCCTCCCGGCTTAGCTGGTAGGAAATGATGGCGATCTCAAGACGACTTTTAAGTTTGCGATAAGCATTTATCGATTCACGCTCGGCCTGTATCATCTCAGCGTTAGCGACATCCACTTCGGCACGGAAATTATTTCGTACCTGTAACGGAATCGAGAAATTTAATCCCAGTAAGTTGTCTTGTTCTTCCTTGCCGGCACGAATAGCAATGGTCGGATTAACACTGCCCTGCCCGGCCTGTACCTTGATGTTGGCCTGCGCCGCTTTTACCCGTAACAGAATTTCACGCATCTGCGGTAACTGTTGCACGGTTTTATCGACTTGCTTCGGCTGTGCGCCAGGGTCAGGATAAACTGGCAACAATGTCGGCCAATTTTTATTTGCACTGCCGCTTAGGGCAATCAAATTCTGCGTGGCACGCGCGTGTTGCGAGATAGCATCGGCCAGTTTGAAACGCGCCTGCGCATAAGACAGGTTGGCCAGATCGACTTCGACCTTGCCCAGATCACCGGCATCAAAACGTTGTCCGGCCAGTTTTGCCGAACGCTGCATCAAGGTATTGCCCTGCTCGGCCAGCGCTTTTAATGCTGCGCTGGTGTGATATTCAGCAAGGCCACTGAGAAATTCAGCCGCGATATTACGGCGCGTGGATTCAAAACCATATCGCGCAGCCGCTCTTTGCGAGCCGGCCATCTCGGTTCTGGCACCACGAGTATCACCCCAGTCGATGGTCTGGCTGAGGCCGATATAAGCAGAGTTTGTTTCTGCATTTTCTTTATCAATCTCAAGCTCCGGGTTGTACAGCGCTTTGTCGGCAGCAATCAATTGATAACCGGCCGAATCGACAGCGGCCTGCGCTGCCAGCACGGAAGGATGGTTGTTTACATTTTTATTCAGCCAACGCTGCAATGCGGCACTGCTGGCGTCAGGCACAAGGTTGGACTGGTTCGTGGTGTTGACGGTTTCGGCGTTGGCCGCCTGTGCTATCACGGCACTACCAAGCAGATAGATGGGCAGACAGATGGATAGGGTCAATCCACGTTTAAAACACGGTTTTATAGTCATTATTTAATTCTCGAAAAATACAACAAACACAAACCTAAAAACACAGGCGTGCGCAGTAGACAGCGGTGCAACGGCAACGCTGACGGTATTCGGGAATTAAACGCGGGGGGGTCTTAAATCGGGACTAACAATCAGTGAAACAAGCGTTTCGGATAATTCCAGCAGCTCGCTGGATTGATTGATGCTGCACAGGTAACCGTTGTGTGGAAAGATAGCCAGCAGATGAGCAGAGATATGACCACAGTGATCGCAGTCGACATTCGCAGCAGGTGACTGTTCTGACGAATGTTGTTCTGCGTTATGCTCGTTTGCGAAATGCAAACTCATGTCCGCAGCACCAAGCATGACCTGCGCATCACCGCTCAGCTCAACCGCATGACCATCATACGCCCACGCACTTCCGTACCCCAGGGTACAGAGCACAAGCATAAATAACAGTGTTTTTTTCAATGCGGTCATGTTTCAGTTTTTAACAGGCATTCATATGCGATAGGATTAAGCTGGCCTGAGTCTAGCAAAGTTCTGTTTGATTTTCATGCTTAATGAATTTTAATGTCGTTGTTTATCTTGAGTGAGGTTAGTATTCAATGTCGGCATTTAGTTCCACGACAGGATAAATTGATTATTGTATTCACACTCTGATGGACTGGCACGAAGCAAATAATAAAAATATCATTTGCCAGCAGGGGTTTTTTTGTCAGTATAATTCCACATACTACTAAAGAGATAGCTCGACAGCACATCAAGGTCTGTAGCTAAAACTTTCGGGGCATTGCATCATCAACCATATCAATAAAATTATTGTCACACTCACTTTCCTTACATTGGCCGGTTGCGCCGGTGATGCCTCAGTGCACACTTTTGGCGACACCATTGATGCCAGTCACTTCAAAGGCGTGATAGAAATAAACACCGACGCCATCGCCACTGGCGAGATAACCAGCAATGCCATGTTGCGCTTGAACGTCGAAGAAAATATCGCCAAAGCTTTACGTGAAAGATATATGAGCATAGGTTCTTATTCTGTGTTCCTGATTACCGCCAGCAAAGAAGAATTAAAGATGACCAATCATCGTGCTTTGCTTGATCGCGGTTACACACACCTGCTTGTCACCGCGATAAACCCGGAAAAAACACATGACGGCAAGCGTTCGATGAATATCTCCTGCACTGTGTATCGTTTAACTGACGGCATGCCTGTCTCGTTAGTGAATACTAACGTTTATGCTATAGACAAAGATTACTGGGGACG
>VAPF01037699.1_pt1 | contig 14121 bp, 10 predicted proteins | sample 3393931 | NCBI WGS metagenome assembly VAPF01 (sample SAMN08290437, study PRJNA428436) | hydrothermal vent metagenome | isolation source: Deep-sea hydrothermal vent chimney | place: Atlantic Ocean: South-mid Altantic Ridge | depth 2773 m m | reverse complement strand
CGACCCGACTAATCTTGCTGCAATCGACGACATAAAATTCCAGACCGGGATTAACACGGAAGCTGTTCTGGTAGAAGAAGATAAACTGTCCAGAATGGTGGAAAAACTGCTGGAAGAGCAGGAAGCCGCCATGGATGCCATGATGGGTGATGATCTGGAAGATCTTGATGACCTGGATTTTTCCGACCCGGATGCTGAACAAAAAGAGGATGACAGTGGCTCTGAAGTTGATGACACGCCTGTCGTGCGTTTCATCAACAAAATTTTGCTTGATGCCATCAAAAAAGGTGCCTCTGATATTCACTTTGAACCCTATGAAAAAGTTTATCGTGTACGACTCCGCATTGATGGCGTATTACGCGAGGTCGCCAGACCGCCGGTGGCGATGAGTCCTAAATTGTCGGCGCGCATCAAAGTTATGTCTCGCATGGATACCGCCGAAAAAAGAGTTCCACAGGACGGGCGTATCAAACTAAAAATCTCTAAGAACAAAGCCATTGATTTTCGTGTAAACACCTGCCCAACACTGTTCGGCGAAAAAATCGTATTACGTATTCTTGACCCATCAAGTGCATCACTGGGCATTGATGCTTTAGGCTATGAGCCTGAGCAGAAAGATCTATATATGAAGGCCTTGGCCAATCCATATGGCATGATACTTGTCACCGGCCCGACTGGTAGTGGTAAAACCGTCTCGTTATATACAGGCCTGAATATTTTAAATACGGTTGATACGAATATCTCAACCGCAGAAGACCCGGTTGAGATTAACCTTGAAGGTATTAACCAGGTAAACGTCAATGAAAAAGTTGGCTTAACATTTGAAATGGCTTTACGTGCTTTTTTACGCCAGGACCCAGACATCATTATGGTCGGTGAGATTCGTGACCTTAATACAGCAGAAATCGCCATTAAAGCCGCGCAAACAGGCCACATGGTGATGTCGACGCTGCATACCAATGATGCACCATTAACATTAGCCCGCCTGGTCAATATGGGTGTACCACCGTTTAATATTGCGTCAGCCGTTTCCTTAATTATCGCACAACGTCTTGCTCGTCGATTATGCAAACACTGCAAGGTAAAAGTCGATATCCCACGCACAGCACTGGAAGAAGAAGGCTTCACGGCTGAACAGATTGATGCAAAACCAGCTTTATTTAAGGCCGTCGGCTGCGATCAGTGCAGTGATGGTTACAAGGGCCGTGTCGGCATCTACCAGGTAATGCCCATTTCTGAAGCAATCGGTCGCATCATTATGGAAAATGGCACCGCCATTGATGTAGCTGATCAGGCTAAAAAAGATGGTGTTGATAATCTAAGGCAATCCGCTATTAAAAAAGTTGTTGCGGGTCTAACCAGCCTCGAAGAAATAAACCGAGTCACTAAAGACTAACCCAGCAAGCGACTAAAGCACAAAGATAATTATCAGGATAGACAGATGGCAAAAGCAAAGAAAAAAGTAAAAAACGAGATCTATGCCTGGGAGGCCACCAATAAAAGGGGACAAACCGTAAAAGGTGAAATGGCCGCTGCCAGCGCTGATGTGGTAAAAGCGGAGTTACGCAAACAGGGTTTAATACCAAAAAAAGGCAAGATCAAGAAAAAAAGTGGCGGCCTGTTTGCTCCCAGACAACAAGCAATAACAACAAAAGACATTGCAGTTTTCAGTCGACAGCTTGCCACTATGTTGAAGGCAGGCGTTCCGATGGTGCAAGCATTTGATATTGTCGGTCAAGGGCACTCGAATCCCAGCATGGGAAAACTAATTATGCAAGTTAAAGTAGATATTGAAGCCGGTGGTACGTTAGCTAGCGCACTAGCGCAGCATCCAAAATATTTTGACGATTTATTTGTTAGCCTGGTAGATGCCGGTGAGCAATCCGGTGCACTGGAAACTTTGCTCGAAAAAGTCGCTACCTACAAAGAAAAATCTGAACAATTAAAAAACAAAATTAAAAAAGCCATGACCTACCCGATTTCGGTTCTCATTGTCGCTGTGGTCGTATCTGCCATTCTGCTGATTTTTGTGGTACCCACTTTTGCTGATATGTTCGCAGATTTTGGTGCGGAGCTACCCGCTTTCACTTTATTTGTTGTGGGTTTATCCGACACACTGGTGGATAATATCTGGCTATTTATTGCCATTATTGCTGGTGCAATTTATGGCTTCAAACAGGCTAAACTTCGATCCAAAGCTTTTAAGGATTCGTTAGACCAGCTAGCACTTAAATTACCGGCGGTCGGTCTATTAACCACCAATGCTGCCATCGCCCGATTTGCCAGAACGCTAGCCACTATGTTTGCTGCCGGCGTGCCATTGGTAGAAGCCATGGAATCAGTGGCCGGTGCTGCGGGTAATAGCGTCTATCAAAAAGCCATTTTACAGGTAAGAGACGACATCGCTGCCGGTACCACACTGCAGGTGAGCCTGTCTTCAAGAAAAGACCTTTTCCCCAACATGCTGATTCAAATGGTTGGCATCGGCGAAGAATCCGGCGCACTTGATGAAATGCTGAATAAAGTGGCCGAATATTATGAAGAGGCTGTTGATGATGCCGTAGACAACCTGACCGCCATGCTGGAACCCATGATCATGGCGTTTCTTGCGGTGGTTATTGGTGGCCTGGTTATTGCCATGTACCTGCCTATTTTCAAAATGGGCGAAGTTGTTTAAACCGCACATAAAGCAACCGTACAGATTAATCTCATGCTTGAAAACATAAGGTTTGTTTTTCAGTCAGAACCCTGGCTGTTCTATTCTACCGTTGTATTTATGGGACTCTGCATCGGCAGTTTTTTAAACGTGGTTGCTTACCGTTTGCCTATCATGATGGAGCGCGACTGGAAACTTGAGTGCCATGAATTTCTGGAACTGGAAGCGCCAAAATTTGATAAGAAACTCACCATACTAAACCTGGCAACGCCCGCATCAGCATGCCCAAACTGTGATCATAAATTACACTTCTGGGAAAACATCCCCATTATCAGCTACTTATTTTTGAGAGCCAAATGTTCGTCATGTGGCATGGGCATTTCATTACAGTACCCATTGGTTGAATTAATTACCGGTATCGCCTCACTGGCTGTCGCCTTTACATACGGCGTGACAGTTCAAACACTGGCAGCATTATTTTTCACCTGGGTATTAATCGCACTCACCCTTATTGATTTAAAAAAACAACTGCTACCGGATAATCTAACCTTGCCATTATTATGGGCCGGGATTTTTTTGAGTTTTTTTGACATCTTTACTGATCTCACTTCAAGTGTGATCGGCGCTATGGCCGGTTACCTGATTCTCTGGTCGGTTTACCAACTGTTCAAATTACTAACAAAAAAAGAAGGTATGGGTTTTGGTGATTTCAAGCTACTCGCCGCCCTCGGTGCCTGGGTCGGCTTCAGTTATCTGCCGCAAATCATTCTGGTTTCATCCGTTGTTGGCTCCATCATGGGCATCAGTATGTTAATCATCGGCAAAACAAAACAGCAGCAACCTATTCCTTTTGGCCCCTACCTGGCTATCGCCGGATGGATCGCTATGTTGTGGGGAGAAAAAATCAACACTGCCTATCTGTCGTTTCTATAATATGCTGAGGGTCGGATTAACAGGAGGCATCGGCAGCGGAAAAACATCGGTATCAGATTTATTCCAAAATCTTGGCGTGCCAGTTATCGACACAGATATCATCGCTCACGATCTGGTTAATAACAATCCAGAAGTCCTGCAGGAAATCACCGATGCCTTTGGTCAGGATATGCTGAATCTCGACGGCAAGTTAAATCGAAAAAAACTGGCTCAAATTGTTTTCAAAGTAAAAGAAAATAAACAACGCCTGGAAAAAATCCTGCATCCCAAAATTCAGGACAAAGTATTAAAAAAATTACAAAGCCTGACAACAGAAAAAAAACCAGCTGAATATGCCATCATCGTCGTGCCTTTGCTCATCGAAGCAAATTACAGTAATTTTATCGACCGCATACTTGTTGTTATGGCGGATGAGAAAAAAAGAATTGAACGTGTTCAACAGCGGGATAATCGAAGCGTGAATGAAATCTGCTCAATCATTAACAACCAGATCGATGACAAGAAGCGCCAGCAAGAAGCCGACGATATCATTGAAAACAATAACAATATCAAAGACCTGACTTCTCAGGTCAAACAATTACATACAAAATATAGACACTTGTCCGCAACAACTGAATAAAAATACTGCCTCCCTTTGTAGAGAAAAAGTGTAAAATTTGCTGAAATATTAGATAAATCTAATTTACCATCATATGACGATTAATAAAAAACACTCATCGTGACTGATAGCCATATTTACGAACAACCATTGAATGAAAAAGTACGGGCTTTTCTGCGCCTTGAAAAACTGTTCCAGCAATATTCTTTTCACCTGAAACACGGCTCGGACTGGAACAATCGCATTGCGATCGACTCGATTTTAGAGATCCTCACATACACCACTCGCAGCGATATCAAACTGGAAGTATTAAAAGAACTTGAGCGCCAGCATACTCGACTGGATCGCCTGTCCAAACGTCCACAAATCGATCAGTCTCAATTATCTTCAATATTAAAAAACATTCAGAAACGTATCGGAGAATTACAGGCCATCAATGGCCAGGTCGGTCAGGAAACAAAAAATGTAGAATTGCTTACAGCCATCGCACAAAAGAGTTCGGTGCCGGGTAGCATCTGTGATTTTGATCTGCCGGCGCTGAAACACTGGCTGACCTTGCCCAATGATAAACGTCAAAAAAATATCGAAAAATGGTTCCAGCCTTTCGGTCATCTCGACCGCTCAGTTCAGTTGATATTAGATGTGTTGAGGCATAGCGCAGAAGACACTGATGAAGTCGCGCAGCACGGTTTTTTTCAAAAATCGCTAGACACTAATCAGTCAATACAGCTACTGCGTATTACCATACCCGCTGGCAGCGCATGTTATCCCGAAATAAGTGCTGGCAAACATCGATTCTCTGTGCGTTTTATGAAAAATAATGACCCGTCACAACGCCCTGAACAGTGCAAAGAAGATGTTAATTTCAAATTGATGATGTGTGCAATATAAAACCACCTGCCACTCTGCGTTAACATTTACACCAGTTATTCAACACAAGCCTAACGCCAGAAAGCGCTGATTGCCGCAATGCCCTGCGCACCGTGCGACCAGGCATCCTGCATATCGTTTTCAGAAACACCACCCAACGCATATACGGGCATGGTACATTTTTCCACCAGACTGGAAAATTTCTGCCAGCCCATCGCCTGCATATCGGGATGGCTCGCTGTTTTTTGCACCGGCGACAATACAACAAAATCAGCACCCAGTTGCCTGGCTTTAAGCAATTCATCTTCATTGTGACAGGAGGCAGAAAAAAGCTTGCCATCAGGACGCTGCTGCAATGTTTTCAGCATTCGGCTGTCAGCATGAAAACCGTCGAAATCGATATTCGATAAATCAAGCAACTGCAAATAATCCTGCGGAATATTAAATAACAGTTTCACACCCGCCTGCACACACAGCGACGAAACCTGTTGCACCAGTGCCGAAACTTTTTCGGCATCCAGATGCCCCATTTTTAAACGTAACTGCACCAGTTGAATATTCTTATCAAGTGCACCGGCTAATTTTTGTAGAAAATCTTCTTCATCAATAAATTTACCGGTAATCAAATATTTATCCGGTAACTGTAGCGCTTTTATAATCGAAAAATTTGCCGCTGGAAATTCGTATCGCGATAATTGATTAACAGGTAGCCATCGTACCTGCTGTCCTTCAATGCCTGTAGCCTGACCGCGATAGGCAGTCACCCGGTTCACATGCAGGCAAACCTTCTTATCATGATAGTTATGTGTAATGGTAATTAACGGCCGTGATGCCGCAATATCCAGATTTAATTCTTCTTTTATTTCACGGGCTAACGCCTGTTCGACCGACTCATTTTGCTCAATCTTGCCACCGGGAAATTCCCACAGACTACCCTGATGTGAATTCTGATGACGCAAACTGATACAGACTTCATTATCGTCATTGACAATAACGGCAACAGCGACATGAACAATATCAGGCATAGATGTAATAAGTCTTACAGAAATTTAAGAGCGATACTCAGAATTAATTCGAACATATTCATGTGACAGATCAGAGGTCCATATGGTCGCTGAGTCGACACCTCGGCTCAACTCAACAGCGATGCTAATTTCATGTTTATCCATCACAAACTGGCCTTTTTCTTCGCTGTAATCAGCATCAATGCCGCCATTTCGAACAATACAAACATCACCAAGAAAAATATTTACACCCGAGATATCCAGCTGCTCGATGCCGGCGCGCCCAACCGCAGCAAGAATTCTTCCCCAGTTCGGATCACTGGCAAATAAGGCTGTTTTTACCAGCGGCGAATGTGCGATGGTGTAAGCAACATTTTTTGCTTCGGCTTTTGATTGTGCCTGCGCCACAGAAACCGTAACAAACTTTGTCGCACCTTCGGCGTCACGTATGATGGCTTGTGCCAGATGCAGACACACTGCGTTCAGTTCAGCGATAAAAGTATCGATATCAGCACTATTACTATTGATCTGTTTATTACCGGCTTTACCGGTGGCAATCAATACACAGGCATCGTTAGTCGAAGTGTCACCATCAACCGTAATCGCATTAAAACTGTCTTCGACTGCTTCAGACAAACACTGCTGTAAAAATGTCGCCTCAACATCGGCATCCGTCGCGATAAAAGCCAGCATGGTCGCCATGTTTGGACAGATCATGCCGGAACCTTTAGCGATACCGCTGATAGTTATTTTCTTGCCATCAAATATTAATGTTTTCGACACAGCTTTCGCCACCGTGTCCGTTGTCATTATTCCTCTGGCAGCGGCCGACCAGTTGTCCGCAGATAAACAGTCTGTTATCTGCTTTATGCCTGACTGCATCGCTGGCATTGGCAACTGCTCGCCAATCACACCGGTTGAAAAAGGTAAAATTTGTTGTGGCTGACAACGCAAGCTTTCTGCCAGCCAGACACAACTTTGTTCGGCATTTTTCAGTCCGACTTCACCCGTGCCGGCATTGGCATTGCCTGAATTAATCAGCAGAGCGCGTGGAGAATATTGTGCTAGATGTTTTTTTGAAAGTGTTACCGGGGCTGCGCAGAATGCGTTCTGGGTAAAGGTTGCGGCACAGTTTGAAGACTCATTGATGCTTATTACAACCAGATCATCCTGAGCATTTTTTTTTATGCCAGCCGCTAGCGAAGCAAGCCGGATGCCGGCAACAGGTAAAACGTCTACTACTTCAGCCATCAGACTCAAAATCACAACCGCCCTGATTTGATTGGTTAAAGATACCGATTAAAATTAATTTAATTTTCCGTGACACTGTTTGAATTTTTTGCCCGAACCGCAATGACAAGGATCATTTCGCCCGATCTTTTTCTGTGCACGATGATACGGTTGCGCTGCCGACTGTTCAGCATCACCTGTTTCGCCTTCTGCAGATGACTGCTGCATACCGTCTGCTTCTGCATGCTGATAGTTTACGTTAACGACTTCAGGATTTTCATTAGCTTCAAGTTGTTCAACTTCTTCATTGGACTGAATTTTTACTTTTGAAAGAATCGTGATCACTTCATATTTCATTCTTTCCAGTAGTTCACTGAACATCTCAAACGCTTCGCGTTTATATTCCTGCTTGGGGTTTTTCTGTGCGTAACCGCGCAATCCGATGCTCTGGCGCAGGTAATCCATCGCTGCCAGGTGTTCTTTCCATAACTTGTCCAGCACATTCAGCATCACATGTTTTTCGTAGTTACGCATACCTTCAGCACCAACCAGCGTTTCTTTTGCTGCAAACTCTTCAATAATGGCGCTTTGAATTTTTTTACGCAAGCCGGCTTCGTCAAGCATATTGTCTTCTTCCAGCCATTGTACTACAGGCAGCTTTTGACCAAACTCTTCTTCCAGTGTTTTTTCAAGGCCTCCGAGATCCCACTGCTCATCCAGACTGCCGTGCGGTATATGCGTGGTAATAACATTGTCGATAACTTCTTCACGGATACTATTGATGGTATCTGACAGATCACTTTCGGCCATCATTTCGTTACGCTGCGCATAGATCACGCGGCGTTGATCATTTGCAACATCGTCATATTCAAGCAGCTGCTTACGAATATCGTAGTTATGGCCTTCAACTTTGCGCTGAGCGTTTTCGATAGCACGGTTAACCCAGGGGTGCTCAATGGCTTCACCTTCTTCCATGCCCAGTTTTTTCATCAGGGAACCGACTTTATCCGAAGCGAAAATACGCATCAGGTCGTCCTGCAATGACAGATAGAAGCGACTGGAACCCGGGTCGCCCTGCCGACCTGAACGACCACGTAACTGGTTATCAATACGGCGTGATTCATGACGTTCACTGCCGATAACGTGTAGACCACCAGCATCCAGAACTTGCTGATGCCGGTCTTCCCACTGCTGTTTTATTTTGTTTGCCTGTTCTTCATCGGTATCTTTAAGCTTTTTTAGCTCGGCATCAAGATTACCACCAAGCACGATATCGGTACCACGACCAGCCATATTAGTCGCAATTGTTACCGCAGCTGGCAGGCCGGCATTCTCGATAATATGCGCTTCGTTTTCATGCTGTTTCGCATTCAGTACATTGTGGTCAAACTTTTCTTTTTTAAGCAAGGCTGAAATATGTTCAGAGACTTCGATAGATGCCGTACCTACCAGCACCGGTTGCTTCCTTTCCACGCAGCCTTTAATATCTTCAACGATGGCGTTATATTTTTCATCCGGTGTCAAAAACACGAGGTCGGTATTATCCTTTCGTGACATTGGTCGATTGGTCGGTACAATGACGACTTCGAGACCATAAATCTGTAAAAGCTCTTCGGCTTCAGTATCAGCTGTACCAGTCATACCAGAGAGTTTTTCATACAGACGGAAATAATTCTGGAAAGTAATCGATGCCAGGGTCTGATTTTCACTCTGAATATCAACGCCTTCTTTAGCTTCGATAGCCTGGTGCAAACCTTCTGACCAGCGCCGACCATCCATGGTACGGCCGGTAAACTCGTCAACGATGATGACCTGATTGTCGCGCACAATGTAATGCACGTCTTTTTCAAACAGCACGGAAGCACGCAATGCTGCGTTCAGATAATGTACCAGGTTGATGTTTGTTGCGCTGTATAAAGAATCGTTTTCATCGAGAATACCAACTTCGACAAGAATTTCTTCGACGCGCTGGTGACCCTGCTCGGTGATATGCACACTTTTGTTTTTCTCATCGACTGAGAAGTCGCCTTCTTCGGGTTCTTCTTTTTCGGTCTGGCGGCCCTGCTCCAGGCGTTGCACGATGTCTCTAAATTTGACGTGCAGATCACTGTTCTCACCAACTGCACCGGAGATGATCAGCGGTGTTCTGGCTTCATCGATCAGGATGGAGTCGACTTCGTCGACAATAGCGAAGTACGGTGCACGTTGTACTTTTTCTTCAGCGGTAAAAGCCATGTTATCGCGCAGATAATCAAAGCCGTATTCATTGTTTGTGCCGTAGGTGATATCCGCTGCGTAGGCCTGTTTTTTCGCAACCGGGTCCATACCAGAAATACTGATACCAGTGGTCATACCCAGGAAATTATACAGACGCCCCATCCATTCAGCATCACGTGCCGCCAGATAATCATTGACCGTGACCACATGAACGCCTTTGCCGGGTAGCGCATTCAGGTACGCCGCCAGCGTTGCCACCAGCGTTTTACCTTCACCTGTTTTCATCTCGGAAATCTTGCCGCTGTGTAAAACCATGCCGCCGATCAGCTGCACATCAAAGTGGCGCATGCCTAATACGCGGCGGCTAGCCTCGCGCACAGCGGCAAAAGCTTCGGGTAATAACTGGTCGATGGTTTCGCCCTGCGGATTGCTTTCAGTTTGCAGGCGGTCTCGAAACTCCTGGGTTTTAGCGGCAAGCTGCTCATCGTCAAGCACTTCGAAATCAGGCTCCAGCGCATTAATTTTATTGACGACTTTACGATGTTTTTTAATCAGCCGTTCGTTACGACTACCGAATACTTTTTTAACTGCGTTCAAAATCATTTTGATTAATTAAACCTGTGACATCATTACGTTATGACGATATCAAGAATCATCATAATACTTAAAAAATTACGGCGTATTATGCCTGAGAACCAGCGGCGGGTCATGTTTTACCGAAAGGAATATTGATCAGGATATTATGACGGTGATGTAAATTACCCAGTGATCAGTATGGGGATGAATCAGCGTAATGCAACAAATTTTGCAGGATTAATCTGCCGGTCATTTTTAAGCACTTCAAAATGAACGTGTGGCCCGGTCGAGCGCCCGGTTGAGCCCATCAACGAGATGATCTGGCCTTTTTCGACGCTGTCACCGACTTCGACCAGCAATTTTGCATTATGGCCATAACGGGTGGTATAACCGTTGCCATGGTTGATCTCGATCAGGTTGCCGTAACCATAACGATCTCCAGCCCAGGTAACAACACCATTGGCTACAGCTACAATGCCACTACCCTCTTTACCGGCAAAGTCCATGCCTTTATGCATCGCAATTTTGCCGGTGAATGGGTCCGCACGTTTGCCGAAATAAGACGAAGTCCAGCCTTTTGTTATTGGCCGACCTCGTGGTTTCGAACTGCGTCTTAACTGACGGTTCATGATCACTTCTTCTAACACTGCCAGTTGCTCTTCACGACTAGTCAGCTGCTTATCAAGATTAGATATGACATTTTCAAAATCCACACTGGCGACACTTTCTGTCTCAGCCGGGCCACCATACGAAGGCGCATTTTTGAAATTAAATTCTTTTGAGTCCAGCTTGGAAACTTTAACCAGCCGCTGTCCCAACGCATTCAGACGAATAACATTCGCCTGCATTTTACCCAGACGTGCAGCCAGCGCATCAAGCTCCGATTCCGCAGACAATCGCGCCTCATGAATCAACGCTTTCTGTTTAGAGATATCCTGTTCCAGTGCGGCCAGTTCACTAACAGCAGCCTGTGTTTTGCCATACCAGAAGCCAGAACTCACCAGCAAGCCGGCAAAAAGACTTATAATGAGCGAACAGGTGATTAACTGGCGCGGGCCGTCAAGCTGACAGCGAAGCGGTTTACCCCGAAATTTTCCTACAAAAATAATATTCATACGTGGATTTTTACTAACTCAACCTTTGCAATATTGGTAATTATAGTCAATTCGTCAATTTTTTTAGCACAATGAAGTCAATTAATGAGCAAATCAGCGCCAAATTCATCATTCAGGCCAAAAAACTGGCTCAATACAGCCGATTATTGCGCAATATTCTGCCCGTGGAGTGCCTCGACCATGTTGAAGTGGCGAATATTCGTGACCAGAATTTAATGCTGATTACTGATTCACCCGTGTGGACAACCCGGTTACGCCAGCTCAGCCCGCAAATTCTGCAATTCATCCGCGATAACTCAACTGACGGTAAGGCGGATAGAACACAAATTATTCATCACATTCAAATTAGTACACGCTACCATTCGTCTAACGGCAGCCAGCAACAAACCTTAAATAAAAAAAATCGGCCCAGGAATCAACCCAGGCTACAGATCAGCGACAAAACAGCCACCCTGCTGTCACAGTCTGCCGAGAGCATTGATCACCCACAGCTGAAATCAGCCTTGCTGAAAGTCGCCAGTCACGCTAACAGAAAAAACAAAACAGAAGACTAACTTCTGCTTTTGATGTTTAATTCCTGAAAAGTAATTTTGGTATTTGTTTAATCGTTCAGACCAGTCAACGACTAAAATGTTTGCAGTGGTTGTGCGTATGAAATAGGTGATGATGCTTTTTCATCTTCAAAGGTCACCTCTTCCCAGGCATCCACATCTGCACACAGCGCTTTTAATAATTTATTATTGAGCGCATGACCTGATCGATAACCCGAAAATGCACCGATGGAACTGTGTCCCAACAGGTACAGATCGCCAATCGCGTCCAGAATTTTATGTTTGACGAACTCGTCTTCGTAACGCAGACCATCTTCGTTTAATACCCGGTATTCATCAACCACGATAGCATTATCAATGCTGCCACCCAGCGCCAGGTTGTTTTTACGCAGTGCTTCAATATCGCTCATAAAACCGAAGGTACGTGCACGGCTGACCTCTTTAACAAAGGAGGTGGTCGAAAAATCAATCTCTGCAGTACAGGGTGCATCTTTAAATGCGGGATGATCAAAATCAATAGCGAAGCTTACTTTGAATCCATCAAAAGGATCGAAGCGTGCCCACTTGCCTTCTTCTTCAACAACAACCGATTTTTTAATGCGAACAAATCGTTTAGGTGCTTCCTGTTCGACAATACCGGCGGACTGAATTAAAAATACGAAAGGCCCTGAACTGCCATCCATGATCGGCACTTCTGAAGCACTGACATCAACGTAAGCATTATCGATACCCAGGCCAGCCATTGCGGATAACAGGTGCTCGACGGTAGAAACACTGACACCATCCTGTTCCAGCGTGGTTGACAGCATGGTCGCGCCCACATTGGAAGCCGTGGCCTTGATCTCGACCGGTTCATTTAAATCGACACGACGAAAGATAACACCGGTATCCGGCTGCGCCGGACGTAATGTCAAATAGACTTTCTCACCTGAGTGCAGGCCAACGCCTGTTGCACGAATGACATTCTTTAATGTTCTTTGCTTAATCAATATATTCAATCCCAGTGCCCAACGTCAAAGTTGCAGCAGTAAACTTCGGTAAAAACCGCCGTATTATCACATAATTACAGCCTAAATTGGAAGCTCGTCATCAAACCCTGTTTTCGACAGGTTTAATCCGTCACCAAAACAAACTGCAAATATTTTCACACCCGCTTTATAAAACAAACTAAATCAACAAGTTAATGCATATTCACATCTAACTTAAACGACTAATCAGCCTGTCTGCGTAAAAAAGCAGGAATATCCAGCATTTCCTCATTATAGCCACCATCTACTGAAACTGGCTCTTCATGCAATTTCGCATTGCGGGTCACCGCAGGTTTGGCCAGCTCGCTGTAATCAGGTGCTTCATCAACAACGGCTGTTTTCACAACTTTGATTTCAGCCGGTGCAGCTACAGGTGCCTGCGCTTTTATATTATTACCCAGACCGGTAGCAACCACAGTGACTCGAATTTCGCCGTCAAGTGATTCATCGATTGCGGTACCCATGACCACGGTTGCATCTTCCGAAGCAAAACCATTGATAACGGCACCGATATCCTGGAATTCACCCAGTGTCATATTGGCACCGGTCACATTCACCAAAATGCCGCGTGCGCCGGAAAGATTAACGTCTTCCAGCAGCGGACTGGCGATAGCTGCTTCTGCCGCTTCTTTAGCACGGTCATCACCAATAGCACGACCAGAACCCATCATACCCATGCCCATCTTGGACATTACCGTTCTGACATCCGCAAAGTCGACGTTGATAACACCAGGGTTGGTAATCAATTCAGTAATACCCTGCACCGCACCACAAAGCACATCGTTAGCACCACTGAAAGCATTCATCAGATCAAAATCACGACCGTAAACATCCAGCAATTTATCATTCGGAATGGTGATTAAAGAATCCACATGACCGCTCAGCTCTTTGATGCCCTGCATGGCGATTTTCATTCGCGAAGAACCTTCAAACGCAAACGGTTTGGTAACCACGCCAACCACCAGTATGCCCATCTCACGTGCGATCTGTGCAACCACGGGTGCCGCACCAGTACCTGTTCCGCCACCCATTCCCGCCGTGACAAATAACATGTCGGTATTAGCAATCGCTTCCTGAATCAGTTCACGATCTTCCAGTGCTGCCTGCTGACCGATCTCAGGAGTCGCACCTGCACCCAGACCTTTGGTAATGTTGCTGCCAATCTGCAATGATTTGGCATCAGCCATACGACCCAGCGCCTGTGCATCAGTATTAGTGCAGATAAAATCAACACCGTTGATCCCGCTGTTCACCATGTGCTGAACAGCATTACCACCACCGCCACCAACACCGATGACTTTTATTACCGCTTCTTGTGCGCCGGAATCCATCAATTCGAACAT
>VAPF01047908.1_pt1 | contig 14131 bp, 13 predicted proteins | sample 3393931 | NCBI WGS metagenome assembly VAPF01 (sample SAMN08290437, study PRJNA428436) | hydrothermal vent metagenome | isolation source: Deep-sea hydrothermal vent chimney | place: Atlantic Ocean: South-mid Altantic Ridge | depth 2773 m m | reverse complement strand
CAAGCATATTTTCACCAAGGTCCTGGCGAGCTAACATTTGCTGATATTCAGTCTCAAGACGATGCTCAATGGCGTTGTATGGAGGTTGCACGACAGACAACACCAAGTACGGCTCGTTCTGCATGGTACTACGGCTCACGTTATGCTCTTGGAGGGCTTATCGGTGGAGGCATTGGTTCTGTGGTAAGCACTAAAGTCATTGGAATGGCTGCTGTGCATAATGCAGCTCTTGCTGCTGGTGCTTACTATGGTATTGCTTCTGGTGTAGTTGGCGCATTTGCTGGACCAATCAATAATGACATCATTAAAAGAAATACTGACGTATGGTGTCGTGCTCTTGATGCTTATGGAATAAAGATGTATCCACCGTCCGTTGTAAAAAATATGCGCAAAGATACAAAACGTTCGTTTTCTAATCTTTTGAATCCGTCTAGTTATCGTGTCTACCAGAAAAAAACACCACCTCCTCCTGTGTGGTAAAAAAGTCAGCATCTCTATCATCGCCTCGTACAAACATTGTACGAGGCGATTTCTTATTACACACACTTATAAAAGTGGGGAGGTCTAACCTTCCCACTTTTATAAAATAATTGGTTGTCTTTAGCTATATACCGTACCAGAAAAAGATGCATAGAATATCTTTTGCTGGTACGGTAATTACATGAAGTCTCTATCATTTTCAATAGACGCCCGCTCGGGCTCCGCCCGAGCGGGCACACTCACGACGTCTCACGGTGTAATTCATACTCCAGCATTTGTTCCAGTAGGCACCAAGGCAACGGTTAAAGGTATCTTGCCAGAGCTCCTTCCAGCACTAGGAGCTCAAGTGGTGCTTGCTAACACTTACCATCTATACCTACAGCCTGGTGAAGAAGTCGTACAACAAGCAGGAGGACTTGGAAGATTCATGGGGTGGCAAGGACCGACCATTACTGATTCGGGAGGTTTTCAGGTTTTTTCACTTGGTGCTGCTTATGGGAAAAACATCACGAAAATTGCACATGGAGAAGAAGCACCACGTGAACATGGAGTTACTATCTATGATGAAAGCGTGGCGAGTCAGCATGGACAGCTTGCGGTTATTGATGACGAAGGTGTTACTTTTACCTCACACATTGACGGCTCTTTACACCGTTTTACACCAGAACGTTCGGTTGAAATACAGCACGCTCTCGGTGCAGATATTTTCTTTGCTTTTGATGAATGTACAGCACCAACAGAAAGTAAAGAATATCAGCGAGAGGCTATGGAGCGCACACACAGATGGGCATTGCGTAGCTTGAAAGCACATAGACAAAATCTTTTATCAAACAAGACGCAAGCGATATTTGGCATTGTGCAGGGAGGTCGCCACGAAGACCTTCGTCGAGAAAGCGCTCGTGAAATAGCAAGCATGAACTTTGATGGTTTTGGTATCGGTGGGTCTTTTAGTAAAGAAGATATGCGTGGTGCTTTAAGTAGTGCAGCGCGTGAGCTACCAGAAGAATTACCACGGCATTTCTTAGGTATTGGAGAGCCAGGAGACGTGCTTGAAGGCATATCTCAAGGTATGGATTTGTTTGACTGTGTTGCTGCAACGCGTCAGGGTAGGCATGGCACTCTTTATACTCGTAGTGGACTCATTCACGTTACTAACGAGAAATATAAGAATGATTTTTCTTTGCTAGATGCACATACAGTAGTGCCGGGAACAGAGACTTTCACACGAGCATACGTATCTCACTTGTTTCGCGCTCACGAAATGCTTGGTCCGATTATTGCATCTTTACATAACTTGGGATTTATTCTCTCTCTTGTTGATGGTGCCCGCCAAGCGATACTTAATGGTACCTTTGAGAAATACAATGAAGACTTTAGGCGTGACTATTATGGCAGTGTATAAGCAATATAGTGCATAAAAATATTACAGATACAGCTATAGTTTTTTGTAAAAGATAAAAGTTGATAAGAGTCGACTTTTCGATTTATTTTCGTAGAAGCGTTCAAAGTGCTACACTCGAGTTTCATGGGACTATTTAAATTACATACACCTTTCTCTCCGTCTGGTGACCAGCCGGAAGCTATCAAAGCTCTTTCCAAAGGGCTTTCACAAGGACTGCACCACCAAACACTTTTGGGTGTTACTGGTTCTGGAAAGACTTATACTGCTGCAAATATCATAAAGGATTTTAATAAGCCTACATTGGTGATGGCACACAATAAAACTCTCGCCGCGCAGCTAGCACAGGAATACCGTGAGTTCTTTCCTGAGAATGCTGTGCATTATTTTGTTTCTTACTATGACTACTATCAGCCAGAAGCATATATCGCTCACTCAGATACTTACATCGAAAAAGAGGCAATGATTAATGCAGAGATTGACCGTCTGCGCCATGCTGCAACCCAAGCATTGCTCACGCGCAAGGATGTCATCATTGTCGCCTCGGTCTCTGCGATTTATGGTTTGGGCTCTCCTGAGCAGTACGAGAAAATGCACGTAAAGATTGTAACTGGTGGTGAGCTCTCTCGTGCACAGCTAGTACGCAACCTTGTAGGGATTTACTTTACTCGTACCAATGCCGATTTGATGCCAGGGCAATTTCGTGCGGTTGGTAACAGTGTTGAAATTATGCCAGTAAATGAAAAAGTCCTGTACCGAATAGAGTTTGAAAATACTGGTCATGTCGAGAAGATAAACACGCTTGATGCTATTTCACGTGCGCTTATTGACACTCCTGACTCACTTTTTATTTTTCCAGCAAAGCATTTCGTTACTTCTGAGAAAGAGCGCGAGCACGCGCTCACGAGTATAAAATCAGAACTCGAAATACATTTAGCCAAGCTAAAGCGTGAAGGTAAAGAGCTCGAAGCAGAAAGACTGAAGCGCCGCACGCTTCATGACCTCTCACTAATTCGTGAAGTTGGCTACACCACAGGTATTGAAAATTACTCGCGACATTTTGATGGACGTGCTTCTGGCGAACCTCCTCACACGTTGTTGTCTTATTTTCCACACACAGATACTGGTGCTGCAGACTTCTTGACAGTGATTGATGAGTCGCACGTTACTGTCCCTCAAATAGGCGGTATGTATGCAGGGGACCGTTCACGTAAAAACAACCTAGTCGAGTATGGGTTTCGCTTGCCCTCAGCACGAGATAACCGACCACTGCGCTTCGAAGAGTTCGAGGCGCAGATAGGGCAGGTACTCTACACTAGTGCAACACCAGGCGTCTATGAACGTGAGCATTCTGTTCCTCCAGTTGGTCAAATAGTAGAGCAAGTCATTCGTCCGACAGGACTTCTCGACCCAGAGCTTTTTGTGCATGGCGTCGTTGGAACAGATACCTATCCTGGTCAGGTGGCAGATTTCATAGAAGAAACAGAGCGAGTTATTGCTAAGGGCGGGCGCGTGTTGGCGACAACACTCACCAAAGTTATGGCAGAAGATCTCACAAACTTCCTGCAAAAACGTTCCATCAAAGCAGAATATTTGCATAGTGATATTAAAACTATTGACCGCATAGACATACTCACGAATTTCCGTAGAGGAGTGTTTGACGTGCTTGTTGGCGTAAACCTTCTTCGTGAAGGGCTTGACTTGCCTGAGGTAGAGTTTATCGGCATACTCGATGCGGACAAAGAAGGTTTCTTACGTAGTGAGACATCTCTAATACAGACAATTGGGCGCGCAGCACGAAACATCAACGGGAAAGTGTTCCTATATGCAGATGTTATGACTGGTTCGCTAACTCGTGCACTCAAAGAAACTAATCGTCGTCGTTCTGTACAGCTTGCATACAACAAAAAGCACGGCATCACACCAAAAACAATACATAAAGAAATACATGATATTGCGGAAAGTATGCGCAGCGAACACGAGAAAACAGTAAGTTCTTTGTTGACTATCGATACAGCACTTTATAAGAAAAGCCCAAAGAAGTTTTTGAAAGAGAAACGTACGCAAATGGCAAATGCTGTAGCAGACCTAGACTTTGAGACCGCCGCACTTTTACGTGATGAAATTGCTAAACTAGAAGGTAGTAAAAAGAAAAGAAACACCCCAGATTCTCATAAAACTTCCATCAATAAATAATCTTTTAATAAAGATACTATGCTATGCTACTTTTATGTCATTGCGTAGAATCTCTTTTCTGACACTTGTTGTATTTGCATTTGCTGGGTACGGAACAGTGTGGCTGTATGCAAAATTTATATTGACATCTGGAACTGACCTACACAGTTACGCCTATGTAGAAGCAAATATATTTGTAACGGCACTTTTGATTATTATTGCCGCTGTTTTTTTTGTAGTAATACGTTCTATTGATACACCGATACAAAGACTTACTAAAGCGGTTCAGGCATTTGCACAAAGGAATGAACATGTGTCAGTGCCTGTGTCTAGAACAACCCCGAGCGCTGTTCTAGAACTCATCGTATCTTTTAGAGGATTAGTAGAACGTGTCGATGCGGCACATAAACGTGACGCAGATGTGTCGCGCATAAAATCAGATTTTATTTCAACCGCGGCTCACCAACTTCGCACACCATTAACTGGTATTCGTTGGGCACTAGAAGCACTCCAAAAGGAAACATTAACAGATGATCAAAAGATGCTTGTAACTACGGCAGCAGAAAAAAGTCATGAACTTGTTGCTGTTGTTGGTACGCTTTTGGATATATCGAGTATCGAGTCAGGAAAACATAAATATAACTTTGCACCAACAGACATCTCATCAATTCTAGCGAAAGTCACAAATGGTTTCCAATATCTTTCAAAAGAACGTAAAGTGACGCTACATTACATACCTAATAATCAAAGTCTGCCTTTAGTACGAGCTGATCATGAGCGTATTAAGTGGATTCTTAATAATTTAATTGAAAATGCATTACGTTACACTCCTGCAGGAGGAAGTGTTGAATTGTGGGCTGAACAAATGGGGGAAGCAAATGTTGCAGTACGCGTGCGTGATACAGGTATTGGCATCTCACAAACAGATCAGGGGAATATCTTTGAACGTTTTTATCGTGCTGGAAATGCTATAGCAAAAGAAAATGCTGGGAACGGTCTCGGACTTTACATAGCACGCACTATTGCCAGAGATCATGGCGGCGACTTAAATTTCTCGAAAAACGATCATGGAATAGGTACCACTTTCACTCTTTCTTTGTTGGTGGCAAAGTGAGTAGATGCACGATATACTAAGAAAATTGTATGGATAAACAAATTACAGTCCTTGTTGTAGAGGACGATCCTATTCTAAAAAACTTACTTGGGCATACTTTCTCGAGTTCTTATCGTATGTTGTACGCTGGAAATGGTGTAGAAGCGTTTGCAGTTCTTGAGACAAATACCCCATCACTCATCTTGCTCGACCTTATGATGCCTGACATGGATGGGTTTACTTTTTTGGAAAAACTTCATGAGCGTACAGACTCTGCAAAAGATGTACCAGTTATTGTAGTGTCAAACCTGGGTCAACAGGAGAATATCGATAAGGCAAAATCACTAGGTGCAGCTGATTATCTCGTTAAGGCGGAGGTGTCTATAGAGGAAATAGTGACACGAATTCAAGAAGTGCTTACTGCGCGTGCAGAAGGAACTACAGTATCTACTGCTGCAGAACCTTCGGCACCAGGTACTATCAAAGAAACACCTACTCAAATCCCCGAAACACCTTCAAAGTCCGACACACAAGGAATCTTTCCTCCATCTCCATTGACGTAGCTTAGTGGCGGCAATGCTGGTATAGTGCGTTTATGACCCTGTGCCACCATGCACAGGTATTATGCTATGAGTACTAAAAAAGATATAACATCTCATAAACACCGTCACGGGAGTGATTGGTTAGAGGTTGTTGGTGCACGCACACACAACCTAAAGAATATCTCAGTAAAGCTTCCTCGAGGGGCTATGGTGGTGGTTACTGGACTTTCAGGATCTGGAAAATCATCACTTGCTTTCGATACTATTTTCGCAGAAGGGCAACGTCGCTACATAGAATCACTTTCAGCATATGCACGGCAATTTCTAAAACAAATGGCGAAGCCTGACGTCGATGAGATTACTGGGCTCTCTCCTGCCATCGCAATAGACCAAAAGAGTCGCTCTAACAATCCGCGTTCCACCGTCGCAACAGTTACTGAGATATATGACTACCTGCGCGTGCTTTATGCTCGTATTGGGCAGCCTTATTGTATACATCATGACGTACGAATTGAGAAACTTTCTAAAGAAGAAATGATTTATCTAGTGCTGAGTAAGGTAGAAAAGAAAAATGCAGCTAGAAAAAATGCCGCGAAGAAAGGTGACACAGTAATGGGAGTTCCTTATGATAGAAGCACTGTAATTGTATACGCGCCTATTGTGGTTGGTCGTAAAGGCGAGTATTATCAGCGTCTTTATGACTTGCTCGGTAAGGGGTATGAAAGAGTAGTAATAGATGGGAAGCCTCAATCTCTTCGTGAGAAAATCGAACTTGATCGTAACAAGCGTCATGACATAGACGCTGTTGTAGATAGCATCTTTGTGTCTGAGTTTGAGCGCTCACCAGATGCCGCACGCGAGCGCCTCTCCGAGGCGCTCGAATTAGCACTTAAAGAAAGTGAGGGCTTGGTAAAGATACAGCATGCAGATGGCACCTCCGAGACACTCTCCTCTCGGTTTATTTGTCCTGATGATGGTACTTCATTTCCAGAAATGGAACCACGTCTTTTCTCATTTAATAGTCCTTATGGTGCGTGTAGTGCTTGTCATGGGCTTGGCACTGCGTCACTCTTCTCCGAGGAAGTGTGCAAAGAGTGCGGAGGAAAGCGTTTGCGTAAGGAAGCACTGCGTGTGTTTCTCAAAGGAAAGACTTCTGAAAAGAAATCTGCTAAGGGTGGCAAAGGAAACAGTCTTGGTAAGAACATTGTAGATTTTACTAGTATGTCTATCGCACAGGCAAAAGAGTTTGTCGATACATTGGAGCTCTCTGACATGCAGCTAGAAATAGCTTTTCCTATTTTGCGAGAGATTGAAAGTCGCCTACAATTTTTGCTAAATGTAGGGCTTGATTATCTTACTCTAGACCGCTCAGGCGCTACTCTTTCTGGTGGTGAAGCTCAGCGTATACGTTTGGCATCACAATTAGGAAGCGGACTTACTGGTGCACTTTATGTACTTGATGAACCAACTATCGGATTGCATCAACGCGACAATGACCGTTTAGTGAGCACTCTTTTGATACTCAAAGAGCTCGGTAATACTATCGTTGTTGTGGAGCATGATGAAGACACTATTTTTGCTGCGGATTATTTGATAGATATCGGACCTGGTGCTGGTGTACATGGGGGAAATGTAATAGCTTCTGGGTGGATTTCTGATTTACTCGGTGCAAAGAAGAATACCAGTAAGTCTCTCACACTTGATTATTTGCGTGGTGATAAAGAAATACCCGTACCAACAGAGCGCCGTACTTCTGAAAAAGGAAGTATCAAGATACGCGGAGCATCATTGCACAACCTTGTGAACGTTAACGTAGAAGTACCCCTAGGTAGATTGGTGTGTGTTACTGGCGTTTCAGGTTCTGGCAAGTCAACATTTCTTTACGACATATTGCATAAAAATCTTGCGGCACGTTTCAAAAAGCGTGAAGTAAAGCCAATTCATTGCTCTTCTATTACAGGAACAGAGTATGCAGGACGCGTAGTACTGATTAATCAATCACCAATTGGGCGAACTCCACGGTCTAACCCTGCCACATACACGGGTGCCTTTACTCACATACGTGACCTTTTCTCTGCCACAAGCGAAGCCCGTGCACGAGGGTGGAAACCAGGACGCTTTTCTTTCAACGTTTCCGGTGGGCGCTGTGAAGCGTGTCAGGGGAATGGCTCGGTTGCCGTAGAGATGCATTTTTTACCAACAGTATATGTGACGTGTGATGTGTGTGACGGCACACGCTTTATGAAAGAAACATTGAGCGTAACGTATCATGGGAAAAACATATTTGAAGTGTTGTCGCTTACGGTTGAAGAGGCAGTTGTATTTTTTAAAGATGTACCCGCTGTACATGAAAGGCTCGCAAGTCTTGCCGCTACAGGTTTGGAATATCTCACTCTGGGACAAAGCGCCACCACTCTTTCAGGAGGCGAGGCACAGCGTGTAAAAATCGCTAGCGAATTGTATCGCCCTATGACAATGAAGACTCTCTATCTACTCGATGAGCCTACCGTAGGACTGCACTTTGAAGATGTACGCAAGCTTCTGGAGATACTGCAAGAGCTTGTGCGTAGAGGAAATACAGTAGTAGTTATTGAACATAATCTTGATGTAATAAAAAACTCAGACTACCTAATTGATTTTGGACCCGAAGGCGGAGAGGGTGGCGGAAAGGTAATAGCGAAGGGAACTCCAGAGGAAGTCGCCGCTACGGAAAAGTCGTATACCGGAAAATACCTTGCACGTGTGCTCAATCATCGCCATGCAAAAAAGCGCTCTTCATAAACTAGACCTTCCTAATGTGCCAGGAGTGTATCTTTTTAAAAAAGGACGCACTATACTTTATGTTGGCAAGGCGACAAATTTACGTGACCGCGTACGTTCATATTTTGATGATGATTTGATTGCTACGCGTGGACCACGAATTGTAGACATGGTAACCAATGCCGATAAGGTCTCTTTTGAAACTACTCCAACAGTCCTTGAAGCGTTGGTACGTGAGGCTGTCTTGATTAAGAAATATAATCCAAAAGCAAATGTAGAAGGAAAAGATGATAAGACATTCCTCTATGCTGTTATCACACGAGAACCTTTTCCTCGTGTACTCTCGGTGCGAGGTAAAGATTTAAATGAGAAACGTACACTAGCACGTGGAGTGCGCGTGTCACATATATTCGGTCCATTTCCTTCTGGAGCACAGTTGCGAGAAGGTCTGCGACTCATACAGCGCATTTTTCCTTTTTATGATACAGAACGACCAGTAACACATGGAGGAAAACATCTACGTGCAAAAATAGAATTCAATAGACAAATTGGTCAATATCCACGCAACATTAGTCAGGAGCACTACAAGCATTCAATAAGAAGTATCGCAACGTTTCTTTCTGGACACGCAAAAGAACTCCGCAAAACGCTTGCTCGTGACATGAAATGTGCTGCACATGATGAGGACTTCGAAGCAGCATCACACTATAAACGTGAACTATTTGCTCTTGATCATGTACAGGACGTATCACTTATTAAAGAAGACCATGAACGCGACAGCACTGGTCCGCGCATCGAAGCATACGACACAGCGCATCTTTCTGGTACCAATGCAATAGCAGTGATGGTAGTCGTCGAAGGTGGCGTTCCTTGTAAACGAGATTATCGCACTTTTCGTATTAAGGGTGCAGGCAATGACGATATTGCTTCACTAAAAGAAGTACTTTCACGTAGGCTCTCTCATAACGAATGGCAACTACCACGCGTTATTGTGGTGGACGGAGGCAAGACCCATAAGAAAACTGCAGAGGCTCTACTGAAAGAGGTTGGTGTTTCTGTTCCTGTAGTAGCACTCGTAAAAGATAAAAAGCATCGCCCTCGTGAAATAATAGGTGCACGTGCAGCAAAAGTATCTGAAAGGGATGTGGTTCTTTCCAATAGCGAAGCACACCGTTTTTCACTCGCGAGGCACCGTGCAGCGCGTCGCTTACGCAACTAATTATTTGAGTCGCGCTGATGTAAGATAGTTTTGCACGTATACAGTACCAACTTTGTGCATATCTTTTGTATACTATAAGTATGCAAACTATTGTAGGAGTATTGCGGGGAGGTGCTTCTGGCGCATATCGTGTATCGCTCTCAAATGGGAAGACGATACTAGCTAACCTCTCAAATGAACGCTACCAAACTCGAGATATATTTATTGACACTCAAGGTGTGTGGCATGTTGCTGGTCGTCCATTGGAGCCTCACCGAATACTGCAGCAACTTGACGTAGTGGTGAGTGGGTTACAGGGCGAGTATGGAGAAAATGGTGAAATACAGAGATTGTTAGAGCGTTATAATGTGCCATACGTTGGTGCAAACTCGTTCTCTTCTTATCTCGCAATGCATAAAGTCTTTTCTAAAGAACATGCACTTGAGTCTGGTATGCTCACTCCTCGCTATACACTAATTGAATCGAAAGATGACCCAGCAAATCAGGTAGCTGAGATTGTACGAACATATACGCAGCCTGTTGTGGTGAAGCCGTTGAGTGGGGGTACGTCAGAGGGTGTGTCACTAGCAGGAGGGTATGCGTCCATTTACCGTGCCGTAGTTTCGCTTTTGGCACAGGGAGTGTCTGGTGTAGTTGTTGAAGAGTATATACAAGGACGTGAAGCAACAGTCGGAGTGGTAGAGGGTTTGCGTGGTGAACAGCTCTACGCACTTCCTCCTATTGAAATCGCTCTCTCACCAAAAGAGCTTTTCTCAAATGAAGCGAAGTTAAGTAATTCAGCAAGAAAGACATGCCCAGCGCAATTCCCAAAAAAGATATCAGAGGAACTCATGCACTCGGCGCGCACTGTTCATAGTGCGCTAGGTGTGCGGCATTATTCACGCAGTGACTTCATAGTGTCTCCTCGAGGAGTGTATTATCTCGAAACCAACACGCTACCGAGTCTCGTTGATAACTCTCTCTTTTCTACATCTCTTGGTGCGGTTGGCGTGTCAATGAGTGATTTTCTCGAGCACTTAATACGCCTTGCTCGAGGTTAGTTAGAGTAAGAAATTACAAACAAAAAAGAAGCATACATTTGTTAGAACATATTATTTGGTTACTATTTCGCTTCGAATACATAGGGAAATACTGGCGTAAAACATTAAAACAATGTATTCTCCTTTAGTCGGGCCGTTAGCTCAGTTGGTAGAGCACCTCGTTTGCAACGAGGGGGTCGCAGGTTCGAATCCTGTACGGTCCACAACCGACTATTGCTTTTGTACGGGTATAGTATTACTTTATATGTATATGCATGAAAATTTTCTATCACCTAGTTCAAACAATAAAAAACGTGAAGGACGTTCTAATGAATATGTTGCAAATATGCAATTAGGGGCAGATATTCCTTCAGATCCTGTAAGAGAGATTATGAAAAAGAATGCAAGACTTTTTCAATCAGGTGCATTAAAAGAAAATGTAGTACGCGATATATTGGATAAGGAAGCAAAAGCTCTCGAGGCAGTGGGACTTTCTAAAGAAGAATCTGATTATGAGCTACAGCGTGTGTTTAATAATCTTCTACCAAAGTCGTAAGTACATATAGCGATACTCAAAAAACTCTGTCACAATAATTCGGTGGCGGAGCTTTTTTGTTTCTGTTATGCTCAGCAAGTCCTCGGGCGATTAGCTCAGTTGGTTAGAGCGTACGCTTCACACGCGTAAGGTCACAGGTTCGAATCCTGTATCGCCCACCAGTCAAAGGGGTCAGGTACCTTTGATTTCTAAAATAAATTGATATACTGTATATATGCCAAGAATACCTCGCGTAGATGTTGGAGATAAAATATATCACATTATCAACCGTGCTAACGCACGTTTACCTATTTTCTTTCAAGAAGAAGACTATCGTCTTTTTGAGACGATTCTCAAAGAAGCAAAAGATAAACATAGTATGCGTATTCTTGCGTATTGCTTGATGCCAAATCATTTTCATCTTGTTTTATACCCCCACAAAGATGGCGATCTACAAAAGTTTATGCAGTGGGTTACTTTAACACATACACAACGTTGGCATACAAAGAATAGTACGATTGGAACAGGGCATCTTTATCAAGGTAGGTACAAATCGTTTCTCATTGAAGGAGATAGCCATCTTTTGTCAGTAATTCGATACGTTGAACGTAATGCATTACGTGCCAAATTGGTAAGAAAAGCTGAAAATTGGAATTTCTCCAGTTTATCGAAAAGATTATCAAAAAGTGAAGACAAAAAGAAATTACTTACTCCATGGCCAATACCAGAGCCAAAAGATTACATCTCTTTTGTGAATACACCTATTAGTGAAAAAGAAACGGAAGAAATCCGCTACTCTGTAAATCGTGGTAAGCCGTTCGGCTCTGATTCATGGAGCGATGTAATGATTAGTAGGTATGGATTAAAGGCAACAGTACGTAGAAGAGGAAGACAAATCAAAGGTACCTGACCCCTTTGTTCTCTTTGTTCCTAAAGGGTACGGATTTCAGCAGTGTGCAGATGATTAATTTCACGGTGCGCAGACGGTTCTGTGTTAGCAAAAGCTGTTTGAAGTATTTGAAGAGTATCTCCATGTGAGACTAGTAAAATAGTCTTGCCAGTGTAAGTTCGCTCAAGTTCCTCGATTAGTTCTGTGGCACGGTCGAGTACGTCGGATACGCTCTCTACTCCAGATGCTGTGTGATTGCTGTCCTGCTCGTCGTTGCTCCATATCTTTTCATAGTTGCTATTTTCCTTGCCGTCCCATTCACCGAAGAAACGTTCACGCAGTTTTGATGTTAGCGTTGGTGCTGCTGCTTCTAGAGTATTTGCAACAATCTCTGCAGTTTCTCGTGCACGAGCAAAATCAGAAGAAAAAATGATAACACCAGAGTCTAAAGTGTTCATTTCTTTTGCATCTTTAGAAGCATTGAGAGCTTCTTCTTTACCAGTAGTTGATAGTCCGTAGCCACTTATACCTTTTTTAGGATCGCTTATAATTATGCCTTCATCATTGGCGATGCTTCTGCCATGGCGCATAAGTACATACGTATTTTTTAAGGGGGCTTGTGTAGGAATGTTGTTCATAGACGCAATGATAACAGAACCACAATGACTTTCGCAATGAGTTCCAGTATGCTGTATTAATGGAACATCATGCATATGTAGTTGCTGGTAAGCGTACTGATACGTTGCCAAGAACAGTGGATTTTCTCAATCGTACTTACGGGCTTTCTTCTCACGCAAATCCAGACCTCATAGTTCGTAATTACGGACTTTTTTCAGTTGAGGACGCACGTGCTCTCGCAGCTATTGCACCTCTTGCTCCTGTAACAGGAGAGACGAAAGCTCTTGTACTGGTAGTGGATCGTATATATCGTGAAGCACAAAATGCACTTTTGAAATTATTGGAAGAGCCATCTTCAGGTACGGTCATTATGCTTTTGGTACCACATGAAGCAATGCTTTTGCCAACTGTTCGTTCGCGCGTGGTTGTTCTTCCGCAGTCTTCGAAAGACTTTGCAAGAGAACATGAGGTGTCGCGTGAAGCGCAAGAGTTTCTCGATGCCTCTCCTCAAAAACGTACGGCAATAATTAAAAAACTTACCAGCGGAAAAGATGAAAATGAACGACGTGCGTTACGAGATACTGCACTTTTGATTATGGATGGTGTGGAAGTGGATACTTATTCTGTTTACCAAAAAGAGAAAAACGGCACGAAGCACGAAGTGCTTCGTGCCGTGCTCTCTGATTTGGAAGTGCTGCGTGGATATATGTATGACCGAGCTGCTCCTGTACGCATGATTATGGAACATATATCACTAGTCTTACCAAAACTTTAGTATGTATATAAAGGTTATTGTAACTCCTGGCGCACGAAAAGAGCGTGTGGAGGAAAAAGAAGAAGGAACGTTGTATGTATCTGTGCGTGAAAGAGCTACTGGAAATCATGCAAATACACGAGTACGTGAGATAATGGCTCAGAGGCTTGGTGTGGCTCTTACACATGTACGCATACTGACAGGACACCATTCTCGGTCTAAAATGATAAGCATTACTACTGACTAATTCTAAACACATATGCAAACTACTTTTAAAACAACAAATGAGGATATTCTTGAACAGGTACGAGCATTGGTGGATAAACGGTTTGGCTCGCTTGAGAGAGTTCTGGCAAAAGAATCAGAACATGCACTATTGTCTCTTGAGGTTGCGCGTGAGACAAAACAGCAATCTGGACGAGTTTTCCACGCGACAGGTAACCTAACTGTAAATGGTAAAAAGTACCATGCCGATGCGTGGGGAGACACTGTAGAATCTGTTACAGACAGTGTTCGTGACGACTTAGTACGTGAGGTACGTACTAAACGTGGTCGCGCAATGCGTATATTGCGCAAAGGAGGAGGCACACTCAAAACACTTTTGCGCTTTGGAAAACGATAGTCGTCTTCAACACCAGGTTCGTTGTT
>VAPF01052500.1_pt1 | contig 14141 bp, 10 predicted proteins | sample 3393931 | NCBI WGS metagenome assembly VAPF01 (sample SAMN08290437, study PRJNA428436) | hydrothermal vent metagenome | isolation source: Deep-sea hydrothermal vent chimney | place: Atlantic Ocean: South-mid Altantic Ridge | depth 2773 m m | reverse complement strand
GAGTGAAAATTCTGGAGATTTTTCGCCCCGTAGTTAGCTGTTTACTAAAAACAATACATAAACATTTTTTTAGTTCGACCACTCCAATCACAGCAAAAAATAAAACGGTCGCCCACCTGGTACGTTCATTACAAGAAGAGATGGCTAATGGATATAAAATAGTCATTATGGATAGTTTAAATCCAGAAAATTCATACCCAGACCCTAAAATCCAGACAATGGTTGCTCACCGTGCTCTCTATTACCTGGGCGGCATGCTCTTTACTTCGTACCAGGTATATATGCCACCTCCCGCAGGAGTATGGCGTGACACCCATCAAGTATTTCATTTTTCTGAGCAGTTCAACCTGTTTCATAACACAGTCAATGATACAGAAAATGACCTGACTCCATGGAGCTCTATACTCGACGCATACAAAAAAATTGCACTATTTGCACTGGCTGACCCTTATCATTTATCTCAATATGACATGAAAAAGCTGCGTACGACTCTCTCTCTATGGGCGAGCTCTTGCCAATTGACCCAATATTCAGACTCATTCAGCCAGTCAGACACTATACTCATTAATCCTGATGGTGATTTGCCTCCATCCAAAAAAGTACAACTGGATGAAAAGCAAACTGTGCGATATCGAAGCCTAGATACAACAGAAGCATTACATAAAATCAGAAGAGACTTATCCCGAACTAGTGAAAAAAAAATCATCCGGCAAAAAAATCAAAGCCGCCTGTCTTCCAGCTTACTAACCCATTTATTAAATGCGTGGAGTCCAGCCATTAAACAGCGCTCTGCACGTAAAAATCGAGAAGCAACCCTAAACGGAGCCTTTGGTCTAGATGCCGTTCACTATTTTGTTAATGGTAACAAAAACTCTTTTGCGCGAAACTCGGAGACAAACGAAAAAAACTCACTCTTCCATTCAACTCGTTTTACTGTCTCTAATGTCACTCCAAAAGGAGTAACAAATCTAGATTCTATTAATCTTTGGGAACTTAACCACCCCCACCCTGTTAACACAGAGCTTGATGATAAAGAGTTGCTCCCTACAAATATTGATCAGTTACCAAAACTCACCTCAGAAGATCATCAGGCATACTACACAGATCACTGTATTGTAATGAATGAAAGTGCTGGAGGGCTCTGTGTTCAACTACCAAAAGAGAGTCCACCATTAATTCATATCGGTGAATTATTGTGCCTTCAAGACGCGCTGAAGCAAACAGATAATTGGGTCGTTGGAGTCGTTCGGTGGATCAAAAATTCTAAAGACGAGATCGTTAAAATTGGCGTGCAGCTTTTATCGCCTTCTGCTGAAGCGGTTGCTCTCTCAACTTATTGTGATATTAATACCAAACCGGAAAGTAAGCAAAAAGATTACGTCAGAGCCCTGCTTTTACCCGAAATAAAAACGCTCAAACAATCCCGAAGCTTGCTCACTCGAGCCAACTGCTATCAATCAGGCTCTATTGTAAGTTTACTTGAAGATAATATAGAGAAACGATACACGCTACTGACAATGATAGAAGATGCATATGGTTACAACCGTTTCGAAGTCACCCCACATACTTCTGAAAAAGTAAGGGTGAACATCAATCCACCCTAACAGTGATTATCTCATTGAACGTAATGCTGCAATACGTTCATCCAGCGGTGGATGACTCATAAACAAGCGCTTAATTCCTCCACTCGATTTATTGGATATTGCCAATGCGGCCATTTGGTCAGGTAAATGAGCTTCATTAATACCTGACTTCAAGCGCTCCAGTGCCGAAGCCATCGCTGCTGGGCTGGTTAATGCAGCGCCCCCTTCATCGGCACGAAACTCACGCTTCCGGCTAAACCAGTGCACAATAGTTGAAGCCAGTATTCCCAAAACCAATTCTGCTGCAATACTTGTTACCCAGTATGCGACACCATGCCCCTGTTCATTTTTGAAAACAACACGATCAACCGTATGGCCTACAATTCGAGCTAGAAAAATAACAAAAGTATTAACAACACCCTGAATCAGTGCCAATGTCACCATATCACCATTCGCAACATGACTGACCTCATGTGCCAATACAGCTTCCACTTCCTCTTGAGTCATATTTTGCATCAGGCCAGTACTCACCGCGACCAATGCCTTGTTTTTATTCATACCCGTTGCAAATGCGTTCATATCTGGAGCATCATAAATCGCAACTTCGGGCATTTTTATGCCCGCACGTTCTGCTTGATGGCGAACAGTTTCCACTAACCAGCGCTCCGTTTCATTGCTTGGATTTTCAATCACCTGAGCACCCGTCATTCGCTTGGCCGTCCATTTTGAAATAGCCAGTGAAATAAAAGCACCGCCCATACCAAAGATTGCAGCAAAAACCAGTAAATTACCTAAATTAAGGTCACTGCCATTTTCATGAAGAATTTGATCAACCCCCAACAACCTAAGGGTAATACTCAACACAATCATTACGGCAATATTTGTCACCAAAAATAGTGCGATACGCTTCATAAAAAAACTCCAAAAAATTTAGTATTAGATCGTCATATTATGGGGTAAATAAGATAAATTACAAGAATACTCATAATAAACTCATAATCTTGAACGAACAAAGCACCATGAGCTATAAGTAATAAAACCTACCATACCATTAACTCTTACCACAACAAGATTTAACCCCAAATTTTTTCAAGATAGTTTCCATCAAACACCACTGTGTGATGCCTGATTGAAATAGATTCGCTCCCACAAACAAGGTGAACCATAACCATGTAGGCTCACTTAATACCACGCCGTTATAGAGGCTTGAAAGCACCACGGAAAGCATAATAAAAAAGCCTGCAATAATATGAATAATTCGGTCAGTTGTCATAATAATCTCCTGATTAATTTCTTGGGTTAGTTAGCACTTCTCTTCTGGAAAAGGTTTGTCTTTTTGCCATAAATAATAGATCACTGGGACGATAAACAGCGTCAAGATCGTCGCGGCCAATGTGCCAAAAGCCATTGAAACACCCAGCCCTCCAAACACAGGGTCGCTGATCATGATGGATGTACCCGCAATTACCGCCAATGCCGTCAGCAATATAGGCCGGGCACGCGCAGCCCCAGACTCCAATACCGCATCACGAACAGAGTGCCCTTTTTTCCGATAGTCCAGAATGAAATCAATCAGCAACGTTGAATTTCGCACAACAATCCCAGCCAGCGCAATCATTCCAATCATTGATGTCGCCGTGAACGGCTGCCCCGTGATCATATGCCCCGGAAAAATCCCAATCATCGTCAATGCCGTCGGTGCGATCACTAACATGGGCAGCATAAATTGCCCATAATATGCGACCATTAGAAGATAAATCAGCACCAGTGCGACAATAAATGCTGCGCCCATGTCACGGAACACATCCAGCGTCAGTCGCATTTCGCCATCCCATAACATGTGATAACCAAACGTATTATCAGGTGCGGCATCAGTAAAGCGCATGCCACCTGTTTTTAAAATGACTCCTGGCACGACCTCCTGACCATCCAGAATGCCATCCATTTCAAGCAACGGATAAACCTGAGAGCCTTGCCTGGTTTCACCCGAAACATAAGTGACAGGGTGAGCATCTTTACTATAAATAGGTTTCGCTGCGATCACTTCTTGAATTGTTGCAATCGTGGAAAGTGAGACTGGCCCATTTTTTCCCGACACATAAATACGGTTCAAATCCGATGGCTGAACCCGATACTCACGCGGCAGACGCACATTAATCCGTACCGGATAACGTGCCTCATCCACATGAATCGCGCCGATATCGTAACCACTCAAGAAATCACGTAACACTTGTGAGACCTGAGCCGTTGCAATGCCTAAACGTGCGGCTTTCTCTTTATTCACATCAATACGAAATTCAACTTGATCATCACCCACGGAATCATCGACATCGACAACGTCATAAGTCTGCTCAAACTGCTTTCTGACTTGCTTGGCAATTTCACGCTGAGTCTCGTAATCCGGCCCATAAATTTCAGCTAACAGTGTCGCGCGAACGGGAGGCCCGGGGGGGTCTTCAACCAGCTTAATACTCGCTGCGGGATATTTTTCATAGACATCCGCCAAACGCTCACGCAACTCGATAACAATGCGGTCTGACTTAATGGCTCGCTCTGACTTATCCACCAAATTAACCCGAATTTCAGCCAGATGAGCCCCTTGGCGAAAGGTTGCACCACGTAAGATTCCATTAAAATCAATCGGCCCCGTTTGTCCGACAAAGGTTTCATAGTCCGTCACCATCGCATGACTGCGCAGAACATCCGCAACATCTCGCGCCACGGCATCAGTGTTTTCCAGCGCTGTGCCTTCAGGCATATCAATCACAATATTAAAGGTATTTTTATTGCCCTTGGGTAACATTTTCAGCTCAACGGTACCCATCGTCATCGGCCCATTGACTCCGCCAGGGCGGAAAAATTGCCAAACAGGTTGCCACATCGAAGCCACAAATAAAATAACCACCACGACCCAGAAAGTACGTCGAATCACTGGGCGATCAATCAATGGTTTTGTAATACGCATGTAGGTGCGATAAACCCAGTCTTTCGGATCTTCGTCTTTCTCTTCCATCGTGGGCTCTGGCATTTTGCAGGGCAACCAGCGCTGAGCAATCCATGGCGTTAACATGTATGCAATCACTAGCGAAGCCGCCATAGCCACGGGCGTATTAAACGGAATCGGCCCCATGTATGGCCCCATCATTCCGGTCACAAATGCCATCGGGATAAAAGCCAAAATCACCGCAATGGTTGCAATAATCGTCGGCTTGCCTGTCTCATTCGTCGCAACAATGATAGCGGCCGCTTTTTCAGAAACAGAGAGCGCTTTTTTATGCAGGTGACGGTGAATATTTTCAATCACCACAATCGCATCATCGACAAGCAATCCCAATGCTAAAATCAGGGAAAAAAGTGTAATTCGGTTAATTGTCTGATCGGCAAGCAGGCCCACGGCGAGCACGACAAACAGAATCAACGGAATATTCATGGTAACAATCGTTGCTTCACGCCAGCCCAGAAATAGCATCATGATGATTACAATCGAAACAATCGCAACGGCCAGATGTTCAATCAGAACATTGACCGCATCGTCCGCCTGCTTTCCAGAATCACGCGTAACATGAACCTGAACATTGTCAGGAATCAGGTCGCCCTTGAGTGTTTCAAGCTTTTCAAGAATTCGCTCGGTAACAAAAACGGCATTTGAGCCTCGCTTTTTGGCAAAGGTGATCGAAACCGCTGGAACCTCAGGCTCAGAGCTATGAACAACATGTTTGGAAGCCAGCCCAAAACCGATGCGATGCAACGTATCCATTTCTGCTGCCCCATCGGCAATATCTGCCACATCACGCAAGTAAACTGGGTTATTGCTCCACTCGCCAACAATCAAGCGTCCGACATCATCGGCTGTTTTCAAGTAACCATCGAGCCAGATTTTGGCGACACGGTTACCCCCGACCATATCACCCACCGGCCCACCAGCATTGGCACTGACAAGCACTTGCTTCAAGGTATCCAGTGGGATGCGATACGCGGCAAGGCGCGCAGGATCTAACGTAATACGAATTTCACGGTCTCGCCCACCAATGGTGTTCGCCACCGAAACACCTTCCAGTGGAATGATCTGCTCTTTGACTCGCTGCGCAAGCTGTTTCAGCAAGACTTCGTCCACTTCAGTCGATGACAGTGTGATCACTGAAACGGGCACTTCATCCACATCCAGCGGCTTGATCAAAGGCTGTGATGCCCCTGGCGGAATGCGATCCAGATTCTGCATGATACGGTCATAAAGCTTGACCAGACTGACTTCCTTATTCGCGCCCACTTCAAACATCACGGTGACCACACCCAGCGAATCCATCGCCATTCCATAGGTGTGCTCCACGCCCGTCATCTCTCGAAGCACCATTTCCAGCGGCCGAACCACAAGATTTTGCACCTCTTCGGGGCTGGCTCCCTGCATCTGTACAATCACATTCGCCGCAGGCACATCAATTTGCGGGTTTTCTTCGCGTGGCGTAACCATCAACGCCACCACGCCAATGATAAAAATCAGGGCGCTGATGATCGGTGTGATGTTCGACCCCATCGCCGCTTTACCCAAACGGCCTGCAATATTTAATTTTGGTTCTACATCAGCCATTGATTATTTCCCCTCAACAACTTGAAGACCACTTTTAATCTGTGGAAGTGAATCAAGATTCCGTACAATACGTTGCCCTGAGTTAAGGCCGACCACCACTTCAACGCCTTCAGCTTTATTTTGCCCCAAGCGCACCAGTCGATAACGTAAAATATTATTATCATCGGCCAGATAAATGGCGGTCATTCCATGGCTGTGTACGATACTTGATTCAGGAACTACCAACCCTTGACGTTGCCCGACGTTAAACACCACTTCCGCAAACATACCTGGATGAATCGCTTTATTGCTCGGCAGAGAAATCTTGACCAAAAATTGATACGAACCCGCATCTGCCGCCTGAACTACCTGCCTAACAGTCGCTATAACGGGTAATTCAATAGAAGCGATATGCAGCTCGACTGAACTCCCTATTTGAACATCAGACAGGTATTGCTCTGAAATATGTGTTTCAACGAGAAGATGAGACGGATCTTCTAAAACTAAAATCGGCATGCCAGGTGATGCAAGATCCCCACTGTTCATCTGTTTTTGAACAATCACACCACTGAGTGGCGCGCGCACTTCAGCATAGGTGAGCTGGTTGCGTGCCTGAGCCACTTTTGACTCGGCCACTTTGTAACGCAATTGTGTTTTATCAAACTGTTGCTGACTGATCGCACGCTCTGACAACAAGCTTTTAAAGCGATCCCGATCAGAGGTAGCATCTGCCAAATCAGCTTCGGCTTGTGCCAATGCCTGCTTGGCATCCACAGGATCAATACGAAACAGCACATCACCTTTTTTAACGCGCGTGCCTTCACGCACTTTAATACCACGAATATAACCCGACAACCTTGAGCTGATCGCGACCCGATGGTCTGATGTCACGATGCCGCTGGTGATGTATTCTGAAGCCAGATCGGTCGTTGCCACAGTATGCAGCTCTGCTTGGATGGTTTCAGGCGTTGTTTCAATCAGCGTCTCTTCAGGGTTTGAACAGCCTGTGATACCAGCAATAACTAAAGTGGCCACCATCATGGGCAACCACGCGTGATTCATAAAATAACGTTTCATTGAACAACCTCCGAAGTTAATTTTCCTGCGGCCATAAAGAGTGCAGCCTGAGCCAGAGTGACATCAAATCCAGCCCGAATATATTCGGCCCGAACAGAATCCGCTTGAGCTTGTGAGTTTAATAAATCTGTTGTATTTTCCAGCCCTTGATCATGGCGAAGGGTACGAATTCGCAGCGCTTCCTCTGCTTGGCTCAAAGCCTTCTGCCATGCTTCTCTTCGATATTTTGCTTCTGATAGCTGACGTGATGCTTCCATTACCTCTCGCCGAATCTGTTGCTGTTTATCCTGTAAACGGTAACGCAGTTGTGAGGTTTGAGCCGTCGCCACATCCAGTGCTGCTTTATCGGATCCGCCTGAAAACAGATTCCATTCAACTACACCGACCAGTGTTGTATTGCCATTTTCAATCGCCATTGAATCACTATTCCATGACTGCACGGCTTTAACCGCCACTTGGGGTTTGAAGGCAGAGCGCCGCTCAACGACTGTGCTTTGCGATGCTTTCATTTGCTCCTGCAACACCTTCAAGTCAGAGCGGTGCACGGAAGCCCATTGAACCCAATCAGCCACATCACTTTTATCAAACACCACCTCAAGCTCAAAAGGCTCTAATGAAAATTGGGCTTCAAAATCCATACCTAACAAATCGCGCAATTGATCTTCCGCTCGTGCCCGTGCGTGCTTTGATTGAGTCAATGCAATATTGACATCTAATAGATGCACATCGGCATCCATCAAATCACTCGGAATAACCATCCCTTTTTCTAACAGTGCCTGTGTCGTTTTCTGGTGATTTTTTGCCGCTTGATATGCTTTTTGAGTCGCTGAAATTTGAGCTTCTGCTTGAAGAGTTTCGCCATACGCTTTGATCACTTCAAATATAATCTGCTGCTCTAACCCTTGTTTTGCCGCAATACTGGAGTTCGCGAATGCCGCCGCTCGCTGCCGACCCGCAGTAATCGCACCGCCGTTATAGATTGGAGCCGCAATTTCCAAGCGCGTTTGAAAATTTGTTATCGCATCGGGATTGTTTAGATTGTTTGGGTCAAAATCACTCGCAGAAATACGAGACTGTTCCAGCTTGCTACCAAAAGCCTGAAGTGGAGAGTTTGTTCGTGAAATTGTGCTGTAAGCAGTGATCTTCGGCCAGTGAGAACGCTCCGCACCCAGTGCCGTCAATTGAGCCGCATCCACCCTGGCCTGCTCTGCCGCAAGCAGATAGTTTTGACTGAGTGCCAGATCAACCGCTTGTTGAATAGTAAGCTTTTGCTCATTTGCTTGAGGTGCAAATGAAACAATAGAGAGCATGAGAATAAAAAAAGAAAACCGAAAATAATTAAACGTACACATTCAATAGCCCTGTCAAGTCATACTTAACACCACAATATTACATCTAAATAATATTATCAAGTGTTAATGTTACTTGAATAATGACTGGGCACGAAGATATAAATTATAGATTTTATTTACAGCATATTTCCCATAGTCATGACAAACAAGCTCTAAAAAATAAGTAAAATATCATCATCTTATGGAATAAAACAGGGTAAATTAAAGAGCACTAAAATCTCAAAAAAATAACTTTACTTCATTTGGTTTTGAGTGTTTTCAACTTGTTTTAGCTTAATGTGAATAGCGGCTTTTGCCATTAGGTGTGCGCTAACGGGTGCGGTAATGAATAGGAAGACGGTAATTAAAATTTCATGCAGGCTTATGTCGTCTGTTTTGAAACTAAAGTACAGTGCCGAGGCGATTAACAGCGCCCCTACTCCTAAGGTTGTGGCTTTGGTTGAGCCATGCAGGCGCATGAAAAAATCAGGCAGTTTATATAGCCCTATTGAGCCCACTAGGGTAAAAAAGGCACCGATTAAGATAAGTGCAGATAAAATCCATTCAAACATGTTTTTTCCTTTTCAAATTGTCCCCTATGCTTTATAACGCTGAATAGAGGGGGGATAAAATTTTATACGATGTTTCTTCTTATGTTATTTATTTGTAACAACCGGTGTTGCGTTTATTCCATAATATCGCCACGAAGCAAATATTTACTTAAGCCAATGGTGCCTACAAAGCCCATTACGGCGATCAACAGTGCGGCTTCAAAATACAGCGCACTTTGAAAGTAAAGCCCGAGCAACACCAATAAGGCGATGGAGTTTATATATAGGGTGTCGAGCGCTAAAATACGGTCTGGCACGTCGGGCCCTTTTACTAGGCGTAAAAAGCTGAGCAATATGGCAACACTGACCATTGCAAACCCAATCAATAAAACGGTTTCTAACATGCTGTAAATACCTTTTTTAAGGGCGCTTCGTAGCGCGCTTTGATCTCTTTAATCGTTGCGGGAATGTCTTCAATGTGCAACGCATGAACCAACAGTTGTTTTCGGTCTTCAGTTAAGTCGCACGAAACCGTGCCGGGTGTCAGTGAAATGGTATTGGCTAACAAGCTAATGCCTAATGGCGTTTGGATGTCTAGGTTAATGTAAAAAAACCCAGGTTTTAGGTTTTCATTACGGCTTAAAATCAGTTTCGCAACCGCCATATTGGCCACCAGAATATCCCACAACACTACGCCTAAAAATTTTAACAGGGTTAAGGGCGCTTGAATGCGTATTTTTTCTGGCCAAAACCCTGAGGTGAACCAAGGAATGAAGATGGCTAAAATTAACCCAAGAACGATGTGTCCTGCCCCAACGGTGTTATTGAGCAGTAACCAAACGCCCCATAAAACAAGGGTTAGAATAGGATGAGGAAGAACTTTGTTGAATAACGTTTTCATTATTTATTTGCCTCCGTAACCATTGGGGTGGACAGTACGGCCTCGATGTAAGCAGCGCTGTTAAAGACTTGATGCGCGGTCGCTTCGGTAAACGCGGTAATGGGTTGTGCAAAAACCACCAAAATGGGACTGGATAACAGTAACCCAATGACCGCAATAAATGCCATTCGATTTAACGGTTCGCCACGTTCGGAGGAGGAAATCGACTCGTCGGGTAACGTGCGGTAAAAAATCAATGACCCTGAACGTGCCATCGACAAGATGGTAATAAGCCCTGACACCAAAACCACGGTAATAATCACAGCAAACCATGAATCGTCTAAGGCGGCACTTAAAATCAAGACTTTACCAAAGAATCCAGACAAGGGGGGCATACCCGTCATAGCAATTGCACCAATCATAAAGACGGAACCAATCAAAATAGCATTGGGCATAAATGGCCCACTTTCAAATCGATCTTCATAGGCACCACGCCCTCTTAACACCACATCGGCCAATAAGAACATCGCCCCTGCAATTAAGGTGGAGTGAATGAGGTAGTAGAGCGTGGCGTTGAGTGCCTCGGCACTCATAAGCCCGACCCCGACCAATAAGGTAGCAACCGATGCCAAGACCAAATAGGCAACTTGCTCACGTAATCCGCGCGCGGCCATCACGCCCAGTGCCGCTAAAAATAGCGTGACTAAACCAAGCCCTAATACCCACGGTGCGTAGAAATAGGATAACTCACCTGCTTCACTGCCAAAAATGGTGCCATGAATTCGAATAATGGAGTAAATTCCCACTTTGGTCATAATCGCAAACAGAGCAGCAACGGGAGCCGAAGTATTGGCGTAAGCACTTGGCATCCACAAATACAGTGGGAACATGGCCGCTTTAACCCCAAACACCACTAATAATAATAACCCTGCGGCGGCAATTACGCCTAGGTCTTCTTGCGGCGCTACGGCTATTTTAGCCGCCATATCGGCAATATTAAGTGTTCCCAGTACGCCATACAGTGCGCCAACGGCAAATAAGAACAGGGTCGAGCCAACAAGGTTAATCACCACATAGTGCAAACCTGCTTTGGTTCGCAAACGTCCATTGCCGTGTAACAACAGTCCGTAAGAGGCCAGCAATAAGACCTCGAAAAAGACAAACAGATTGAACACATCGCCCGTTAAAAACGCGCCGTTTAACCCAAACAGTTGCAGTTGAAACAGAATATGAAAGTGCGCGCCTTTTTTATCGGTATCGGTGGTCATGGCGTACCACAGAGCTCCCACTGCCAGCAGTGAGGTAATTAAGACCATGAGTGCCGACAGACGATCCAGCACCAGAACAATCCCAAATGGTGCCGTCCAATTTCCGAGCAAATAGACCTGATATTGATCGGTAGAGGTGGCCAAAATAAGCGCAACACTCAACAACACCAGCCCAATCACGGCTAAGAAGCTGATGGCACGCTGTAGGCGAATGCCGCCCATGTGCGCCAAAATAAGAATAAAGCCTGTAATCAGGGGTAAAAAGACTGGCCAAGCGGTTAAGTGACTCATCTATTTGGCCTCCTTGTTTGATTCGGTATCCAAACCATCTACGTGATCGTTGCCGAGTTCGCCACGCGCTTTCAATGCCAGTACGATTAAAAAGGCGGTCATTCCAAAGGCGATAACAATGGCGGTGAGCACCAACGCTTGTGGTAAAGGGTCGCTGTATTGTGCCGCTTCGGCCGTTTTATCAATCACGGCGGGCAAGCCAACGGTTAAACGCCCCATGGCGAACAAAAAGATATTAACGGCATACGCCAGTAAGGTTAATCCCAACACCACAGGAAAAGTACGCGCCCGTAAAGTTAAGTACACACCCGTTGCGGTGAGCACACCGATTGCGAGAGAAATAAGCCACTCCATTAGTTTGTCTCCTGTTGCGACTTAAGCGCGGATGTAGGTTGAGTTGAGTCGTTTAAGTTGGGCTGTGTTTGGTGAGACTGGTTACTTAATTTACCAAGTTCAACCAAGCTCATGACGGTTGCACCCACCACGACTAAAAACACCCCTAAATCAAAGGCGATGGCACTGGCCACTTCAAACTTGCCTACCACTGGCCAATTTAAATAGGTAAATGCGGTGGTCATAAAGGGATAGCCCAGCCCCATTGCTACAAGTCCTGTAGCCGTGGCAATCAATAGACCAAACCCGATCACCCAGTGCATATCAAACTTAAGGCGGTCATTGGTCCACGCAATTCCGTTAGAGAGGTATTGCACAATTAAGGCCACGGCGGCAATTAAGCCTGCAATAAAACCACCACCGGGTAAGTTATGCCCGCGTAAGAAAATATAGATGGCAATCATCAGCATTAACGGCAACAACAAACGCGTTAGGGTTTGCATGATCTCAGGGTGGAGGTCGCGATTCCAAACGCGCCCAACACTGTCTTGGACGGGTGCGTGCAGTTTCATGCCTTGCAACATGGCAAAAATACCCAAGCCCGCTAAGGCCAGCACAACAATTTCACCGAGGGTATCGGTTCCTCTAAAGTCCACTAGAATCACGTTTACCACATTGGTTCCACCACCACCGGGTACGGAATTTAATAAGAAAAACTCTGAAATCGGTGCAAAATCACGTGTGAGCACCGCCATGGTCAACAGCGTTACCCCAACACCTGAGAGCAATGCAATGACAATATCTCGGCTTACACGTAAATCGCTGGTCTCTTTGGGGGTGGTTTGAGGTAAAAAGTACAACGCCAATAACAGTAAAACAACGGTTACGATTTCGACCGAAAGCTGTGTTAAGGCCAAATCTGGTGCGGAAAATTTAACAAAAATTAACGAAATAATTAACCCGACCACGCCCAACATCACCAAAGCAACTAAACGTTTTCGATGCCATGCCATAGTCAGCACACTGGCAACCATTAAGATCACAATGGCTAACAGGCTCACGCCATCCACGGGGAGCAACTCACGATCGCCGAACAGAGGGGCGGAGACCGTCGTAAACCCAATAAAGCCAGCCAATAACGCCGTCGCAATGACCCAGATGGTGGCGTTTTGCAATGAGCCTTTATCAAACGAACGCGTTACGCTGCTGGCAAAGGCACCCACGGCACCTAACACGGCATTAAAAATGATACGGGCATCCCAATGCGCCACACCAGATTCATGCCATTCAAATAAGCGTTTACGCATCGTATAAACCAATACACCCAACACCAATGCCACAAAACTCATTAACAATGGCAAGTTAAAGCCGTGCCAAATGGCTAAACTATATTCTGGCGGCGTGGTTTGGAGCGTGCCTGCCACTGCAATCGCTAAGATGGGGGCAACGGTAAACATTGGAATCATACCCACGGCTAAACAGACAATGACCAACAGGTCGACTGGAATTTTCATAAAACGTGGCGGCTCATGCGGTGTTTTAGGCAGATCGACTGGTTCACCATTAAAGAAAACATCGTGAATAAAACGTAGGGAGTAAGCAACCGAAAAAACCGCCGCAAACACCACTAAAATAGGAATCGCCCACGCCCAAACAGAGCTATCTGAGGCGGTGAGTGCTTGATCAAAAAACATCTCTTTACTCAAGAAACCATTTAAGAGTGGCACCCCTGCCATTGCGGCGGCGGCAATCATCGCCAATACGGCGGTATGCGGCATGTATTTAAACAAGCCATTAAGTCGCCGCATGTCACGCGTTCCGGTTTCGTGGTCAATAATACCCGCCACCATAAACAGCGATGCCTTAAAGGTAGCGTGGTTAATAATATGAAAAATTGCCGCGACCGCAGCCAACTGAGTTCCAAAACCAAACAGGAGGGTAATTAACCCTAAATGACTGATAGTCGAGTACGCCAACAACCCTTTAATATCGTGTTGAAACAACGCAAAATAAGCCCCCAGTAAAAAGGTAATTAAGCCTGCCCCCCCTACTAACCAAGTCCACTCAGGCGTACCTGACAACACGGGAAAGAAACGCGCTAATAAGAAAATTCCCGCTTTTACCATCGTTGCGGAGTGCAAATACGCCGATACTGGCGTAGGAGCCGCCATCGCATGAGGCAACCAAAAGTGAAACGGAAACTGTGCCGATTTGGTAAACACGCCGATTAAAATCAACACTAAAATAGGAAGGTATAGATCAT
>VAPF01047190.1_pt1 | contig 14192 bp, 13 predicted proteins | sample 3393931 | NCBI WGS metagenome assembly VAPF01 (sample SAMN08290437, study PRJNA428436) | hydrothermal vent metagenome | isolation source: Deep-sea hydrothermal vent chimney | place: Atlantic Ocean: South-mid Altantic Ridge | depth 2773 m m | reverse complement strand
CTGCCATTATTTCCTCCAGTTCGTGCCAAATTAACAAATATTGAAATATTGGAAACTGTTCAACCGTGCTCCAGATCTGTCATCTCAGGACTTCGAAGCATGGTCGTATTTGCAAGGCCTATGATGGAGAAAACTCCGAACGGGCCAAGATTGAGTGCGGTTGAATAGTTACAAAACATATTCAGCTTAAAACAATTAAGCCAGGTGTGTCAACAGTTTAGCAAATGAAGCTGACCTGGGCACATGCCATATAAAATGTAATTGGTAAGCGTTTACTATAATTCTGCATACAGCTCGGGGGCGTTTGCCAGCCCTGGCTGAAGTACTACATTTGTCCGGTTTAATCTCACTTTAATATCTTTCTAATTATTCCTTAACAATCTTGCTCTAATAATCAATTAAGTGACTGTTAAGCAACATGCAATCTTCACTATTGCAAATTTTCGCTTACCTTAAGCACGGATGCGGGGGCATATCGCATAAATTACGCCCCTTGGTCTGCAAACGGTTACAGCGATGAGTTTGGGGGTAATTTACAGCCCTCGCAGAACAATTACCTCTTGAGGAACAAATCATGATGAAAAAGATCCTTTTATTGGGGGGTGTATTATTATTTTTCACCCCCGCCAAATATTTAGAAGCGCGACAGGTTATAAACATTGTTGGTTCATCCACGGTTTACCCTTTTGCGAAAGTGGTCACCGAAAAATTCGCCAAAAATACCGGCTTGGCTTTACCAAAATTAAAATCAACCGGCTCCGGAGGGGGCTTTAAACTTTTTTGCGCTGGAGCGAAACAGAAAAGCCCAGATATAAGCAATGCCTCTCGCAGTATTAACCGCGCGGAATATAACCAATGCGTTAATAATGGCGTCAAAAAAATAGTGGAAGTAAAAATCGGCTATGACGGCATTGTAATAGCTAATTCGAGCCAGGCACCTCGGTTTAAATTAACCATCAGGGATATCTTTCTCGCCCTGGCCCGAGATGTTCCCGATGGAGGTCAAAAGAAGTTGATTCCCAATCCTTATGTTTTCTGGAATGAGGTCGACCCGGCTCTCCCCCCCTTCAAGATTCAAGTTTACGGGCCGCCGCCAACTTCAGGAACCCGTGACGCCTTTGAAAGACTGGCCATGGAAAAGGGCTGTAGGACGTTTACCTGGCTAAAGAAATTAAAGAAGAGACATAAAGAAAAGTTCCTGGATATATGTAAGTCAATCAGGCAAGACGGTGTCTATATCAATTCGGGTGAAAACGATAACCTTATAGTTGACAAGCTGGAAGCAAACAAAAATGCTTTCGGTATCTTTGGATACAGTTACCTTGAACAAAATCAGAACGATATCCAGGGAGCATATATAAATTCATCCCTTCCCGATTTCCAAACTATTTCATCTGCTTCTTACCCGCTGTCCCGACCTTTATATTTTTATGTCAATAAGGACAGGGCCGAGTCCATCCCAGGGCTAAAACGATATTTGATGGAATTTACCGAAGACTCAGCCTGGGGGCCAAAAGGCTATCTAATTACCAAGGGCCTTATCCCCATGTCGAATAAAGAACGAGTGAAATACCGTGAAATAGCCAAAAAATTAATAATTATAAAAAGATGGTAAGGCAAGAGATGATATCAGATGTAAATCACCATTCAAAAATTATTGGTATGAGGGCGTTTCGTGGTATTTCTACCTGAATTTATAAAAAAAAGAATTATTCTTCAAGTCTTGCTGGCAACCGTTCCCGTATTATTATGCGGACTCTTGGTGGTTATCCAGCTGCTTTCAGGAAGCTTCCATTCAATTATCGGTATAAACAAAGAACTGCGTGATTTTTTTCAAAAGGACATATTTAGCCTGGAAAACAGGATAGTCAGCCTGACTGACCTCAATTATGCCGATGCCGCCAAGCTCGAACAATATAAATTAGACCATGAAAAGTATAAGCAGCAACTCGCCCTTTATAAACAGGGTTTTAGCGCCAAAGGCGCGGTCATCGGCGGTGCCATACCTCTGTCTCGCAAAATTATTTTGCAATTCGAGAAAAAAGATCTCTCACCAAAGGCGGCCTTGGCCCAATTAAAAAAATTATATGGCCAGAGTACCTATGAAATTCTGTATTGGAAACTATCCAGTAATTTAACTGAACTCAGAGACTTTAAGGGCCTCTCCGATGATTTCATCAATTATATGAAAATATCTGCCCGAAACGGCAAACCCGATTGGTTTGAGGATGAATTTGGCTTTCGTGATATTGTGGTAAGCCTTGTACCATATAGAAAAGGCAGCTCCTTGACGGGCGTTATAGCCTTAATTTTTGATATTTCAAAGGCCTACAGCATTATCGAGACTGCTGATCGCCTAAGCTTAAGTATCAAGTCGGCAAAAATCCAGGAACAACGTTTACGAGAGGGGGAAAAGGTCACCGCCCATTTCCGGCAGAGACGGCAAAAACAAAGAAAGTTAGTGCAAACCAACGCAGAAAACAACCAAACTATAATCACTAAGGCTCGAAATGAACTTATCCTTTTCATCGGCGCTAATATGACGATGTTAATAGGCATATCAGTTTTTCTGTTTTGGTGGCTTGGTTCTCGGAGAATTACCAAATTACGGAACTGGATGGTCGCTTTGACGGAAAGCAACTATATGTTACAGCCCCTGGCGGCGGATAATTTTTCACCACCTTCCCCTGTAAATCTTTCAGGAGATTGTTTTAGAGATTTGGCCTCAGACAGCAATTTATCTAACAACTATCCTCAATATTCCATCCTACCGCACCCGGAAAATACTTGTAATCCAGCCACCCCCCACAGGGAGGATCAAAAGGCCATTCAGCCACATTCTTCTGCGCGGTTAGAAATCAAATCCATGGATGAAATAGGGGCCCTAAGCAAAAGTATTAACGTCATGTTAGACAGCCTTGACAGCACAATGGTTTCCAAGAATTTACTTCTTCAAGAAAATGAAGAGAGAAAACTGGTCGAGAAAAGACTGCGTGATAATCAAGAACGTTTAAAAACGATATTTGATGCGGTGCAGGCCGGAGTTATTATTATTGATGCTGAAAACCATAAAATAGTCGATGCAAATCCGGCGGCTCAAAAGATGATAGGGGCTCAACGCCGACAAATCATAGGTAAAATCTGCTACCAGTCCATTTGTCTGCAAAGACTGCAGGAATGCCGGATGTCACAACCAGGCAAGTCGATAGACAACATGGAACATCTGCTTTTTACCGCCGCTGGTCATGAATTACCAGTAATTAAGACCGAGACGGTAATCATGCTTGACGGGAAAAAACATTTTATATGTAGTTTCGTGGATATAAGCGCCCTGCAGATGGCAAGGCTTGCCCTGGAAGAAGCCAAACAGAATGCCGAGCAGGCTAACAGAATCAAGAGTCAGTTTTTAGCCAATATGAGCCATGAAATAAGAACGCCCCTAAACGGTGTTCTTGGCATGGCTGACATTGCCCTGCATACCAGATTGGATGAGGAGCAGAGGCATATAATTAACACAATTAACACTGAAGCCGCTTCGCTGCTCCGTATAATTAATGATATTTTGGATTTTTCTAAGATTGAGGCCGGCAAACTTGAAATGGAGGAAATCAGCTTTAATCTCCATACCATTTGCGAAGAAGTTGTGCAGACCATCATTTTCACGGGTGAACAAAAGGGACTGGAAATCATTTTCTTTATTTCTCCCGATATTCCTGAAAAGGTCAAGGGCGATCCAGGTAGAATACGACAAATTTTGACGAATCTCTGCGGTAACGCCCTAAAATTTACTCATCAAGGGGAGATATACATTAAGGTTGAGCTCTGGCGGAGTTCCACCACTACCGATCTTGTCCGTTTCTCCATAAAGGATAGCGGTATAGGAATCGCTGAAAATAAATTATCCAGCATTTTTGAAAGTTTCAGACAAATTGATGGTTCAACCACCAGAACATACGGAGGTACGGGGCTTGGAACAACTATTTCCAAACAGTTAGTGGAACTTATGGGCGGTCAGATAGGAGTCTCAAGCAAGGTGGGAGTGGGTAGTACTTTCTGGTTTATCCTGCCCTTACCCAAATTAGATGATGACGAAAACCTGACAAATACAGAGCAGATCAACAATCTCCTTCTCAGCGGCCGCCGAGTCCTTATTGTTGACGATAATCAGACGAATCTTTTCATCCTCGAAGAATACCTTAATTCATGGGGCTGCATTCCCATAAAGGCAGTAGACGGCAATAATGCCCTGCGAATTATTCATGAAGCCGAAAACTCAATCGCGGCAATAGACCTCATAATTACCGATTTCAGTATGCCTGAGATGGATGGCTTTAATCTCATATCACAGCTGAGATCTTCTAACAGCAAGGGCCGCGACACCCCGGTTATTGTGCTTAGTTCTATTAATTCTAAAGCCGACATCAGAAGTTGGGATAAATTAGCAATCCAAGGATTTATTAATAAACCAATTTTACGCCAGGAACTTAAAGTTTGTATTTGTAAGGCCTTGGGGACATTTAGTTACGCCAAGGATGATGAAGTTAATCAAGAAAATCCCATCCGGACTGCGGCTGACAGCACCCCAAATACAGATAATACAGATAATACAGATAATACAGATAAAATTCTTTTAGTGGAAGACTACCCGACAAACAGGAAGGTGGCCTCTTATTACCTGTCTTCGGCGGGCTACTCTATAGATGAGGCAGAAGATGGTAAACAGGCAGTGGCTATGATCAAGGATAAAAAATATGGATTAATATTTATGGATATCCAGATGCCGATAATGGACGGTTATAAGGCGACAAGGAAAATAAGGGAGTGGGAAGAGGATAGTGGCTGCCAGCGCTGCCTTCCTGTTATAGCGATGACCGCTCACGCCCTGGCCGGTTACCGCGCACAATGTATAGAGGCTGGAATGAATGATTATATAACCAAGCCGTTGAAGAGGCAGGAGTTTGTCAATATGGCTGAGAAATGGCTGTCAGCAGCGGCAGATTTACCGCCTGCCAAGGCTCAGACACCAAAAGTTACCTCTTCTTTGCCCATCGTTGAGAAGAGCGGCTCACCGGTAGATATTGCTGGACTATTGGCAGAAATGGACAATGACAAAGAAATTATCTTTGAGCTGTTCGATAGTTTTGATAACAGCCTGCAGGGGCAAAAACTGGCCATGAGACAGGCTTTAGAAGCCAAAGATTATAAACTTTTAGAACGGGAATCTCACGCTATTAAAGGTGCCGCCTTAAATGTTCACGCTAATGAGCTGGCTGTAACAGCCAAAGATCTCGAAAATTCCTGCCAGGCCGGCCAGGTGCAAAATTATCATAATCTTTTTATTTTGCTTAACGAAAAAATTGATGAGGTGCAGGTATACATGCAGGAGTTTGTAAACAGGGGGGCGGCCTAAAAACAAAAATACACAAATTATGCTTAACATCTTGACTAAATCTCAACAACCTGCATAGAGAGGTGAATCATGGAAAGCCATGAGTTAATGATTTTAAAGCCTGGGGATGTGACTGGCAAAAAAATTTTAATTGCCGATGATGACCGCACAACCCATATAAAATTCAGAAAATTTTTAATTGCCAACGGTTTTGAGGTATTCAACGCCTATGACGGAGCCACCGCCTTCTCCATCGCCCTTGAACATATACCGGATGTTATTCTCTTAGATATTTCCATGCCTGAAATGGATGGCAGAGATGTATGTAGAAAATTAAAGTCTCAACCGGACACAAGTAAAATAAAAATAATTATGATAACCAGCCGGGATCAGCATTATGACCGTTTGTTAGGGTTCGCGGTGGGAGCGGATGAATACATAGAGAAGCCCTGCTCAATATATTATCTGGAACGTTCTATTAACGCACTTTTAAGGCCCTCGGAAACATAACTACTCAGAGCCCCCCCCTCGGCGAGGGGGGGGTGAGGTTTAGTCATGAGGAGCGACGGAGACAGGCGCTTCATTTTTCAAGACCTCTTTGGGGTCTTTAATCTTTTCAAGAAGTTTTATCCTGGAATTATAAATAGATTTCATTTCTCTGATATCCTGCATAACTTCGAAGGCTCCATGCCAATGGGCGTAATCAGGACTTGCCATAGCCGCCCCTTGTCTCATTCTTCTGCCCTCGTGGTGCCATGAATAGTAATACAATTTGAAGAACGGATCGCTCCATAAATCAGATCGAATCAAGCCTTTAGCCTTAAGTTCTGTGAACATTTTATCAGCGATAGTATTATACTCGTTGTATAGTTCTATTTGAGCATCTACCCTTATAAAATAATTTTTTATAAATGTCGTTTCATGACACATCGCGCAGACGTGCTTCATCTGAGTTCTCGCGGTTTTTGGCCCTTCAGAGTTACCAGCTTTTGGGTTACCCCTTAATAATTTTCGGTTTTTATACCAGGCCCATCCTGCTGTTTCGTCACCTTTAGTTCTTTCAAAACTTTTTGGAGCCCAAAGATTCCATTTAAGCCTTTGTGAAATATTATGGGTGGAGGTAAGACCATTAACGTCACTCATGTGACATGTAAAGCATGTTGGAGCCCTCAATGTTTTCATCGGGATTTGTTTGCCCGTGGAAAAATCATAATCTTCTTTATTTGTTTCAAAAATATGACCATGGACACTTGAGTCGAATATCTCTTTATCTGGATGATCCGGGCCTAAATGACAATTGCTGCATGCGCCTGGCTGCCTTGCTTCAGCGGCCGAGAACGTGTGTCTGCTATGGCAGGCTGTGCAACTTCCAACCCCGCCATCGGGGTAAAGCGATGCCATACCATCACTTGGCCATACAGCTGGATCAGGAATACCCTGTTTATTCAGCGTGATTACAGCCCCATGACATTGAACACAGGTGTTCGCGACTGAATTTGCCGCTAAGTCAGGATGATTTTGATTCACTTTAAAGGCAGGATCAATCCCCTTACCCATACCCGCGTGACCATTCAGAGATGGATTATCACCTCTCATGGCCTCATAGTTGTATGACAGCTTGGTCATTGCGTAACCATGGCCGCTCTTATTAGCCGCCAGCCATTGAGAGCCAGCTCTGGCGTGTCCAGAATTCATAAACTGAACAACTTCTTTTGGATGGCATTTGGCACAGGTTATCGATGAAACGGCTATCTGGACAGTCCAGGTTGAGCCTTGCATTGGATGGGTCTTAAATGCGGTTGGGTAGCTTTTGGGAACAACGTGACATTCAACACATCCAACCCCGGCTTTTGCGTGTTTAGAGTGCTGCCAACCGGCTATGATCCCTTGATCTCTCGTTCTGTGACACAACAAACATTGTTTATTGGTTACCCCCTGGGGTTTAAAATTTTTAAGTATTTCATAATTTGGATTATCCTTTATATCCTTTAAACTGTTTGCATTACTTGCAAACGCAAAGCTAAGAGCGACAAATACAAATAGTACAACCCTTAATGTTTTCTCCATCTCTTTCCTCCTTGTTTATTGCATGCAGTTAGCTGTCCTTAGCAGACAGCTTCGCCACCTGATTTCTGGCATTAAAAGGCTCGGGACAACACACAAGCCTATCTCGCCAGATTTAATATTTACAAGTAGTCAGCCGATATAACGAGCTCCAGGCAAATCTAAAAATACAACTTTTGGATGAAGGGCATTAGTGCGGATTAATCATCATTTTCGACCATTTCAATCGCTTCCTCACAATCGCAGGTATCACATTTATCCGGCCCGATTACCCAGAATTTTTCGTCTCTAATCTCAAAGACTTCAGGACAAAATTCAGCGCCCCCTCCGCACTATCTGTTCTTTTCTAACTGCTGTGGGTAATTTCCCTGAGGGTTATTTCCATTTATTGCAACCTTGTGTGAATCATATTTCGCATTAAACAACCAGCAATATTGCTGTCAACAACTTTTTTTGCAATGCCCCAATCCTGGGCTTAGGCTCCTCTTCGGTGGGATATAATTAAAATTTAACAAATTTCTTACGGGGATTTAATATGGCACCCCTATAATGGTATTGCTGGTCAGGGCTCAAAAAAATTATAAAGGAGGGTTTCAACATGGCCGAAGAGCTTAATGATCAAAGGGCATTAATTCGAGCGGCAAAATATATCTGCACCGAAAATTGTGGAAAATGCCCAATGTATATTGAAAAATTCCCGTGCCCTAAGGAATGCGGCTTAGACACGATCCCTTGGGAGTGTTGGCTGGAATTTTTTAAAGCTGTTGGTACTGAGGCGGGACAAACGGCATAAAGCTGGTTGAACTTGTGATTCATAGTGTAACGGAATAAAAAAAAACAGGGCAATAAAGAACGGCAATATGTTTTGTAGTCAATTGCCGTTCTTTATTGCCCTGTTTTTACTCTTTTTGTTCTCCCAAACCTGGGAGATAGCAGCTCATCAGCCTAATTTACCTATCGGCTTTGCGTATGGGCCGACAGTATCGGCAGCACTCTCAAAAAGATAGTCATTAACTGTGGCGAGTTGTTCTGCCGTTAATTTATTCCAGCTGCCATTTTTAGCGCAACGGGTATATCTTGTGGCAAAGACCCGATTCCAGCCTTTGCGTACCTTTGATTCCGAATATAAAAATTTGGCGTGTTTTTTATTACCCCGATAATGACAGCTTTTGCAGTTACTTTCGAATAATTTATACCCATCTCTGATGTCTTGATAGGTGATTATCCGGCAAGTTTTGGTTGCCTTATCGAACCGCTTGGCGGTACTTGCCTCAGCATGGCTCAAGCCGTTAAACAATAAAAATCCACTAATCAAAATAATAGCTGCTGTTTTCATCCTGACTGTCTCCTGTTTTTGGTAAACATCGGCTCCAAGTCCGCCAATAGACTCTTTTAAATCTCTCAACCTGAGAGATAACAGCTCATCAACCGCAGTCTGTTGCATCGTATGGATCATAGGTGTCAGCCGCGTTTTTAAAAAGATAATCGTTGATCCTGGCCAGTTGTTCTTTAGTTAACTTCCCCCAGCTGCCATCCTTCGCGCAACGGGTATATTTTTCATCAAAGACCCGGTTCCAGCCTTTCCGTACCTTTGACTCAGTATATAAAAACTTAGCGTGTTTTTTATTACCTCGATAATGGCAGCTCTTGCAGTTGCTCCGAAATAATTTATAGCCGTCCCAAAGGGTCTCATGGGTAAAGATTCGGCAGATTTTGGTTGTTTTATCGCATCGTTTTATCGGGCTGGCCTCTGCCCGGCTCAACAAGTTAAGCAATAGAAACCCACAAATTAACACAATGGCTATTTTCTTCATATCCGCTGCCTCCTGTTTTTTTGATACTACAAATACTGTCCAGCCAATTTTGACACATAAAACGCCTTTTTTCACAAATTTATTCAGCTATACCTTTATTACTATTTTTTTGAGATAGGCGTTGCATTAACAGTTTCCCCAGGTCATGAGCTGCAATAATTTTTTCAGTCTGCCGGCTTAGATCCGGGATGATATCGTCAGTAATCCGCCGGCCAGCCCCATACATCATATGGACTGCTCCGGCCTTACAATCTTCTCCATACCCACAGGTAAAGCATGATGCCGCTCCCTGAGCGCATACTGTACCCACATGATCTATTTTATAGTAAGTAAAAATCTTTTCGATCTGCCGGGCTGGGATTTCCGGCTGTAGACCGCCTGTACTGACCACAACAGCGAGTTTGCCGGCCAATAAGGTGCATGACTGATGACGAAACTGGCAAAGACGTTCTAAAAAATTATGGGTTATGCCGTTCAACATGGAAAAATAGTTTGGTGCTCCGATAATAAAGGCATCAGCCTCTATTATTTTTTCACGCAGGGAACGCATATCATCCTGAATTTTACAAATATTATCTTTGACACAGGACAAACAGGCAAGACAGGGAGAAATGTTCAAGGGTGACAGACGGATAAATTCTGTTTCGCATTCCACCTCCTTGAGTATCTCATGGATAACCCTATCTGTTGTTTTTCCTTTTCTCGGACTTCCTGAAAGAGCTAAAACCTTCATTGCCGCACCTTTGTGTACCAAACGGATAGTACATTTTTCGAGATCACCCGCACTTTAAAGTGATTAGTTACGGAGCGGGAAATCAAAGGATTAAAGGTAACTGTTTAGGGCAATCTACAGTCACACCTTAGTTACGATTAAAGAAACTATTTTACCGGCCGCAATAGTCCCTTTAATGATTCTATACAATCCACCAGATCTTTTTCATCTTTACTGACCCTGGACATCATTATTCCGCCTTCTATGGCGGCAATAATGAGTTTGGCCAGTTGGTGGGGGGCAAACCTGGTTATAAGCTCTCCTCTTTCAACCGCCTCGCCGAGATGTCCTTCAAGAATATTTGACCAGCGAATAAAAAGTTTATTGATAATCCTGGCAAACTCGGAATTAGTGTCGCTCATCTCCAAGGCGGTATTACCAAAAAGACAACCGCCGACAAAATGTCTTTTCCGCTGTTCACTTAAAATGGCCTCCAGAAAATTATTAACCTTTTCAAGAGGTGTGCTGCCGGAAAAAGCCGCCTCGAGGAGCCCAAAGAATTCATCTTTGGCGTCCTGTAATACGGCTATACCAAGATCTTCTTTGCTGGCGAAATGATAATAGAGATTACCCTTCTTGACCCCGGTGGCCTTAATAATATCATTGATGCTGGTATTATAAAATCCTCTCGTTATAAGAAGTTTCCGGGTACACTTAAGTATCTTGTCCCGCGTCTGCCCACCTTTTTTAGTGCTTTTCATAATATTTTTTAAACAAAACCGACCGTTCGTTACAAAATGTATTGTAGTTTTTTGTTTTTGTCAATTAATTTCCACATTAGAAAAAAAGAAATGCGCCATAACTTCAGCTATTTCCGGTTTAACCATTTCTGACTAAAGTAATCCCCTGTCAATCTTGGATTAACCGGGCACGTTCTCTGGCATATTTAGTCGTTATATGTGTGAGTTGTGAAGGAGGGCCATTACCCTTTTGTCGTAATCTAATCAACCGAGCCAAATACAAGCAGTATTTTAAAATGGTCTATCCGGATTTCTCAAAAGTCCATTGATGTGTTTAAAAATTACCGTTACCCCCATCAACATTGGATTGATGGGGGTAACGGTAATTGCCGACAAAAAGGCATAGGTCTTGTTCGATGATTTTACACTTAAAACGGAATTGGCCCATCATAATCATCTTCATCTTCATCCTCATATTCGTCATATAAATCCATATCAGCCATTAATTTAAGGAATACTCCCAGTGATTCACATAGGTTTTTTATAGTTTTACTATGCATAAGCTTTTCTTCTGGTGTTTTCGCTTTCCCCATGTCTTTTACTGAAATCAGTATCTCATTTGAAATGCCAGCCATCATTTTCTCAGGATCCATTGTTCCTCCGTCTTTCTTTGCTTTAATTTATTCTCAGATAAGATTAAAATGGGTTTCTAAGGGCTAAAACAGGGCATATTTTAGCCCTTTATATTATTAAATCAAGATGTTAGTTTGGTTCGATCCCAGTTCGTTCCAAAATTGAGCGAATAAAACAATAATTTTGTATCCCCGTAGGGGCTCCCCTTGTGGGTGCCCAAAATAGAATGTGGCAACCCAATACAGGGCACCCACAAGGGGAGCCCCTACCAATTCAAATATATCCATTGATGGTGATGGATTTAAACATATAACCAATTATTTGTGGTCTTGTGTGTCTTTCCAGCAAGCCTGCCTATCCTGTCTGCATTAGATGTTATATGTGTCGCAGGCTATAATTATTCACTTGAAGATGCAAAGGAAATATTGGGTGAAGTGGCAGAAATCAGTTCTTTATTCGTTCACCCTTTTTTCTTTATATTTTCAGTCGGTTAAGCAACCTCAACCCGCAGAGTTTTCCCTAATGCTTGTGCAATTTTTTCAAGCGTAGAAAGCTTTATATCCTCAGCATGATTCTCAATTCTTGAAATTGCTGATTTTTTTGTCATAATTTTCTGGGCGAGTTGTTCTTGTGTTAATCCTGCTTCTTCTCTAGCCACTTTCAGCATGACACCAATTTTAAACTCTTGATAGCGAGACTCATAATTTTCTGCAAATGCCGGGTCATTGCCTTTTCGTTTAGCGATGTATTTTTTCAAATCACTCATTTTTTACACCTCATCTTGAAGTAATCTCGTTTTCTTGATTCAGCGGTTTTTATTGCCTGCTGAGGAGTTTTTTGTGCTTTCTTTTGGAATGCATGATTAAGCACTACCAACTTTGACCCATCTAAAAAACATAGTATTCTGAATATATTCTTCCCAAATGCTATTCTGACCTCCCAAATATCATCTGTATTTGTCAATTTCTTGAAATAAGATTTGGGAATTACTGGCAACTCTTCTATCAACCTCAAAACCCAAGTGACTTTTTGTGTTTTTTTTGGGGTTCAGGCCTTCCAAGAACTTCTCCACCGGACATTTACCAGATGCAGTTTTATAAAAAATTACTTCTTTCACTACTCAATGTTAACATGCAGGTTAACCACGTCAAGTGTTTCTTCGCCCATTTGTATAATTTAAAATTATCTTTCTTACCCGCTCTCCCGGCATGCCTTTACATGCGTCTGCCAGTAGCGGCGGTTGTTGCTTGGCCGGTTTTTGTTGGGCATGGAAACACCTCCTTGTTGATTTTAGGTGGTGCTATCATGACATAGGCGGCGGAAAGAAAAAAGATGTGGTTTAATTGACGCTTACGTTTGTTTCGAAAGGCAAACCATCTGGCAAGAGGTGCTTTGATTGCTGTCAGCTTGGTGAAAGTAAGTGCTGAAAATCAGACATTTAAGGACTTTGAGGAGACAAGGTCTGATTCGTTCAGTCAAGATCCTGAGTTTTAAAGCCTAACTCTCCTGCCTTGGAAAAACTTCGGTAGGAGAGTTGTTGGTACCTCGTCAAAATAAAGAGGGAAAAAGGAGGCCTGTTCTTATATAATCAGGTAAAGCTCTTCGGAATAATCATGTAGTCAACATATAGTTTCTTTGTTTAATTTCATTCATTATATATTGGTAACAAGGGGGTTCTAAATGGTTTTTTCGGTCGACAAAAAAAATAAAAAGACATACGCAACAATACAAAATGATGAGATTGTTGACAAATACGAATGTTCATTCTTGGCTTGTGATAATTCTGTATGCACTTGTGGAACATTAACAATAGAATTGACCCCCAGTACAACAAAAAGCCCTTTCACAACATAAGCTGTCCCCTCATGTAGTTCCCTTTGATATATTCAACAGAAAAATTACCCTTAAAAATAATGAGAAAATCTCCAGAGAAAGATTAGTTTTTTGTGAAAAATTTATCGCTCAATTCAAAGAAGATGATTTTTTATTGCTACATAAGCACCATTTTACCTATAAAAATAAAATTACAGAAGTTGCTCCTATTGACTCTGTAGATGGGTATTTTGACTACAAAGAAGTTGAGAAAAATGGAGACATGTACGCATATAATGCGTGTACTTCCATATGGTGATCAAATAAATATCATAATTAATCAAAGGAATTATTCTGTTTTTGACCAATATTGCTTATTGCCTAAATGCCAATGTACCTGTTCTACTTTAACATTAATGCCATTTGACTTAACGAGAACGAATAATGAAGAGTTATGCTCAGTGGAAGTTGAAGCAAGAAAGGACAATGGAAAAACATAAATGGACTTTTGTGTAAAATATCGCCAGAAACTTTTATAAATGCTGTAGAGCAACAAGTGGATAGTTTTGACAAAATTTTATATAAAAGGCATTTACGCTCATCGTAAAAAGAAACATTTTAGGGCAAAAACCACACTTGAGGTTCCAATAGTTGGCAGGAATAGTCCTTGCCCCTGTGGAAGTGGTAAGAAATACAAAAAATGCTGTCTAAACAAATAAAGTAAAGCTTACATTTGGTGGACACAAAAGCGCTAACGAATAAGGTTATATTGTGGTTCGTTTCTCACACAATATAACCTTATTCATTTGTAACAGCCCAGAGTTTAGGGCAATTTACAGTCAGACCTAAACAATTACATTCATTTTAGCATTACAACCAATAAGTAGACACCCAAAAGCCCTAATCCATAGCACATTTAGTGGGCGTTCAAAAAAACATCTTACCAATATTGTGCTGATATTTTACAGAAAAGCAGCTTAATCCCCAGACAAAAATATTTTCCCAGTCAAACCATGCCACAACCCTCG
>VAPF01086636.1_pt1 | contig 14205 bp, 14 predicted proteins | sample 3393931 | NCBI WGS metagenome assembly VAPF01 (sample SAMN08290437, study PRJNA428436) | hydrothermal vent metagenome | isolation source: Deep-sea hydrothermal vent chimney | place: Atlantic Ocean: South-mid Altantic Ridge | depth 2773 m m | reverse complement strand
TGGCACCCGTCAGTATTGCACTTTTCAGGTTGCTGTATGAAAGATCCGCCTCTTGAAGGTCACTGTTTCTCAGGTTTGCTCCGTGTAACTGGCTTCCGATAAGCTTTGAATTACGAAGTATTGAACCACTAAGATTCGCTGATTTTAGTGTTGCATAACTCAAGTTACTGTTTGATAACTGACTCTCCTGTAAATTGGCATTTGAGAGGTTGATATTAGATAAATTACTGTTACTAAGGTCTGAGTGTTGTAGGTTTGCACCCGATTTTTGGCAATAATTCCAGTTAATACCAGGCTCTGGTGGCGCATTGCAATTTATCATTGCAACATCCTGAGAGGAGGGGGTGTAAAACAGTTGCATCATAATGAGTCCTGCGACCAAAAGCAGTGATATGACTGTAACCCACTGGATAGAAATTGAGTGGAATATTAGTTTGGATCTACTTTGGTAGTGTGTTCGATAATCCAGAGCAGAGCTTGTCTCTTCAATACGCCTATCTTGTTTTGCTCTATTTGCATAGGCTGATTTTTTTTCAGGGTTTTCATTTTTTCGGCGATCTTTTTGTATGCGTTCATCAGTCCAGCGCTGGGTGGCCGCTATCCGTTCTGGCTGATCATCCGGAAATGATTCCGGTTGCAATATTTTAATATCAAGAGCTGGGAGCCACTCTTTACGATCTGAGCTGAGTTTATCATTTTTATGAATACGGCCAAGAAGAATATGCCGAGAAATCAGACCCGCAGGAAATGGGCCACTGATCTGATTGTCGCGTTTTAGGTACCAAAGTTGTGCATGTTTTACAGTCATGCTTATTAGTTTTAACCTAGAAAATCGAATAACTCTGGGGTTAAAACATTGCCTGAATAATTTGATCTTCCATTTCGATACGATCAGTCATCCGCACGCCTAAATCTGATAAATCTTTCTCAAGTGTTGTCAGGTCATTAGCCTGACCTTCATATTTATCATTAAACGCTAATATATTCTGGGTAATAGCAACAATACGTGGGTAAAAGTGATTGGCAATATCCAGAATGGATTGGCGGCGTTCACTTTTTTCATCTATATATTTGTATAAACGAAAGTGTGTGTCGGCTGTATAGTCAATGAGTGACTGACAAAAAAGTTCAAGTAATTTGGATGATTTTTCAATATTTGAAAATGGGTGCATTGACGCGAGGTCACTATAAAGTGACAACATTTTTGTTCGTTCTCTGACCATATCATTGATAAGGTGTCGAGAGTGGTCGCGGCGGTCTACTGTTTTATTTTGAGATGACATTGTTTTCACTATACTTGTTAGTTGATCCATGTGTGTAAAACTTCCCTGAAGCTGATATAAAACGATATGTCGTCAGCCTTGTCAACAAGATTTAATCGTTGCGAATATTTTTTACTTTATCTGTTGACTCGTTTGCAGTGCCTCAGTATTATACGCACTCTTTCGCAAAAAGCATTATTCCCCAGTAGCTCAGTTGGTAGAGCAGGTGACTGTTAATCACCTTGTCCGTGGTTCGAGTCCGCGCTGGGGAGCCACTTTTCTCAGTTCGGCCTTATGGCAAAATCAAAAAATTCCAGCGACCCGAATTCGGATCTATTTCATAAAGAGATGGCTGGTGTGAAGCGTCTTGATTACGAAAAGAAAGCTTCGGTCTTTATCTCCTCTTCTAGAAACTCAGGTTTTCATCCTCAAAAACTCAACTCAAAAGAAATTTCCGATACAATTTCTGATATTTTCGAATCTGAAAGTATTGAGGTTGGCGATGAGTTGTTCTTTTTCCGCCCAGGTGTACAACGTCGTTTGATGCGAAAATTAAAGCGCGGCCAGTTGGATGTGGGTGCTGAGCTGGACTTGCATGGAATGACAGCGCAAGAAGCAAAACAATCATTACTTGAACTATTGTATGAGTGTAAACAGCGGCATATTCGTTGTATCAGAGTTGTGCATGGCAAAGGGAAAAGCAGTAACAATCGGTATCCTGTTCTTAAAAACAAAATCAATCATTGGCTGCCTCAGATGGATGATGTGCTGGCATTCAGTTCAGCGCGACCAGAAGATGGCGGAGTGGGTGCCGTTTATGTATTACTTAAGTCAGCTCCTAATGACCTTTCCTAAAGCACTTCATCTCGTAAATATTTAAATAGTTTACGAGCGGCTGCGGGTGGTTTTTCCTGCTGCTGCTCTTTTATTGCATTGCGTGTGAGTTGGCGAATATATTGCCTATCACTGTCTGGGTAAGTTTCAAGCAACTCACTGAGTGCTTCGTTTCCTTCATTGATTAAACGATCCCTCCATCGTTCCAGTTTATGAAGCTGGGCTTTATCTCCAGCTTCACGTTTTTGCATGGTATCAATGAGCTTTTTTATGGGCTCTGGGTCGATATGCCTCATTAATTTTCCAATGTATTGCAAGTGACGTTTTTGAGCCCCCCTTTGACGAATACTCTGCATTTCAATAATTGCATCATTCAGTGTGTCTGGCAAATTGAACCGAACCAACTCCTCCTTGTTGAATTCTGTGAGTATTCTTCCGAGTGCGTGAAGCTGGTCGGCTTCACGCTTGAGCTGAGTTTTGCTTTTAGGTTCAATCATGGATGCGTTATTAAAATATGTTTTTAAGTTCAGGTGATGATAGCCGATAACGGTTGCATGGAATAGCTTTGGTCATGATTAATCAAAGAGGAAATGTTGTGTCAAGGAAAGGCAAGAAAAAAGATCAAAACAAATCATCAGAAGAGATACTGTCGTGTGGTGCTTCTTTAACAATCGCAGGTGTTGAATCACTCTATCAGCAATTACAAATATTGATAGAGGGGGAGGCAGCCGTTGTGATTGAAGCACATGAGGTTGAGTCAGTTGATACTGCAGCACTTCAGTTGCTTGGAGCATTTATACACGAAGCGGGTTCTCATGAAATTACAGTGCGATGGCAAGAGCCCAGTGCCGTATTGCTCAATTCAGCACGTCGCCTGGACATGGATCATTTGTTAATGCTTGAAGCAGTATAACTATTTAACCAGAATTTTTGTAAAGGAGTGATCAAAAGATGGCAACAATACTCGCAGTAGATGATTCCGCATCAATGCGGCAGATGGTGAGCTTTACACTGAAAAGTGCAGGCTACAATGTCGTAGAGGCAGTGGATGGTGTGGATGCGCTTGCAAAAGCTAAAACTATGAAAGCGAATATTGTGATCACTGATGTCAATATGCCAAACATGGATGGCATTGCACTGATTGCAGAGTTAAGAAAATTGCCTGATTACAAATTTATACCGATATTGATGTTAACGACGGAATCAGGAACATCTAAAAAACAAGAAGGAAAATCTGCCGGAGCAACGGGATGGATTGTAAAACCATTCAATCCAGATCAACTTTTATCAACGGTTAAGCGGGTAGCTGGCTAATGTCTATTGATCTCGAACAGTTTCATCAAACTTTCTTTGAGGAGAGCTTTGAAGGGTTGGATGAGATGGAAAAAGAGCTGCTTGATCTTGATATGGGGAGTGCTGACTCTGAAAGCATCAACACCATTTTCAGAGCTGCACACTCTATAAAAGGTGGCAGTGCAACGTTTGGTTTTACTGATGTCGCAGAATTTACTCATCGAATGGAAACACTGCTTGATGAGATGCGTGATGGCCGCCGTGAAGTGACTCAGGAGGCGGTTAATTTACTGTTGAGTTCTGTCGATTGTTTACGTGATTTGTTAGGAGCACAGCGAGAACACAACGAGCCTGATAAAGAAAATGTGATCACGCTACAACAACAGCTTGATGACATGCTAAAAGTTGGCTCAACACCTCCCGCTGAAAGTTCTCATGCTGCAGCCTCTGAAACAAGAAAAAAAGAGGTTGAGGAGATAAAAGAGACTGAGTGGCTGATTCAATTTCATCCGCACCCTCACATGCTCAGAACAGGTAATGAGCCGCTCCGCATGTTTAATGAGTTAGCACTTTTAGGTGATTTAATCGTCAAGGCTGACCATTCAAAATTACCCGCATTTTGTGATATCGCTTTTGATGAATGTTATCTCTCTTGGGAACTGACTCTAAAAGGGAGTGTTAAGCATGAGCAAATTACTGAAATATTTGAATGGGTTGATGATGATTGTGATTTAAGTATTGAGCCTGTTTCAGAGGTAGAGCAGCACAGCCAAAAGCCAGTTAAAGGCAACGGTGAAACAGAAAAAGTACCTCAGACAGAAAATAAACCAGTTGAGCAAAAGGGTAAAACAGAGCGCCGAAAATCATCGTTAAGTGAAGCCAGCTCAATACGAGTGGGTATTGATAAGGTTGATGAGTTGGTGAACCTTGTGGGCGAACTGGTCATTACTCAATCAATGCTTAGTCAGACAAATGAGGATGATTCAGGAAATCAGGATAAATTACGCGATGGTTTGGCGCAATTAGAACGTAACACACGTGAGCTTCAAGAGAGTGTGATGCGTATTCGAATGCTTCCCATCAGCTTTGCTTTTAACCGCTTTCCACGAATGGTTCATGATTTGACTCAGAAACTGGGTAAAAAAGTAGAGTTAAAAATGTCTGGCGAGCAAACCGAGCTAGATAAAACAGTGATGGAAAAAATTGGTGACCCTTTAGTTCACCTTGTGCGTAACTCGCTTGATCATGGTATCGAAATACCTGAAATTCGCTTGAAAAATGGTAAGCCAGAGATTGGAGTGTTACACCTTAATGCCTATCATCAGGGTGGTAGTATCGTTATTGAAATTAGTGATGATGGCGCAGGGCTAAATGCTGCGCGAATTTCATCCAAAGCGAAGAGCCAAGGGTTAATTGATGAAAATGAAGTACTGACAAAAGAAAAAATACATGAGCTAATTTTTAATCCAGGATTCTCAACGGCGGAAACATTAAGTGATGTCTCCGGTCGAGGTGTTGGAATGGATGTTGTAAAGAGAAATATCAAGAGTTTAGGTGGGTCTATTGATGTTAATTCTGAAGAAGGAAAAGGATCAACTTTTACGATACGTTTGCCATTAACGTTAGCGATACTGGATGGGCAACTTATTCGTGTGGGTAATGAAACCTATATTATTCCTCTGATATCAATTGAAGAGACTTTCCAAGTGAGTTATGAACTCATAAATACTATTGCGAATGGTACAGAGCTTTACCGGTTGCGTGATGAATACATTCCGATTGTTCGTTTGCATGATATTTTCAACCTTCAGCCAGAACATACTGAGTTGACTGATGGCTTATTGGCTGTTGTTGAAAGTGATGGTTGCAAGGTTGGGTTGTTTATTGATGACCTTCTAGGGCAACAGCAAGTTGTTATTAAGGGTCTGGAAACAAATTTTCGACGTGTTGACGGCGTTTCAGGGGCGACCATTCTTGGTGATGGTACTGTGTCACTGATATTGGATGTAGGCGGCTTGATCGAATTTGCAAGAAAGCGCCAAACAAAAGCGGTTGCATAAAATATTTGAGATGCGACAAGGAGTGGGTGAATGAGTACAGCAGAAGAAACATTGGAAGTTGGAGTTGATCATATTATTAATAATGAAGATACCAGTCAATATTTGACATTCATTTTGGGCGGAGAGGAATACGGTATTGATATTCTACGTGTTCAGGAGATAAAAGGCTGGGATTTAGTAACAACCATCCCCAATACACCTGAATATATAAAAGGCGTGATTAATCTGCGTGGAACCATTGTTCCCATCATTGATTTACGCGAAAAATTTGCATTAGGAAATAAAAAATATGGTCCAACGACCGTTGTCATTGTACTTAAAGTTGAAAGTGAAGGATGTGATCGTATTGTTGGAGTTGTCGTGGATGCGGTTTCGGATGTCTATAGCATCAGGGGAAGTGACCTGAAACCTGCACCTGATTTTGGTGGCACGATCAGTACTGAGTTCTTACGTGGCTTGGCGACGGTTGAGGATAAGATGGTCATCTTGCTGAATATTGATGAGCTTCTCAATGTGGGTGTATTGAATGCCATTGATACTGAGGTCAATTGATTCATGAAGCTTATTGCTGTGATGAATCAAAAAGGGGGCGTGGGCAAAACAACGACATCACTCAATTTGGGTCATGCCTTGAGTTTAATGGGTCATAAAGTGACGCTTTTAGATCTTGATCCCCAGGCTCATTTAAGCGCAAGTTTTGGTTTGGATTATAGTCAATATAGTGGAATGGATGAGCTCATGATGGGTGGCATGTCACTCTCTGCTGTACAGATTAAAATGCGTGAAAATCTCTACCTAGTTCCTGCCGGAAAACGCTTAGGTGAATTAGAGACGATGACTGAAGGGGGTGCTGCTCGAGGCGGATTACTTCGTGATGCATTAAAAAATTCATTTTCTGATGATGAAATAGTCTTGATTGACTGCCCACCATCGGCAGGGCTATTGGGAATGAATGTATTGTTTGCGACACAGTCTCTGTTGATTCCAGTTTCGAGTGACTATCTTGGTCTGCACGCTCTAGGGCGCTTTATGAGTATTCTTCAACATATTGAAAAGACATTAAAACATAAGTTCCATCATTGGCTTTTGGTGACACGCTTTCATGCACGGCGACGCTTGGCAAGAGAGGTGCGTGAAAAATTGTATACCTATTTTCCTGGTCATGTTTTAACAACGGAAGTTCGTGAAACCGTTGCACTTGCAGAAAGCCCTAGTTTTGGAAAAACAATATTTGAGTACAGGAAAAAAAGTCACGGAGCGGAAGACTATTATGCTGTGGCTAATGAGTTATATCAAAAAATGAGAGCTTGAGTATAAAAAAATGGCCGATAAAAAACAGTCAAAACTAGGCTTTGATCCACTGGCATGGATGAAAGAAGAATCTGAAGATCATACGGATGACCAAAAGAGTCTTAATGAGTCACAACCCGATAAAAAATCTAAAAATAAAAAACCCCAAAATAAACAGCCTGGAAAAGTAAAAAAGATTAAAGAAGAGAAGTCTCAACAAGGAGTTGATCCACTGCTGAGTAATGAAAAAACATTAAACCCAACGGACAATCAAGGCAAGGAGAAGCGTAAAATGGTGAGCGTCAGTCAATCCAAGGAAGGAAAAACACAAGAAAAGAGAATTAAAAGTGATGAGCAAACTATTTTAATGGCGATGCTCAATAACTCTAAAACAGCTTTTATGCGGGTGGATAGTCATCGAGTCATTACCTATGCTAATAAAGCATCAATAAAAATTTTGAGTGAATATGAAGATGTATTGCAACAGCATTACCCTGACTTTAAAGCAGATTATATTGTAGGTTCATGCATTGATGGATTTCATAAAGATCCAGAGCGTGTTGCCCGTATTTTAGCGGACCCTCGAATGATGCCGCATGAGGCAGATATTAAGGTCGGCAATATTATATTTCATCTCTCTGTGGATGCTTTGTACGATGATTCTGGTAATTTTGAAGGCAACTCGTTGCAATGGGAAAATGTAACTGAAAAGCGCCAGCATGAAAAGACAATTCTGGATTATACCGGTAAAATTGAAGCCATAAGTAAGTCTCAGGCCGTGATTGAGTTTAATATGGACGGTACAATTTTGACGGCGAATGATAACTTTTTGAATACAGTTGGTTACACTCTGGATGAAATTAAAGGCAAGCATCATCGTCTGTTTGTTGATGAGGACCAGAAGAATAGTCAGGAATATAAGCAGTTTTGGGAAAAGTTGAATCGTGGTGAGTATGATGTGGGCGATTACAAGCGCATAGGGAACAATGGTAAAAAAATCTGGATTCAAGCGACATATAACCCAATTCTTGATGAGAAAGGATCGCCTTATAAGGTTGTTAAGTATGCCACTGATATTACCAAGCAGATGGACGCTTTAAGTAATATTGAAAATTTGGTGGCCGATGCGGTTGCTGGACGTTTGAATAATCGTATTGATACAGCCCATTATGATGGGTTTATAGAAAAACTTTGCAGTGGTATTAATCAATTGATGGATACGGTTGTTGCACCTGTCAATGAAGCGAATCGGGTGATGCAGGCTTTATCATCGGGTGATCTGACACAGACAGTGGATGGCAGCTTTGAAGGTGACTTTGATAAATTAGGGGTTGCAATTAATGGTTCAGTTGAAACCTTGCAAGGCATGGTCATGCAAATTCGAGAAGCTGCGGATACGATTAATACCGCTGCCTCAGAAATTTCACACGGCAATATTGATTTAAGCCAACGCACAGAAGAGCAAGCCTCTTCACTGCAACAGACCGCATCAAGCATGGAAGAGTTGACCAGCACGGTTAAACAAAATGCCAGCAATGCCCGTCAGGCGAATCAGTTAGCCAGTGGTGCGCGTGATCAAGCAGAAAAAGGTGGTAGTGTTGTTACGAAAGCCGTAGAAGCGATGTTTGAGATTAATAGTAGCAGCAAAAAAATTGCTGATATTATTGGTGTGATTGATGAAATTGCTTTTCAGACCAACCTGCTGGCACTGAATGCCGCAGTTGAAGCGGCGCGCGCAGGTGAGCAAGGTCGTGGATTCGCTGTTGTTGCAACAGAGGTTCGTAACTTGGCGCAGCGCAGTGCCGGTGCAGCTAAAGAGATAAAATCACTGATTAAAGACAGTGTCGAAAAAGTTGAAGGTGGTACACAGTTAGTTGATGAATCAGGGAAAACACTGGCACAGATTGTGAAGTCAGTAAAACAGGTCAGCGATATTGTTGCTGAGATTGCCGCTGCGAGCCAAGAGCAATCTGCAGGTATTGAAGAAGTCAATAAAGCAATTACTCAAATGGATGAGGTCACGCAACAGAATGCAGCACTTGTGGAGGAGGCTGCGGCGGCCAGTGAATCAATGGATGAGCAGTCACGTGAGTTAGTTAAAATTATGGACTTTTTTACTTTATCCTCAGAAAGTAACCATGAACCTCAAACACCTGTTCTTACACCGAGCCTGCATCAAAAAGCTGTACCATCCAATAAAAAAGTTGCAATTGCCGCTGATAGTAACGATGACGAATGGGAAGAATTTTAAAAAATAGAACCAAATTACGGAATCAGATGAATGAGTAAAGACAGAGAATTTAACTTTACCACACGGGACTTTAATGATATCCGTGAACTGGTGAGTCACAATACTGGCATCGTACTTTCGGATGCAAAACAGGATATGGTGTATAGCCGTCTGGCCAAGCGGTTGCGCAAGTTGGGATTGAAAGACTTTAAGGATTATTGTGCGCTGATTAAATCTGAAAATAGTGAGGAGATTTCTCACTTTGTTAATGCTGTAACGACCAATCTCACTTCATTTTTCAGAGAAAATCACCACTTTGAATACCTTAAATCGACCCTGCTTCCTGAGCTGCTTTCAAATCAGGCAGGGCAAAAGCAGTTGCGCATCTGGTCATCGGGTTGCTCGACAGGTGAAGAGCCTTATTCAATTTCAATGGCGTTGAAAGAGGCACTGGTATCACACCCCGAATATGATGCAAAACTATTAGCGACGGATCTTGATACTAATGTTCTGGACACCGCATGCCAAGGTATTTATAACGAAGACCGTGTTAACGGTATTTCCAAAGAACGCTTAAAGCGTTGGTTTTTGAAAGGCAAGGAGAGCAGTGTAGATAAAGTAAAAGTCTCTTCTGAACTTCAGGATATGATTACCTTTCGCCAGTTGAACTTGATGAATAAGTGGCCTATGCGTGGGTTATTTGACATCATTTTTTGTAGAAATGTGGTGATCTATTTCGATAAGCCGACTCAACGCCTTCTTTTTGATCGCTATGCAGATATTTTAGCACCTGGTGGTCATCTTTTTATCGGTCACTCAGAAACACTCTATAAAATTACAGATCGCTTTGAGCTGATTGGAAGTACAATTTATCGGAAGGTTCGTTAATGCGACATCCTGATGGCAAGCTTCCCCCTGAGCCGTTACCAGAATTTGAGCATATTAATCAATATTGGGATAAAGGCCACAGTACATTCGCAGCAAAAATACTGCCAGGTGAATATTATGTGACGGTTGAAAATGAAGTAATTGTCACTGTGCTTGGCTCTTGTATTTCAGCATGTATTCGTGACCCTGTATTTGGTGTGGGAGGTATGAATCATTTTATGTTGCCTGAAGGTGATCAGGAGATGATTGCTCAAGGGGCGACTGCGGCGACACGTTATGGCAATCACGCGATGGAGCAATTAATTAATGATATTTTAAAACACGGTGGCAGTCGAAAAAACCTGGAAGTCAAAATTTTTGGAGGAGGTAAAGTACTGGCTCAGATGACGGATGTGGGTGATAAAAATATTCGATTTATAACAGAGTACATTGCAACTGAAGGACTTAAATTAGTCGCTTCTGATGTTGGTAATATCTACCCAAGAAAGGTCTACTATTTTCCTTTAAGCGGAAAAGTACGCATGAAAAAATTGCGTTCAATACATAATAATACTGTGATTGAGCGAGAAGTGAGTTATCAGAAGAATATTACTTGTCAGCCTGTCGCGGGTGAGGTCGAGTTATTTTAATGGAATAGTAAGGAGTGCTTGATGAAAAAAATTAAAGTGTTAATTGTTGATGATTCTGCACTGATTCGTAATCTTTTGACTGAGATTTTAAAAAGCGACACCGAAATTGAAGTGGTGGGGACTGCAGCAGACCCTTATATTGCTCGAGATAAAATTAAAAAATTGAGCCCAGATGTTTTAACACTGGATATTGAGATGCCACGCATGGATGGCATTCAATTTCTAGAAAATTTGATGCGTTTGCGGCCTATGCCGGTGGTGATGGTTTCAACATTGACTGAAAAAGGTGCCGATGTCACTTTTAAGGCGTTGGAGCTAGGTGCTGTTGATTTTGTAACCAAACCAACCGTTGATGTCTCAAATCAACTCTCATTATATTCAGATGAGCTAATTGAAAAAGTAAAAGCTGCAGCAGTTGCGCGTATTCAGCCAGCACAACGTGCACCTGTCTCACAAAAATCCCCATCTAATACAGTACAAAATAACAGCGTTTCTATTTCAACAAAAGTGGTGGATCGAATGATCGCGATTGGTGCATCTACGGGGGGCACTGAAGCAATTAAAGAGGTATTGATGAGGCTACCGGCCGATACACCTCCCGTTGTGATTACACAGCATATTCCAGAAGCGTTCAGTGCGCCTTTTGCTCATCGTATGAACACAATGTCAGAGATGGAGGTTTGTGAAGCAAAAGAGGGTCAGAAGATTTTACATGGGCATGTTTATATTGCACCTGGAGATCGTCATTTATTGGTTGTTCCTGAGGGTGATGGTTATGTTTGCCAATTAAGTGATGAACCACGTGTTAATCGTCATCGGCCTGCTGTAGATGTTATGTTTCGATCAGTTGCTCAAAATGTCAATGCTCATACGGTTGGAGTGATTCTTACGGGAATGGGAACTGATGGCGCGATCGGTATGAAAGAGTTGCATGAAGCGGGAGCATTTACAGTGGCACAGGATGAAGAAACGAGTGTTGTTTGGGGAATGCCAGGTGCGTCGGTTAAACTCGGCGGAGTGGATAAAGTATTGCCACTCAATCATGTTGCAACAGAGGTTTTAAAGCGTATTAACGCCCCTTGCCTTGCTGATTAGGGTCTAAATTTTCCTTAAGATTGCATGACAGTAAGCCGATAATTATCAGACGTAATTCTGGATATTATTTCATTTACGATCCTGAATTATGAAAAATGAGGCGAAAGGTGTATGCTTTCGCGTAGTTGTCTGTAGTGAAAGATGGAATTGATAGAGCTATCTGATTTGTTTGGGAGTAACTATTATGTCAGTTAAAGCAAATATACGGAATAAGGAAGACATCATTGAAATTGAAGTCAGTGGCAGATTTGACTTTAATGTTCATCGTGAGTTTCGCGAAGCTTACGAAAATGTGGATCAACAAATGGAACATCCTAAATATGTCATTAATCTCGGTGGTACAGATTATATGGACAGCTCTGCGCTAGGAATGTTACTACTTCTGCGCGAATATGCGGGTGGAAATGGAGCCAATATTGCTATCACCAAATGTCGTGAAGAGATTAAAGAGATCTTGAATATTTCTAATTTTCATCTGCTGTTTAAAGTAGAGTCGGCCTCACATTAATTTATCTTTTTAAATTAGTTTTAAAAAATGATATATCAGGATGATAGATCACTTAAATTGCTGATTGCTGATGATGATCGGGTCAATTGTCGAGTACTCAAAGGCATCTTGCTGAAAGCTGGGTATCAGGTTGTTGTTGCCAAAGATGGAAAAGAGGCGGTCACCCTTTTTGAAAAAGAGCAGCCAGACATGGTTCTGCTTGATGTCATGATGCCCGTGATGGATGGTTATGAGGCGGCACGAGAGATAAAGTTACGCTGTACCGATCGTTTTGTTCCAGTGATTTTCCTGACAGCATTAACTGATAATGATGCACTGAGTGCTTGTATTGAAGCGGGCGGTGATGATTTTCTAACGAAGCCCTACCATAGCATAATTTTGAAAGCAAAAATTGATGCCATGGAGCGCATTCGGCGGCTCTACGATAAGTTACAGCAACAAAAGCATGCATTAGAGTCTTTCCACGTAGAGATGCAGCGTGAAATGGAAGTGGCAAGGCATGTTTTTGACAGTATTACTCAAGCGAGTGAAACACTTCCTGACTGCATTAAAAGCTGGAGCAGACCTGCCTCTGTACTCAATGGTGATCTATTGATCTGTGGCCGTAACCCATTAAATAACCTGTATCTAATGTTGGGGGATTTTACTGGACATGGTCTGCCAGCTGCTGTTTGTGCAATGCCTGCCGCAGACGTATTTTATACGATGACGACTAAAGGCTACCCTGTTAGTGATGTTGTTTATGAACTGAATAAAAAGCTAAATACTGTCTTGCCTACAGGGCTTTTTTGTGCAGCATGTTTAATAGAAATTGATGTTGCTCAAGGTAAAATCAGCCTGTGGAATGGTGGGTTGCCTGACGTATTAGTCGTGAACTCAGAGGGACGTATTCATCAATTATTGCCTTCCACGGCCATGCCTTTAGGTGTTGTCAGTGATGCTGGGCGTTACAGTGGTGTGACTGATATTGATATTGAACCTGGAATGAGGCTCTTTTTCTATACAGATGGATTGATTGAAGCAGAAAATAGCCAGAATGAAATGTATCGAAAAGTACGTTTACATGGGTTATTTGATGGGAACACTCAGTCAGGAAAACTCTTCAATACGATTATTAGTGATCTGCAAAATTTCAGAGGCGAAATGCCTCAAACGGACGATATCACACTCGTCGAACTTGATTGTGATCAGTTGGTTTCAGCCATGGCTGTAGAAGATGAAATGCCTGTTTATAACAGTATGGAAGATCCAGATTGCTGGAGTGCTGAGCAGTTTATTGCAGGAGTATCTCTTAAGGCAGCAGACCCTGTTTATGTATTTATGCGAATGTTGGAACAGCATCGTATTTCCGAAATTCATCGCTCACGTATATGCACAGTTTTATCGGAATTGATCTCTAATTCTATTGAACATGGCCTTCTCCAGCTAGATTCAAATATTAAAAATACATCAGATGGCTTTTCGAATTATTACAGCATGAGGGAGAAAGGACTCGAGGTATTGGAGCGCGGCTGGATTCGAGTCAAGCTCTTGTGTCGGCCTACTTCTGATGGCTGGGCACTTACAATTCATGTTGAAGATAACGGTGAAGGTTTTGATGCAGAAAGTTACTTGGCTAATATGGCTGGAATTGAAAGCTTGACAGGCCGTGGGGTCGCATTAATCAAATCACTTTGTGATGAATTTTCTTATAATAAAACCGGAAATATTGCTCGAGTTATTTACTGCTGGAAGTAAGGGCTCGCAAAACTTAAATTATTTATCCTCTTTGTGAAGCTATGCAGCATCAAAATATAAAAATTTTACTTATAAATGCCGACCCTGGTATACGTTTTGAAATTGCCAGTTATCTTCGTCAAGCAGGATACCATCAGGTATTGGAAGCTGAAGATGGGCGATCTGCACTTCGTTTGTTACATGAAAATTCATTTGATTTGATTATCACTGATATTGCAGTTCCTCATATTGATGGTTGGCGTTTGGCTCGTATTGTGCGGTCGGGTGTTTTTAATACTTCACAAAAAACACCGATTATTGTGATAGCACACACCAATAATCGGCATATCGCTAAAATTACTGCATTTGACTACGAAGTAAACTGTTTTATACGTTATCC
>VAPF01013970.1_pt1 | contig 14249 bp, 11 predicted proteins | sample 3393931 | NCBI WGS metagenome assembly VAPF01 (sample SAMN08290437, study PRJNA428436) | hydrothermal vent metagenome | isolation source: Deep-sea hydrothermal vent chimney | place: Atlantic Ocean: South-mid Altantic Ridge | depth 2773 m m | reverse complement strand
GGGCGGGGTGAGCTTCACCTCTCAATTCTCATTGAAAAGATGCGTCGTGAGGGCTATGAATTTCAGGTTACCAGGCCGCAGGTTATCATGCGGGAGGTTAATGGTGCCAGGCAGGAACCTTATGAGGAGTTGACTATTGATGTCGATGAGCAGTTCCAGGGGGCGGTTATTGAGAAACTGGGGGTCTTAAAGGGTCAGATGCTGGAGATGGGAACCCATAACGAGATGACCCGTCTCGTTTACAAGATCCCTACCCGTGGTCTTTTGGGCTTTCGCTCGAAATTTATGACTGATACCAAGGGCATGGGGATTATGAACTATGTCTTTGCTGAATACGGCCCCTATGCCGGGGAGATTATTAACCGTCAGAACGGGGTGATAATCGTGAAGGAAAATTGTACCTCGGTGGCCTACGCCCTCTTTAATCTTCAGGAACGGGGCCGACTGTTTATCGGGCCGGGTGTAAATGTCTATGCCGGTCAGATAATTGGTGAAAACTGCCGGGGGGAGGATATGGTGGTCAACCCGGCCAAGGGTAAGAAATTAACCAATATGCGGGCCTCCGGTACCGATGAGGCTGTTATCCTCACCCCTCATGTAATTATGAGTCTTGAGGACTGTATCGCCTACATCAATGATGATGAACTGGTGGAGGTGACTCCTAAGTCTATCCGTTTGCGGAAGATTACCATGCGGAAACGTTGAGGTTACCATTGCTTTTTGAATTTGGATTGGGAGTGACTTGACTTTGGGGGGTTACGCTTCACTATTTAACATTGGCTCACAATCGTTTTTTGAGGTGCCAAAAGATTTTCCTGCTGAGTTCGACAGCCTCTTGCGGGCCCCGGATTTGGAGATTGGCCCGGCATCTTACGAGGATATCGCAGAAATCTACCGGCTTGAGAATGAAATTGAGGGGGATGACGGGGCTGATCTTGTCACTCTGACGGCCCGTTGGCGGATGTTCGGGGCTGGATTTTTAACGGCCCGGCAAGATGGGTGTTTAGTGGGCTATATTGAGTCCTGCCTTTGGGATCGCCGGCTGCCATCTTTTGAAGCCCAGCCGGATTGTTTTTCCTCCCAGCACCGCATAGGGGCGGAAACTCTCTATATTATATTTATTGGGGTGGCCGCTGACTGCCGGAGGCGAGGAGTGGCAAGTTCCCTGTTAGCGGCAATCAGCTGGGTCGGCCGTTGCTATGGAGCCCGCCGTTTACAGGCCGTCAGCCGGGATCATGTAATGCCGCTTTACGAGGCCGCCGATTTTTTACCGGTGACAGCCATGCCTGATTTTCTGCCTGAACCAGCTGTAAATTTTATGCTCATGGAACATAGTCTTTTGTAAAATCGCTATTTGGGTAGCATTGCCAAGGAAGGCTATTAAGCCGTCCCCAGCCCCATACTGCGGGAGGTCTTATATTGAAAATTCTCTTTATAACAGTCCCCTATCATGCCGGGGTTGTGGAGGTGGCCGGCAAATGGGTGCCTCTCTATATGGTTACCCTGGCCGGGGCCTGCCGGGCGGCGGGTTTTGAGTGCCATATCTATGACGCTATGACCAAGGGCGTGGGTATGGCGGAGGTGGAACGGCAAATCAGGGACTTGCAGCCGGACGTAGTGGCGGTCTCCATGATTACCAGTACTACCCCTGATGCCATAGAGGTGTTGCGGAGTGTCCGGCGGCTCTGTCCGGCGGCGGTCACTATTGCCGGCGGTATTCACGCCAGTTTCATGTATGATGAAATTATGGCCCATGAATTTATTGATTATGTGGTCATTGGCGAGGGTGAAAAAACTCTGGTAGAGCTGTTGCTCTCCTTGCAGGGCGGTGAGCCAAAAATGGTCTCCGGCCTGGCCTTAAGAGATGCTGACGGCTCTGTTAAATTGACCCCGCCCCGTCCCCTGCTCACTAATCTCGATAACATGCCCATGGCCTGGGACCTTTTAGACTGGCAGGATTATACCTATTTTATTATCCCCGGCTCCCGCCTGGGAGCGGTGGCTTTTTCCAGGGGTTGCACATACAGCTGTCGTTTTTGTTCTCAGCACAAATTTTGGGGGCAATGGCGGGCTCGAAGCCCTGAGGATCTGATGAGGGAGATAATTAGTCTCTATGAGGAATTTCAGGTCAATGTTATTCTGTTCACCGATGATTATCCCACCCCGGAACGTCAACGCTGGGAACGCCTCCTTGATCTCCTGATCGAAGCCAATCTGCCGGTCTATCTGCTCATGGAAACCAGGGCGGCGGATATTATTCGCGACTCTGACATTCTCGAAAAATATCGACGGGCTGGTTTTATCCATATCTATATCGGCTCAGAGGCGGCTGATCAGGAGCGACTTGATCTTTTTGCCAAGGAGCAGTCCTGTTCCCAGGCCGAAGAGGCCATGGAACTCTGCCGTCGGCACGATATAATAACCGAGACCTCGGTTATTATCGGCCTGCCCGCTGACACCAAAGAATCAATAGAGGAGATAATCCGCTATACCCAGAAGTTGAATCCGGATTTCGCTCATTTTTTAACGATCTCCCCCTGGCCTTACGCCGATATGTATTCCGAACTTGAGCCCTTTATCAGCAGTCATGACTATCGGCGCTATAATCTGGTCGATCCGGTATTAAAGCCGCAAAACATGAGTATAAAAGAGGTGGACGAAATCATTATCCAGGCCTATCGTGAATTTTATATGGCCAAATTTACGGAAATTATGACCATGAGCGATTTTAAACGTCGTTATATGCTCACCGCCATCATGAGAATAATGAATAACTCATTTTTACGCCGCAAAATGGGCGATATGACTAACGCCATGCCGGAATCCATGCGCACGGCCCTGGCCCGCCTCCAATTAGGTCTTACTTCCCGAAACGATGTTCAGCTGAAAGCTGTTCCCTGACCCCGCTTAAGTTACGTTTTACCCTTAGTGAAGCCGCCAGACAAGGCCTAAGGCGGTGCCTAAGGTGAATAAAATCCCCATCACTATATGCTTGATAATCAGTACCTGGCGGCGAGCCTGATGATGACTGGCGTGATTATCGGCAGCCGCCTTTTTCTGGTGCAAATAACGTCCCAGCCCGGTGAGCATAATCAGGCCGAGGGCGATATTCTGCATCCATAAAAAATCACCTGACAGCTCACTGACTAACTGCCATTCAGTGCCATCAGCTTCCCCCATCTTAAGGTGGATCAGATAGATGGCGGCGAGAGAACTCAACCACAGGCCGGTAAAGAGATCATGGGCAAAGTCGTTGATAATATAGATATATTTCATAAAAAGAGATGTGCCAGTATAACTGGTGATGGTAATAGATTCCGGGAAGATGGACGGGGACTGTTTTTGAACTGTGGTTCATGCCGTCATGGTTAAACTGATACATTATAAACTATAGTTTTTATATTTTAAGCATTCACCTTGATGAATTTTTATTGTATCATCTATTTGGAATAGTAAATCATTTTGGTATATAACTCAAATAACTCAAATAACTCAAAACCTTTTGTATCACGGTGTTGGTTGCGGTACAATTTTTTCATGACTAAGACTACCCACATAAAGCAGGGCAGTATATTAAGCTCACCGCTGTTCCGCCGTTTTCTGGCCCCCATCGTTCTTACCATGCTGGTCTTTACCATGGCCATTTATTTCCTTGCCGTACCCTACCTCAAAAATCTGGTCTATTCCCTGGAAGAAAAATCGGTAATGACCAATTTGAATGATATTCACAGCCTTATTGAGGCTAATTATTATGCCACCGAGGCCTATAAGAAATCGGTCATGTCCGCTCATCGCCGGGAGATGAAGAATATTACCCTCTTTGCCGAGACCTATCTGAAAAACAAGGTGGCTCAGGTCAATGAGGGGTTGATCAGCAAGAAGGATGCCCAGGCCTCCGCCCTTGCCGAGCTGCGGCAGTTTAAGTATGGTCCCAAGAAGGAAAATTTTGTCTGGGTGTCGGATTATAACGGTTATTTTCTGTCCAATCCCGACCCCAAGATGAATAAAACCGATTTTTCTGAGGTGCGGGATGTCTTTGGTAATTACATCCTTACCCCTCTGATTCAGAAGGCCCTGGCTAAAGGCGAGGGCTATCACTCCTATTGGTGGCAGCGGCCTGGTTCTGATCTGCCGGCCGAAAAATTATCGTACGCCAGGGTCTTTCCGCAATGGGAGTGGATCATCGGTACCGGGGTATTTATTGATGACCTGCAGGCCGAGATTCTGGTGCGTAAGGAAAAGATGATCGGGGAATTAAGGCGTATTCTAAAACCCATTGTTGTTGGTAAAACCGGTTATATCTATATATTTGATGCCTGGAATAATGTCATTATTCATCCCGATCAAAAACTGGAAAATACCGATATCTCCAACCTGATTAACCCTCTAACCAAGCATAAACTGGTGGATGACCTCATCGCCGCCTCCCGCACCAAGAGCCAGAAACTGGTCTATAAATGGAATAAACCTTTTGATCCTAAACATTATATATACGATAAAATTGACTGGGTGCAGCATGTCAAGGGCTTTAACTGGTATATCGTCGCCTCGGTCTATACCGATGAGTTGAATGCCAGTTCCTATATGTTGCGGAACCAGATTTTGATCATCGGTGCCGTGGTGGTATTGATGTCTATTTTTATTGTCGCCCTGCTCATGGGCCGGCTTTTAATGCCCATTCGCAGTCTGTCCATAACTGCCGGCCGGGTTGAGGAGGGCGATCTGCTGGCCCGTTGTGATGAAAGGGGCAATGATGAAATAAGCGTTCTGGGCCGGGCTTTTAACCGCATGGTGGAGAGGCTGCGGGAGAATATTGAGGAGTTGGATCATAAGGTTATGGAGCGTACCCGGAGGTTAAACCTGGCCAATGAGGATTTGATTTCTATGGTGGATCGTCTGGAGCGCCATAACGAAGAGATTACCTATCTTAATGTTCTGGCCGAACAGCTCCAGGCCTGTAATGAATTGGCCGATACCCCGCCGGTGGTGGCTGATGCCATGGTCAGGCTCTTCCCGCAATGCGGGGGGATGCTGGCCATAGCTGACAGCAAGGGTGAGACCTTGAGCCAGGTGATATCATGGGGTGGTTATGAGTCGGGAAAGGACGATTTTGCTGTATCTCAATGCCTGGCCTTCAAGGACAATAAAATTCATTTATCCGAACGTCCCGGTATGCAGCCCCTCTGTAAACATATCCAGCCTGTTGGTGAGGAGCATTTATCCCTTTGCCTGCCTCTCTGCAGCCAGGCTCAGGTGCTTGGCATGATATATCTGCAATGCGCCGGGGAAGTTAAGCATCTGAGCGCCGATGAGAAGAGCCGTCGTCTGAACCATCTTTATCGTCTGGCGCTCACCGTAACCGATCAATTGGCCATGACCATGGCTAATTTGCGGCTCATGACCCGGCTCCAGAACCTTTCGGTACGTGATGGTCTCACTGGTCTCTTTAACCGGCGTTATATGGAAGAGACCATGAATCGGGAATTTCAGTTGGCTAAACGCCATGAGGCTAAAGTGGGAGTCATTATGTTAGATGTGGATTTCTTCAAGAAATTCAATGATACCTACGGCCACGAGGCTGGTGATCTGGTGCTGGTGGAATTGTCCCGTCTCATGCGGGACAATGTCAGGCAAGAGGATATTGTCTGCCGTTACGGCGGTGAGGAGTTTGTCATTATTATGCCCAGCACCCCCCTGGAGTTAGTAGCCCAGCGCGCCGAGTTAATAAGAAAGATGGTCGATGAGGAACTGAGGCTGGAATATAACGAGCATAAAATTCATGTCACCATCTCCATGGGCGCCGCCTGTTATCCCGATCATGGTGAGCAGCCGGATAAGGTCTTAAAGGCCGCTGACAACGCCCTTTATAAGGCCAAGGAGAATGGTCGTAATCAGGTCACGAAGGCCTGATCCAGAGGACAGAGGAGAATGAATGCCTATGCGGGGACATATTAAATACATCTGTCCCGCAGAATACATCAACCCGGTCAATGCCCAGGCGTAGGGGCGTATTGCGATACGCCCTGCCCAAGTTCCCCCCGTAATATACTTACAGCCAGTTTATTCAAGCGCAGTGCCTTGGTAAAATTCTCCTCTTTCTCATAGATATCCGCCAAGGTTATAATTACCTCGATACTGGGCTTGGGGCAGATGAGGGCGTTTTCCAGAATGGGGAGTGCCTGTTTCGTATCGCCAAGTTTATATAGGCTGAAACCAAGGCCGGATAAGACACTGTCGTTATCTTGGTTAAATTTCAGGGCTTTCCTGAAAACTGTAACTGCCTGCTGCCATTTTCCCATTTTAGCCAAGACCTGTCCCCGGCCGATAATGGCCTCTAACGAATGGGGCATAATTTGGGCCGCGGTATTAAATTCGCGCAGGGCTGCCGAGTAAATACCACGGGCCAGCATTACCCGCCCATAATTAATTCTTCTGATATAGGCCTTCTCTTTCTTGCTTTTTTCCTGATTGCCACGAGTTCTCAGTGATTTTTTGAAGCGCTTGAGATCCCATTCTCCCAAAATAAATTTGAGGTTATTGCCGACAATCCTCTCTATACCGGCGGTATAGGGAACAATAGCCCGCAGGCGGTTATGCTGGTCAGTTACGAGCGCGATGGGCAGCATGAATACGCCGTAGCGTCGGTAAATCTCCTGATTACGGTCGTCAAGAATTGGAATGTTTATTAAGCCCCTGGTTATATAATTGCTGAGCTTTCTGATATCCCCTCTGCCGGAGTAGACTGCCATAAAATCAACGCGCCGTTGGAATTTTTTGTTTAGACGAGTCATAATCTCGGCCAGTTTAATGGATCGTATGGCCCTGAAGGATGGTGTGGTCGAGAAAAACATTATCACCGAAGGCCTGCCGTCGGCGGACAAGCCATCCTGCCCTGTAGTGCCGATCTTGTTGAGCTGGAAGGAAGGGAGCCTGGCATTTAATTTATAATGCAGGAGGCTTGGCTGATCCGCTTGAACCAGGAGAGGGCCAATCAGAAATAGGCTCAGCCATATGGCAAGGATAATCAGCCGGTTGATGAAGCGCCTTCGCTTATGACTATGCATTTAAAGTTACAGAACGAGTCTATTTATTATGATGGCAGTTGCCGCAGAGTTGCATGGCATCGGCCACCGGCAGTAAATTTGCATAATCTGAGGAATGTGGTGAGTGGCAGCTTACGCAGGTGAATTTTTCATCCTTGGCGGCCGGGTTACTGGGCCCAGCCACCGGGTGGCCTTGCAGGGGATGATTGTGGCGCAGTCGGTAGATGGCCGGGTGGCATTTATAGCATAATTTGTTAAGTCCGGCATGGAGCTGATACTGGTACATACTGCCGTGCGGGTCATGGCAGGCGGTACATCCCCTGGTTTTGATTACCTTATGTAGCACCGGGGCGGTCAGGGTGTCCTGCATCTCATGGCAGTTGACACAGAGGGTGGTAATCTTATTCTGCAGAAAATATTTAAAATTTGAGCCATGCGGGTTGTGGCAGAGGTTACAGCTTCCCATGCCGATGGGGCCGTGGACGTAGGTGTAGATTTTGATCTGTTGTTGCTGGCGGCGGTGGCAGCGGAAGCAGAGATAGGCCACGCCATCTTCCTGGTCTACCGTAAATTTTATTGGTTCATCTGGTGAGGCATCGGTCTCCACAAACTTATACTGATGGCAGATCAGGCAGCGCCATTCCTTTACCGCCGGTTTGTGGCGGTATTTCAAGCCCTCAAACTCGTGCTTGTGGCAGGGGTAACATATTTGTTTTTTTATGTTCCTGGGCCTGACATCGGCTCGCCTGGCATCTAAACGGTGGCAGGGACGGCAGAATTTTTCGCGGTCGGCCCGATGAAAGAAAAACTCTGTTGCCCCGTCTGGAACCAGGGCGTTGTCAAAACTGGAAGCGGAAAAAACGGCTGTCTGCTGGATAATCTTACCGCCCTCTTTAATGATAATGCTGTTTTCTCCCTTACGCAGGGGCAGAATGGCATGGAGGGTGGTTTGGTATTTCGCGATCTCTATTCGACTGATATCTACTTTTTGTTTATTAATAATGAAACTGAAATCTTTAACCGGGGCCGGTGTATCTATAATATAGGTAAAATGATTTGCCTTGATCCACAGGAGAGGGGCTTTGCTCTCTGCCGCCAGGCTGCTGGCAGGTCGGGAAATCAGGAACAGGCAGAGGAAGATAAATACCAACTTTTTTAAATTGTTTGGACTATTGCCAGCGTTGTTCATACATAGTCATAAGCCGGGAGACTGCCAGCTTGTTAAAACGGTTGGCCTTGCGATTGTTCCCCTCTGATTCATAGATATCCGCCAGAGCGATAATGATCTCTAAGCGGGGATGGGGGGTGATGAAGGCGTTTTCCAGAATACTCTTGGCTTTTTTGATTTTTTTGCGGCCGTAATAACTCAGTCCCAGGCCGGCCATGGCATCATCGGAGTCCTTGTTAATTAGTTGGGCATTTTTAAAGGCGGCCTCGGCCTTCTCCCACTGTTTCTCGGAGAGCAGGGTGAAGCCCAGTTGAATATAGGCGTTTATCTGTTTGGGCATAATCTTGATGGCGGTGTTAAATTCTCTTACGGCCTGTTTATACATTTTTTTGTTGGTCATGATTCGGCCATAATTAACCCGCCTGATATATTCTTTTTCGTCTTTACTGAGTTTGATGTTGGCCTTGGGAGCCAGGGCCTTTAATAATTGTTTTTTGGTCCATTTGCCTAACAGAAATTTTATATTACCGCCAATAACCTTCTGAATATTGTAAGTATAGGGGATTACTTCATTTAATTCACCCTTCTCATTGGTCAGCACCACGATGGGCATCATAAATACGCCGTAGTGTTCCAGTAGCGCCTTGGTGGAATCGGCAACAACCCTGATATGAGGAGCCGTGGAGCGCATAAAGTTTATAACGGAGTTCTGATCCTTATTGTCACTGTATATAGCAATAATCTGCACCTTCTTCCCATACTTCTGGCTTAAGTCAGAAAGAACGCTTAACAGGGCCAGTGACCTTTTTTTACGGAAATTGGGATGGATGGAAAAGAACATCATCAGGGTAGGTTTACCCTGGCCGGGAATGATTGTCAGCGGTCTGCCGCCCTGGAGTTGAGGGAGTTTGAAGCCAGGCAGCCGGTCGCCGATATGATAGTTGCGCAGGACGGCCGTATCTGATTTGGCCTCATGGCTGGTGAGCCCGGCAAATACAAGGCAAAACAGGGCAACAAAGATAATCGTCTTGGTATGTGGCATCCCTTAGTATCCTCTGAGGTAATTTACCTGTTGTTCTTTTTCAGGTGTTTGGTTGTCAGCGCCTATATTTCTCTGGTTTATGACAGCCTGTAACACAGCGGCCGCCACGGTCGGTCTTGGTGAATTTTATTCGTACCTTTACATGCCGGTTAAAGGTAAATGAGGTTCTGATATGCTTTTCCTGGTCAGAGGCGTGTATATCATGGCATGATTTACAGTAGCGGCTGTTTTTCTGGTTATTGACATGGAGGAAGTGGAGATTGGTTGTCCCGTTTCGGAAACTGGTCTCCATGCTGTGGGGATCGGTAAAAACCTTTTTATTATGGCAGTTGAAGCAGAGCTGGAATTTGTCGAGGTTGAAGGGGCCCTTAAATTTAGTGGAGAATGGAGCCCGCAAAAGGAATTTATTCTTGCTGCCATGTACCTCGTGACATTGGTAGCATTCCCCCTGGCGCACCGGGCCGTGCTTGTACAGACTTCCTTTTATTTTTCTGGCTATTTTTTTGTGGCAGGAAAAGCATAAATCAATGGCCCGCGCCCGCAGCTGTTTCTGAAAGTTGGTGGAGTGCGGGGTATGGCAGATAACGCATTTACCTTCCTTAACCGGCCGATGAGGTACCGGGGCGGAAATAATGGCTTTGGCTATTTTCGGGTTGAGCCGGGTGTGGCAGGCCAGGCATAACTTTTGGATTGGGTGTTTGATTTTTATATAGCGGCCATTTTTATCCTTCTTGGTGCGGAGTTGATATTCCACCGGTGAGGCATGGGGGTCATGGCAGATACCGCAATCTTGTTTTACCGGTTTATGGACGTGCCGCCGTTTGAATTCATCCTTTCTGACCTCGTGGCAAGTGACGCATAGCGCCTCACCCCTGGCGCTCAGCAGGCCCTTGTATTTGGAAACGTGCGGGGTGTGGCAAGCGCTGCAGTTGCCATCTTGCACCGGGGCATGAACATATTTGTACTTAAACATGTTTTTGTCATGACATCGGTAGCAGAGGGCGCTTATGGAGCGGCCTTTTAAATGGAATTCAATATCAGATTCATGCGGGGCGTGGCAGGAGGTGCATTCCCCTCTGGCCACCGGAAAATGAATATATTTGGCTCCTTTAAGCATATTTCTGTCTTCTGCGTGGCAGGAGAAACAGAGGGCGCTCTTGGCGGCTCGGAGAAAATGTTTATTAACGGTGCCGTGGGGGTTGTGACATTGTAAGCATTGTTTTTTCTTGAATGGTCCGTGTTGGAATTTTTTATGGCCCATGTCGGCATGACATTTTTGATTCAGGCAGGAGAATTTTTCATTCATATGGGTGTAGTCCCCCTGGTTTTGAGGGTCTGCCACATGACAACTGCCACACTTGCCATTCAGTGATAAGTCTAAGTGCAGAAAATAGGGCCTGAAACCGTCTGGCGGAGAGGCCACGCCCTTGGTTTTATAAAAGACGTTTATTGTCATCGGCGGGGTGGAGTCCACGAGAGAGATAGTATTAAGGCCGGGAGCCAGTTTAAGCTGCTGGCTGAAGGCTTTATTATTTACCTGAGCCGTGAACTGCTGCGTTCCCGATTTGTTGGTGATTTTGCCGACGGCCCTACTACTATCTTTGCAGAGACCTATTATTAAAAATTGGTCAACATTAAGCACCGATTTAGCAGGTGGGTATATAAGTCGGCAGGCGGCAACAGCCGGGCCGGAGCTGAAAAGAAGGAGGGAAAAAACAATAAAATAAAATATGATTTTATATCTTGCTATCACGATGGATTCCCAATTATAGATGCTGGTGAACTATTACAGTACTGAGGAGACAACATAAAATTTTGGTGCCCCTAATGAACCGTTACAACTTAAATTACCTTATAAGTTTATACAAATAATTTTATTAAGGCCAATTTTTTTTATTTCCAGCGTTGTTCGTACATGGTCATTAGCCGGGATACGGCCAGCTTGTTTAAACGGTTCGCCTTTTTGTTATTGCCCTCGGATTCATAGATATTGGCCAGGGCGATAATGACCTCCAAACGGGGATGGGGGGCGATAAAGGCGTTTTCCAGGATCTTTTTGGCCTTTTTGATCTCCCCCTGGCCGTAATAGCTCAATCCCAGGCCAGCCATGGCATTATCGGAATCCTTGCTGATACTTTGGGCCTTTTTAAAGGCCGCTTCAGCCTTCTGCCACTTCTTTTCTGCGATCTGGACAAATCCCAGTTCTATATAGGCGTTTATGACCTTGGGCATAATCTTGATGGCGGTATTAAATTCCCGCACCGCCTGACTGTACATCTTCTTGCTGGCCATGATGCGGCCGTAATTAATCCGCCGGATATATTCCTTCTCTTTTTTACTGCGTTTGATATTGGTTCTTGGGGCCAGGGCCTTTAACAATTGCTGCCTGGTCCATTTGCCTAACAGAAATTTTATATTACCATCAATAATCTCTCTGATATTGTAGGTGTAGGGAATTACTTCGTTTAATTCCCCTTTGCCGTTGGTCAGCACCACGAGCGGCATCATGAATACTCCGTAGTTGTCTAACACGGCTTTGGATGTATCGTTATAAACCTTGATATGGGCGGCCGAAGAACGCATATAGTGGATAACTGTGTTTTGATCTTTGTTATCACAATATATGCCGATTATGTTAACAGATTCGCCATATTTGTCAGCGAGGTCGGAAAGGGCGCTTAAAAGAGCCAGTGATCTTGTCTTGCGGAAATTGGGGTGGATGGAAAAGAACATCATCAGGGTGGGTTTTTTACCATGACCTGGAGTGAAGGTTTCCGGTCTGCCGCCCTGGATGGAGGGCAGCCTGAAAGCTGGCAGCCGGTCTCCGGCCTTGTAGTTGCGCAGGGTGGCATTCTGGCCTATGGCGGCCTGGGCTCCGTGAGTAAAAAAGTTTGTAAATACAAGGCAGAATAAGGAAAAAAACAAAATAGCTTTAGCTGACATCTTGATCATATCCTCTATTTTTTAGTATATTGAGCATTTACGTTGCTTTCGCATCGTAATGGTTGGCATTGCTCAAGCTACCTGTGGTTGTATTGTCGCGGCTTATGGCAGCCAGTAACACAGCGCCCGCCTGTGGCGGTCTTGGTGAATTTTATATTAATCTTGAAATGTTTTTTAAAGATGAATGAGCGGCGGATATGCTTTTCCTGATCCGAGGCGTGCATATCATGGCATGATTTGCAGTAGCGGCTCTTTTTCTGGTTATTGACATGAATGAAATGAAGATTGGTCGTACCGTTACGAAATCCGGTTTCTATGCTGTGGGGATCGGTAAAAACTCTTTTATTATGGCAGTTAAAGCAGAGCTGGAATTTGTTTAAGTTGAAGACCCCCTGAAATTTGGTGGAGAAGGGGGCACGTAATAGCATCTTGTATTTACTGCCATGCACCAAATGACATTGAACACAGCTCCCGCTTCTTACCGGCCCGTGTTTATAAAGGCTGTTCTTTATTTTTTTTGCCATCTTCTTGTGACATGAAAAGCACAAGTCCTGAGGGGTGGCTCTTAACTGCTTGGGAAAATTGGTGGAGTGCGGGGTGTGGCAGGTGGTACATTTACCTTCCTGCACCGGTTTATGGGCCACCGGGGCTGAAATAATGGCCTTGGCTATTTTCGGGTTGAGCCGGGTGTGGCAGGCCAGACATAATTCTTTTATGGCATATTTTCTCTTGGTGTAACGGCCATTTTTATCTCTCTTAGTGCGGAGATGATACTTCGTGGCTGAGGCATGGGGGTCGTGGCAGATGCTGCAGTCCTTGCCAGCCGGCTGATGGACATAGCGCCGTTTAAACTCATCCTTCCGCACCTCGTGACAGGTAACGCAGAGTTGTTGCCCCTTCTTATAGAGCAGGTTTTTGTATTTTGAGGTATGCGGGGTGTGGCAGGAGTTACAGTCCCCCTCCGCCGCCGGTTCATGGACGTATTTGTAATCCAGCATCTTTTTGTCATGGCAGCGGAAACAGAGGTCGCTCACCGAATTACCCTTCAGGTGAAATTCAATCTTTGATTCATGAGGGTCATGACAGGCGGTGCATTGCCCTTTGGCCACCGGGAAATGAACTACCTTGCCAGTGGTAATCATATCCTTGTCGGCGCTGTGGCAGGTGAAACACAGCGCGCTTCTGGCCGCACGAGTAAAGTCCTTGTTAAAGCTGCCGTGGGGATTATGGCAGTCGGCACATTGTCTTCTCTTAAATGGGCCATGCTGGAACTTCTTATGTCCCATATCATTATGGCATTTACTGTTCAGGCAGGAGAACTTATCCTTAATATAGGTGTAATCCCCTTTGTTGTCGGGGGTTACAGCGTGGCAGAGGCCGCATTTGCTACTCAAGGTCAGATCCTTATGGAGGTAATAAGGCCGGAAATCTGGCGGGGCGGGGCGGCTGCCGGTTGGGCGGAATATGGTGATTGGCGATCCTGTGCCATTATTGGCAACTATGGTTGTGGAGCCCGGCATCAGTCTTAACCGGCGGCTGAAACTCATATTATGGGTTTTAACTTTTAACTTTTGTTGACCTCGTGAGTTAATAATTTTAATTTCAGCCACGGGTACGACGCTGTCGCACATGCCGACGAGCAGAATAGTACTTTGAGTGAGCAGCGATTTGTCGGCTGGATAGATCAGACGGCAGTTGGCCTGGGCTAAGCGGCCGACAAGGAGAAAACTAATTGCGAGGAGTAAGCAGATGTTTTTATTGTTTATAAGCATATTGAACTATTTAGGTGTGACTGTAAATTGCCCTAAACGCCGAGCTGTAACTACTTAGATGTGCTTCAGATCGAAGTGCCGTTAAACAGTTACCATATTGGTTAGTTAATGGCAGGTACTGGTAAGATAACGGCTTATTTTACAGTTTATAAAATTAAGTTTATAAAAGCTAATTTTTTTGTAACTATTTATATCAGCCGGCATCATTTGCTTCCGTATGCATTCCCACGCGGGAGCGTGGGAACGAGGGATCTTTGCAGGCTGGAGTCAGATTCTTTTCT
>VAPF01001618.1_pt1 | contig 14298 bp, 15 predicted proteins | sample 3393931 | NCBI WGS metagenome assembly VAPF01 (sample SAMN08290437, study PRJNA428436) | hydrothermal vent metagenome | isolation source: Deep-sea hydrothermal vent chimney | place: Atlantic Ocean: South-mid Altantic Ridge | depth 2773 m m | reverse complement strand
TAATAAAAAGGGGCTCCAATCAAATGCTAAACCAAGATTCATAGGAGCAATTGTATGAAATCACTCTATCTCATCCTAGCACTATTCATCCTGCCATTTTCAGCCTCTGCTAACCAACAACTGGCTGACTATTTTTTTGCGGCTGCAAAAATGGGCGAAACAGAGACGCTTACCGAATTTTTAAACCACGGATTCCCAATCGATTTGCGTAACCATCAAAGCTATACCGCCTTAATGATGGCAACCTATCATGGCAATAAAAATGCTGTTGAAATTTTACTTCAACACGGAGCCAATGCTTGCTTAAAAGATAAGCGTGGCCATACGGCCATGATGGGTGCGATGGTTAAAGCAGAATGGAGCATTGCGAAACGCCTCTACAAAGAGGACTGTAAACAGGCTCATTCCACAGGAAAGACGCTCGAAAAATTTGCTGAGGCCTTTGGTCAAACCGAAAAACTAAACGCGTTAATACACGCAACAAAATAATGTTTTAAACTAAAAACTTAATCTTATACTTGCCTATAGACTGCTTACAAGACCCAGCATGGACTCTCAACACTAAATTCCACCTGTAAATCAAAATGCAAATTAGTGTAATGGAAGCCTAATCGTAAATATGGTTCCTTTTTCTAAAGTGCTTGTCACCTCAACCGTTCCTTGGTGTAACTCTACTATACGTTTCACGATCGCTAAACCTAACCCACCAGGTTGGGTTCGATTATTATTTGATGCTTGGTAAAAACGTTCAAAAACTTTAGGTAAATCTTTTTCTGGAATTCCTCTCCCACTATCTTGCACTGTAATAATGGCACTATTTTCTTTTTCTGTTACAGAAACATTGATATGCTCATTCTCAGACGTAAATTTAAAAGAATTATCCAATAAATTTTCTAACACACGCGAAATTAAACCAATGTCTGCATGGACTGAAACGGAGCGTTTTTGGATATTTATCGCCAATTTTATTTTATTGTTCGTTGCTTTAAGTTGAAATTTTTGCACAATATCGTGTATTAATTCACTCAAATTAAAGTCTGACTTAGTTAACACAGTCGTACTCGAATCCAGCTTTGCAAGTTGAAAAAGTTCCGTAATAAGCGTATTAAGCCGTTCACTACTTTCTAGCGCTTGTTGAATATAAGTCTGTTGCTCTTGCGGAGTCAACGTGTTGATTTTAAGTGTAAGCGTTTCTAAATAGCCATGTAATATCGCAATGGGTGTTCTTAAATCGTGAGAAATATTGGCAACTAATTCTCGGCGTAAACGGTCTTGTTTTTGACGTTCCTCTATATGGTTAACCAAGCGAATAGCCATTTGGTTAAACGTATTGCTGAGTAAATCAATTTCATCCGTAGGACGCTTAATCATTTTTTTAGGATTAAAATCGTTAAAATCGCTACGGTAAAACGCCCCCATATCGATGGCTAAAAATCTTAAACGACGCGTTAGTTTTCGAAAAACGATAAGTCCAATAATTAAGGTAATAAACAAACTAATCGCCAGTGCGATACCTGCTTGTTGCCACAACAAACTTTCCTTCATCATTTGTTCGGCATCGTCGTACTGCTCTCCGTGCAATACGATATATAGATAGCCTTGTCGCTCTCCTTGCTCAGGAACAGGCGTAACTGAAAATATTTTTTGTTTATCGTGGCTACGAGGATCATCCCCTAACAACGGTAATTTTTCGCCGTTTAAAAAGGCATAAACCGGAGTAAGTGAAATGTGTTTTCGCTTAACTTTTCCAGGTTCTGCGGAATAAGATAAAATACGTCCATCGACATCAATTAAATAAAGTTCAATGCTAGGATTAATAACCATATATTCCATAAAGGTTGAGCTTAATGCTTTTTGATTAATTTTTCCGTGTTCAACAATTTTTCGGTCTATTACAAGATTTTTAGCTAAATCAAAACTTAATTCTTGCGCCGCTTTTTGCTGATAATAACTCACGGTAAAACAACTCATTAAAATATAAAAAACACCAATACCGATAAGTAAGGCAATGAGCAACAAAGAAAGTTTTGCATAGAGTGTGCGAATCATGAGAAGGGCTCTTCATTAAATTTATACCCTACTCCCCAAACGGTAAGCAGGTATTTTGGGTGAGATGGATCGTCTTCTAATTTAGCGCGTAGGCGATTAATATGAGAGTTTACGGTATGTTCATAACCTTCAAAGCTATAACCCCAAACTTGATCCAATAATTCAGTTCGGCTATAAACCCTTCCTGGCTGTGAAGCAAATTGGACTAACAGTTCAAATTCTTTGGCGGTTAAATCCAGAGATTTATTTTTGAGCATGACATGATGTTTATTTATGTCAATAACCAGCTCACCCAACGTAATTTGTTTTTGCTTATTCTCTGACTTCAATGAGTTTAAACGACGAAATTGCGCTTTCACTCTTGCCAATAACTCTGGAAAACTAAAAGGCTTGATTAAATAGTCGTCCGCACCAATTTCTAATCCAAGTACTCGGTCAAGTTCAGAAGATCGAGCCGTAAGCATAATAATTGGAATGACTTGGCTTTGTTCGCGTATTTTTTTACAAACATCTAAACCATCCATCACCGGAAGCATGACATCCAAAATAATCAAATCATATTTTGTTTTTGAAAACTTAACCAGTGCTTCACCACCGTCCTGTGCAATATCTGACTCACAAAAAATATCGTTTAAATGCAATTGAATAAGATTCGCAATTTCAGGATTGTCTTCTACAATAAGTATTTTTCGATTCATTAAATATCCTTAACTTTTAACGTAAAAAAACACTTGCTCTCAAAGATAAACAAGTGTCTTAATGGTCCGTTTTTGAATGCTTTTTTATTGCGTTCGAGTGACAACAAGCTTAATTGCTGGGTTATCAAAACGGTGTGATGCATCTAAATCAGAGCTCAATAAACCATCGTTCATCGTAATAATACCAGGATGAATAATAATAAAATCACGATCATCACGCATAACATTAAACCCTTCACCGCCTTGACCTGGTAGCGTACTCATCGATTCATCATTCGCTTCCGTTCCAGCATCGTATACTCGAGCCATAAAGGTCATCGATTGATTTAAATCAATTTTACCAATATCAATAGAACTTGCCGCTGCAAAACCATCATTTGTATTAACCAGCATAGAGACTAAGCTTAGGTTCATTGCCGTACCATTAGAAGTAACCTCAATGGTCTCAGTGTTTCCTGGTGCAATTTTACCCGTGCCTGAAACGGTTGACATAACATATTGATTTGAATCTGCCTCCGTTAAAAAGTCACTGTTATCGCCCCCCTCTGCAAGTAGCTCTAAACCTAAACTCGCCATTTTTCCTGACATAAAAGGAGAATAGTTATTGCTATGTAAAATAATAGCCGCTGGAGACAGCGTTTGATTATTCGTGAGGTTCGTGACCGCGATCGAATATGTATTTTCTACATTACTACTTGAATTTTTGTTATTACTATCATCGCCTCCACACCCTTGTAATAATAACGAGGCACCAATCATTGCTGAAAGCGCACTGATTTTCATTAAATTTTTCATGCGTTACTCCTTATTTTACAGTGATAACTAATTTTGCGACAGGATTTAGCCAGCGATGAACATGGTTTGTAAGATCACTCGTTCCACCCGTGGCATCATTGTCACCTTGAACACCACGGTGAATATGAACTGAAGTATTATCATCGGCTGTTGCAACACCTGTTCCACCTGAATTATCAGATACACCATCGGCAGCGCCAGGATCCTTTGGAATACCAGCCGCACCAAGAGCACCCCCACCATTAATGATTTCATCGTTGGCTTCGGTACCTGCATCATATGCATTTAATAAATACGTGTAAGTACCTGGTGTAGTGGGTAACTTAATACTGTCGGCTCCAACAAAACCATCATTAGTAGGCAGCATCATACTGGCAATAGAAAAATATTTATTATTATCATCTTTTATAAATTGAAACATCGTGCTGGCACCTGGAGCCAGCAACCCTTCCGCAGGATTTTCAACTACGTTGGCTCCCGATGCTTGAAGATCGGTAGAGACACCTGCAATACTTCCCCCTTCTGCTAACGCTTGTAAATTTTGTGAAGCTGCCATACCTGATCTAAAAATATATGCGCTGTCATTATGTGCCGCAGCAACCACTGGCGTAAAATAAATGGCGTTTGTTAAGTTGGTTAAATTAACGGTAATATCGTGTTCTGCTGCCATTACAGGAGCGCTTAAAGCACTTAAAACAGCCAACATTGAAATTGATTTTTTCATGGGTTTTCCTCGAAATAGATTGCATTAAAAAGCTAACGTTTGTTGATTACAAAACATACATAAACCACAAGTTCATCATGTCTTGCAAAGACTACAATTGGTATTAGAACAAACAAAACTCACATAACTGTATCGTAATTATCACAAATTCATCACACCCAACATAAAGATCAAAACAGTGTAATTAAGGCTACTTAACTACCTTCTTAAAAGGGCTTGTAATACCCTAAAAATAATAACCCACGCCTGAAAAAAACTGAATAATGGCACTTCCATTAGCCACCGGACTGTCACTGACTTGATTGTCAAAAATATACGAACGTGTGCCAGCAAATATTCCCCAGTTACCAACGGGGTAAGTCGCAATTAATTCCAACTCCGCACCCAACGCATCATTTGCTCGATAACTAGGCGTACCATAATAGTAATTAACCAACCCTTTATTCTGATACTGCACGCCAATGGCTGACAACAACATGAGTGGTCCAAAAGAATCTCGTCGATAAAGCTGTAAATCAAACTCATAACTTTCATGCGTGCCTGAAACATCGTGCAATACCGCTAACCGTGTAAAAAAACCCTTGGGTAAGAGTGCACCAATTTGTAATCCTAGCTCTATCGCTTGCTTTCGTTCTTCAAACTGCCCTGTTTTACTTGAGTCTCTAAATTGATGCGTTCTAAGCTGCCCTACCGCAGAGGCAAAAAAAGTGCCATCTCGATAAAAAGTAAACCCTGCTCGATTAGCTTCAATAAAAATGGAGCCATAACCGCCTAAAATAAACGGCGCAATTGTCGTATTTTTTTCCGAATTTACATAATTTAAATCTCGGTCAATAATACCAACACCCCATAAACCATAAGCAGGTTCAATTAATTCGTTCGCGCTCACCTTGTTATTTAACATTGAAACTAAACAGAAGAATAGAACAAAATTTTTCATGATAAATCCTTTATTTTTTAGCTAGGCGGTTCAAAAGTACCTTCTTGAAATAGAACATTGATTGAATCAAAATCTGCATTCATATTTCTCAACTTAATCACATCTCGGTCGGCACCTTCAAGCCTTATGATAATGGATCTATTTCGCTCTCTAACAAAGGAAATTTTTACACCATTTTCAAGCACTAACGTATCTTCATTCACATTAAAGTCTCTAATAATATCGCGATTTCGAATATAATTTCCTGCCTCAGCACCAAAAATGAAAAAATCCTTCCCTCCTCTGCCAATCAAAACATCTCGTGAACCTCCTCTACCATTAATAATATCTGCTCCACTCGTACCTACCAATCTATCTCGACCAGAACTTCCTAATACAAGATTAAATTCAGAAGGATCAACATATTCGTTTTCCTCTGGTTCAGGTTCTATCGTGGGCGCATCCGGAATTGAAAGAGGTGCATCTATTTCTGACCTAAAACCAAGATCTGAATAATCCAGATTATGATCAACATATTCTACTAACCTTACTCCACTAATATCATTTAAGGTTTTACCAGCCGAAACAAGTGCATTGTGATCCAGAAGAAAAAGCTGCGATGATAGACCCTGACGTCCTCCACTCCGATAAAAAATTCCTAAAACTTGATCCATCGAAGTTCCATCGTTAAAAAAAACGGTTGTTGAAACTTCACCATCATCTTGAGAAACTGTAAAATTAACTCTATCGAAGATAAGCACGCCATTAAACAACGGGAGAGGAGCGTTTATGTTACGACTATCTTCACTCCGAACTCGAAAAATAAATTCATCACTTCCATTACCGCGAACAAGATCATCATCCTGCAAAATAGCGTCACTTACGGCAATACCATGCCGGTCAGATTGTGAAAAATACATACCGTTAAACGTCGATGACGATGCTTGAACTGCTGTAATACTCATCGCTAATATTAACGATGAGTATTGTATTTTTTGTTTAAAATTTTTCATAAAGCTACCTCTGTTTAAATAAAGCCCTAATCCCCAGATAGAAATGCGAATTAGAGTGGAAGCAATTGATGTGCATAGTGAATGTAAAAAAGACAGTGTCACCTTATTGGTGATGCGTCCTTTTTTACATTTTCTAGGTGCGTCAAGGGCTCGCCTAAAAGCGCCTACTGTTGGTGCGCTATAAACGTATTTTCTATCTGGGGATTAGGATAAAACCTATTGGTTAAAATCAGCAGAAAGCATAATTCATAAAAATCACCAAACTATCACAAATTCTTAAACCGTTTCTAACTCGAAATGGAATGTTCAAATATTTCAATTAAGAATCCTGAGCACAACCACAGATGAGGGGGATATTTTTCATACCTCTGTTATAATTTGAACAATGAAACAACTACCCTCATTAGAACACCACTTTTTAATTGCCATGCCCTCCTTAAATGGCAGTTGGTTTGAAAAAGCTCTCATTTATATTATGGAAGACAATGACCACGGCACAACGGGGTTTGTGGTCAATTTAGCGCAAAACTTTCAAGTGCAAGACCTGTTAAGCCACTTTAATTTCCTCCCCCCCGAAAATGTCTCTTTTTTAGAGCAAGCCATTTTACGCGGCGGCCCCGTAGATGTGGAGCAAGGCTTTATTTTTCATAAACCCGAAGGGCAATGGAAAAGCTCTGTCGCATTGCCCGATGGTCTCACCATGACCTTTTCAGATGATTTTGTTGAGGCGCTGAGTAAAAACCAAGCCCCCAATGATTTCTTAATCTGCCTTGGCTTTTCAGGCTGGAAATCTGGGCAACTTGCTCAAGAAATTAAAAGCAATAGTTGGCTCACCATTCCTTATAATGAGAGCTTGCTGTTTAACACCCCCATGGAAAAAAAATGGCAAGTGGCACTAGAAACACTGGGCATATCGCCCGAGTTTTTAACCTTAGAGGCAGGACATGCCTAAGCGTAAATCAACAGCGCCTCTTTTGGGCGTGGTGATCGGTTTTGACTTTGGCTTACGCCGCATTGGCGTGGCCATTGGACAAACCATTACCCAAACCGCCAGCCCCGAAGCCATTGTAAACAGCAAAGATGGCAAGCCCGACTGGGCGCACATTACCCGTTTATTTGACGCATGGAAGCCCGTTGCGATTGTCGTAGGCCTGCCCATGCGACTAGACGGTTCGGAGCAAGCCCTAACCCAACCCGCCCGTAAATTTGGGCAACGCCTCAGTGGTCGCTATCACTGCCCTATTTTTTATATGGAAGAGCAACTCAGCTCCATTGCCGCCGAAAATCGTCAACTGAAACAGAACCACATTGATGACCATGCCGCGCAAATTATTTTAGAAAACTGGCTTCAAGCCAATGCGCTTGCCCAAACACACGCCCAACCAACGCAGGATTTTTTATGATGGATGAACTGAACATTAATGCCGATACACTTATCGAAAGCATGTGTGAGCAATTGCAACAAGCATCCATCATAAAACTCGCCCCTAAAATGATTGGCATTCGAACGGGCGGTGAATGGGTCGCACAAAAACTGCACCAAAAGCTTGGGTTACCCGATCCACTGGGGGTCATTGACATCTCATTCTATCGAGACGACTTCTCTAAAATTGGCTTAAACCCAACCATCAAGCCGTCCGATATCACTTGGGACATCAATGACCAACACATTATTTTAGTCGACGATGTGCTGTTTACTGGGCGCACCATTCGCGCCGCATTAAATGAGATTTTTGATTACGGTCGTCCTGCCAGTGTCACCTTAGTTACACTACTGGATCGAAAAGGATGCCGAGAACTGCCCTTTCAAGCGGACATTGTTGGCATGACCATCGAATGCAATAAAACCATTAAAGTCACCGGCCCCGACCCATTAAAGGTAACGCTTTTACAACCTAAGGAGGAAACCGCATGAGTGCACGACTTTCCGCCCCCAACATTCAACTTAACGAACTCGGTAAACTGCACCATTTTCTAACCCTTGAAGGGCTCAAACAACCCCATTTGGTCGAAATACTCGACACCACGGAATCCTTTATAAACCCCAATACCAACGAGATCAAAAAAGTGCCTTTACTGCGCGGTAAAAGTATTATGAACCTCTTTTTTGAACCCAGCACCCGAACACGAACCACCTTTGAAATTGCCGAAAAACGCCTCTCAGCCGATGTATCCAGCTTGGATATTCAAACCTCTGCCGCCAAAAAGGGCGAATCATTGCTCGATACCCTGTGGAACTTACAGGCGATGCAAGCGGACATGTTTGTCATTCGTCATGCCCAAAGTGGCGCCGCCCAATTTTTTGCCCAACACGTTGCCCCCCATGTGCATGTACTCAATGCAGGTGACGGACAACACGCACACCCCTCGCAAGCCATGCTGGACATGTTTACCATTCGCAAACACAAAGGCGATATTTTTGACCTCAAGGTCGCCATTGTGGGCGATGTACTACACAGCCGCGTGGTACGCTCTCAAATTCAAGCCCTCAGCATTTTAGAAGCCCGTGAAATACGTGTCGTTGGCCCAAAAACCCTCATGCCCGAACACCCAGAAGCCTTAGGTGTGCATGTTTATCACGACATGGACGAAGGCATAAAAGACGTGGATGTGATTATTATGGTGCGCCTGCAAAATGAACGGATGACCAGTGCGCTCATTCCCAGTGAAAAAGAGTTTTTTAAACTCTACGGACTCACCCAAGCCCGTCTTGCCCTCGCCAAACCCGATGCAATTGTGATGCACCCTGGCCCCATTAATCGCGGGGTAGAAATTGAATCCGCCGTGGCCGATGGCCCCCAATCAGTGATTTTAGAACAAGTCACCTACGGCATTGCCGTTCGCATGGCCATTATGTCCATTATTATGAGCAACGCGGCACAACTTAGCCAACATCACGCCGAGCAAGCGTCTCAGCAAAAATCAAACGCGGAGGAAAATTCATGAGACAGGCCATTATGAACGGACGTGTCATCGACCCCGCCCAAAATATTGATAAAATCACCAATATCTACCTTGCTCGCGGGCGCATTGCAGGCATTGGCGACCTCCCACCCGAAGGCTTTAGCGCCGATAAAGAAATAGATGCGACAGGCAAATGGATTTTACCCGGATTAGTCGATTTACAAGCCCGTTTAGGCGAACCGGGTAGCCACTATGCAGGTACAATTGCCTCCGAAACCAAAGCCGCCGTAGCAGGTGGGATTACCAGTATTTGCTGCCCGCCCGACACCTCGCCCGTTAATGATTCCCAAGCCGTTACCGAGCTACTGCAACGCCGAGCACGTCAAGCCGCCACCGCATTTGTAATGCCCATTGGCGCTTTAACACAAGCACTTAAAGGCGAACGTTTAAGCAGTATTTACGCCTTAAAACAAGCCGGTTGCGTGGCACTTAGCCAAGCCAATTATCCCATTCAAAACTCACTAACGCTTAAAAACGCCTTAGAATACGCGGCATCTCACAACATTGTGGTCATGCTCAAAAGTGAAAATACCCAGCTTAAAAACCACGGCGTGGCACACAGTGGTGCGGTCAGCACACGGTTAGGACTGCCTCAAATTCCACACTCAGCAGAAACCACCGCCTTAGCGCGTGATCTTATATTGGTGGAAGAGGCAGGCATTCGCGCCCACTTCTCACAACTGTCTTGCGCACGCTCCGTGGAGATGATTGCCGAAGCCAAAAAACGTGGACTACCCGTTACCTGTGACGTTGCTATTCATCAACTGCATCTATCCGAAATGGATGTGTTAGGCTTTAACAGCCTGTTTCATGTCTCGCCCCCTCTACGCAGCATGCAAGACAAACAAGCACTGTTAAACGGCTTAAAAACGGGGGTAATTGATGCCGTGGTGAGTGACCATACACCGCTCAATAAAGACGATAAACTTCTGCCGTTTGGTGAAAGCATGATCGGCATCAGCGGGCTAGAAACCCTTCTGCCCCTCTTGCTTAAATTGGTCAACGATTATGGGCTGGATTTAATGACCGCTGTACGCTCCGTAACTCAAAACCCTGCGGATATTTTAGGCATTCAAACAGGAAGCCTTAAAGACAATCAATCTGCCGATTTATGTATTTTAGACCCCCAAGGTTACTGGACTCTCGAACCTGAAAACATGATAAGTGAAGGCAAAAATACCCCCTTTAAAGGCTGGGAGTTTATTGGTACGATTGAACAAACCTTCTTTCAAGGTCGCCCCGTTTATCGTAATACGTTGCTTACCAACACAACATTAACTTAAAAAAATACCGTACAACAACATGCCACACAACCCCATTGATTACGCCATCCAATGCCCCATAAAACAGCTCTCACAACATCAACAAGAGGGCGATTTTTGGCTATTTAACGTTACAGTGGATAATTTACCCACCCCACAAAAACAGGGGGGGAGAAATTTCCCCCCCCCCTGCTTTACAGCCATTGAATTTGGTTGCCAGTTTGCGTTTGAAAACAGTGTTCATCCCCTGTTTTTATTTCAACAAAACCAAACTGAGCAACAAACCACCCTGCAACTGTTAAGCAAACATCCCCTGCCCAACACGCAACCTAACCACTTAAGCGTGACACCCCCAAAACCATCTCATCAACAAATGGTAAAGACCTGCCAAACCGCAACCAATGTCATTTTATTAGGCAGTGAGCTTCACATCGCCAACCTATTTTATCTCGCAAAAATCCGTAGCCAGCAACCCAACACCCAAACACTGGCACTCCTACACAGCGAAACCAACTTTCCATTCAAAGCCAAACCCGCCCTACTGATGACACCCAACTTACCCCCCGAAGCCATCGGCGCTTGCACACTGCTAGAAGACTGGAACATCCCTAACCGTCTTGCCAGCCAACAAGGCTTTGCAGGCTGTTTTGATGGATCGCTGGAAGCACTTTTTGATTATTGGTTAACGCAAAAAAATAGCCGTATTCAAAACGAAGAACCTTGGCAGGTAATCCTTTGTGCGCCTAATAAAACGCAAAAAAAATGCCGACCATAGAGAGGGGGGGGATTTTTTAAAACATTTTAAATTTTCTCCCCCCCCCCTATCAATCCAATGCAAGCAAAGGCAGTAACTGCCCCTCAATGTGTGAGCTTGGCAGTGCGTCTATAATATAACGATAGAGCCGCCTGCCCTCCTCGGCTTGTGTGTTGACCTCTATAATTTTTTTACGCTTAAAGCCCGAAACCTCTTCGGTAATGTTTTCTAAAGGTTGCATGTGTGCCTGAACGTCTAAGCTTAAAAACTCTAAGGGGCGCTCTGGAAATGCCAAGAGTACGTCGGTCATTTCATCATAGAGTTGCTGATCAAAAATTAACTTTAGAATACAACCCTGTTCTGGATTGGTTGTTATAGCCGTACTCATTAAACTTCTCCTAGGTTGGTTGAATTCAACGCTGCCGCTTTCTTTTTAGGTTGACCAAAGCGTTTGTAAATAATGGGTAAAATCAACAGCGTTAAGATGGTTGAGGTAATTAATCCACCGATCACCACGATCGCCAACGGACGCTGAATTTCAGACCCTGGCCCTGTTGCAAACACCAATGGCACCAAGCCCAATGCCGCAATGGAGGCGGTCATTAAGACAGGGCGCAATCGTCTTAATGCGCCTTCTACCACCACTTGTCCCACGTCCATGCCTTTGGCGAGTAGTTGATTAAAGTAGGTCAGCATCACCACGCCATTTAACACGGCAATCCCTAACAGTGCAATAAAGCCAACCGATGCGGGTACCGAGAGATATTCACCGGTTATCCACAGGGCGACAATCCCACCAATTAAGGCGAAGGGTACATTGACTAACACCATAATCGCTTGAGGAATGGATCGAAAAGTAGTGAATAAAATTAAGAAGATCAATACTAATGCAACGGGAACCACCACCGCTAACTTTTCAGCCGCACGTTGTTGGTTTTCAAATTTACCCCCCCATTCAAAGTAGTAACCCGCTGGGATTTCTAATGAGGCCGATTTTTGTTTGGCCTCTTCTACAAACCCAACCAGATCACGCCCTGATACATTTGCCACCACAACCGAGAAGCGTTTGCTCTGCTCTCGTTTAATGGAAACAGGGCCATCGACCTCTTGGGCATTGACTAATTGACTCAGCAGTACCGAGCGAACACCCGTGTCGGTTTCTACGGTAATCGGTTGTTGCAGCATTTCAAGAATCGAAGATTTATACGACTCTGGCGCTCGCACCATCAATGGAATTCGACGAATCCCATCGTACAACACGCCCACTTCCAGTCCATTAATTTGGCTTCGAAGTAATTTTTCGACCTCATTAACGGTTAAACCTAAACGCCCTGCCATGTCATAGTTCACTTTAAGCTCTAAATAACGCAAGCCTTCATTGGTCGAGGTAAAGACATCTTCTGCCCCTTCAATGGTTTTGACCATCGCCACCATTTTTTTGGCGACCTCATTCAGCTCGGCTGGCTTATCCCCAAAAATCTTAATGGCAACATCACCACGCGCACCCGTTAACATCTCATCCACTCGCATTTGAATGGGTTGCGTAAAGGCATAGTTAATCCCTGGGAATTGTGTCACGAGTACTTGACGAATCTCTTCAATCAACTCCTCTGTGCTCTCCATGCGCCACTCTTCTTTAGGTTTAAAAACCAAAAAGGTATCGGTGTCGTTTAAGCTCATTGGATCCAATCCAATTTCATCCGAACCCAATCGCGCCACAATACGTGTCACTTCTGGCACGTGTTTCATAATGGCTTCTTGAATACGTAAATCCATAGCAACCGAAGCATCTAAACTAATCGAAGGTGTTTTTTCAACTTGTAAAATAACGGTTCCTTCATCCATTTGAGGAATAAATGTTTTGCCCACTTGCGTATAAACAAACCCTGCAAACACTAACGCGATTAGCGCCGACCCCACGATAATGCGATCATTCTTTAAGCTCCAGTTTAAAATAGGCTTATAAAGGGCTTCCAGCTTGCGCACTAACCAAGGTTCTTGATGCGAGACCTTGCCCAATAAAAAGGAACACAAGGTTGGAATTACGGTTAGCGAGAGCAGTAACGCGCTTCCCAAAGCAAAAATAATGGTGAGTGCAACGGGCACAAACAGCTTACCTTCCAGCCCTTCAAGCGTTAACAGCGGTAAAAAGACCGTCATAATAATCAAGATTCCTGAAATAACCGGCACTGAGACTTCTTTTAACGCTCTAAAAATAATATGCATTTTAGGCAAGTGACCTTGCTTCTTTTGTGCATCTTTTTCTTGGTGTGAAACAATATTTTCAACCACCACCACCGCGGCATCGACCAACATTCCGATGGCAATGGTTAAGCCACCCAAGGACATTAAGTTGGCGGATAACCCAAACCAACGCATTAAAATAAACGTCATTAATGCAGCGAGTGGTAAAATTAACGCCACAGTGACCGCAGCTCTTACATTGCCTAAAAAAACCAACAGTACAATTAAGACCAAAACAACCGCTTCCAGCATGACTTTTGAAACACCCCAAATTGCGGTATTCACTAAATCACTTCGGCTGTAAAACGCACTGACCGAGATGCCTTTTGGAAAAGCAGGTTCAAGTTCAATTAAACGGGCTTCAATGCCTGAAATAACATCGCGTGCATTCACCCCTTTAAGTGCAATCACCAATCCCTGAACGGCTTCACTCTCTCCGTTTTGGGTGACCGCTCCGTTGCGGTACAACGCATCAATCTCTACATTGGCTAAGTCTTTAACGGTAATGGCGACGCCATTTTTATACGCCACCACAATTTTTTCAATGTCCAAAATGCTCTGCAAGTTACCTTGGGTTCGGACTAAAATGGCCTCTTCCCCTTGGTTTAAACGACCCGCACCATCATTTTGATTGTTCTCTTCTAACGCGGTTGTTAACTGCTCTAAAGAGACTTCTGCACTGAGTAGTTTTTGATAATTTGGCTTGACCACAAAGGTTTTAACCAACCCACCCAACATATTCACATCGGCCACGCCATCCACCGAGCGCAATGCAGGGCGAATCACCCAATCCAGTAAATCACGCTTCTCCATATTATTGAGCGTGTCACCTTCAATGGTAAACATAAACACTTCGCTTAATGGTGTAGAGAGCGG
>VAPF01022564.1_pt1 | contig 14325 bp, 17 predicted proteins | sample 3393931 | NCBI WGS metagenome assembly VAPF01 (sample SAMN08290437, study PRJNA428436) | hydrothermal vent metagenome | isolation source: Deep-sea hydrothermal vent chimney | place: Atlantic Ocean: South-mid Altantic Ridge | depth 2773 m m | reverse complement strand
TGACTAGGGCGGCGGGTGACTAGGGCGGCGGGGGGTGTTTCTTTTTCTGTAAGGGGGGTATGGGGGGAGAAAAACGGAGGGTACCCCTCTATGTCATGGTTCGGCACATATCAAATTAGAAACTCGGCAGTTTAATGTAACCCCCTTTACGTACTAAATAAATCTATAGTTGCTTAGTTTAATGTAACCCCCTTTACGTACTAAATAAATCTATAGTTGCTTAGTTTAATGTAACTCCCTTTACGTACTAAATAAATCTATAATTGCTTAGTTTAATGTAACTCCCTTCGCACCCCCCCAGAAAATTCTTTTTTCCTTGTATACTTCCGGTATAATGTTGTATTATAATAATATCAACGAGCATCTCTCCGGGAGAACCACGCGTGCTTAACGAAGAATTTACGACTACCAGCCTTTGGGAGGGCATAGACCCTCCGGATCAACGGGTGTCTCCCCCTACTGATCTTGCCCTCCCAATTTTTTCCCAAGAGAAAACCCCCACGAATCAGTGGGATCCCCGGTTTATCCTCGATCTGGCAGTCGGTGTGGACGATCTCCCGGAGATCCTCCTTCGTTATGGGCTGACCTTGCAGGAGTATGAACTGCTGTCCCAGACAAGTGCGTTCAGGAGAGATCTCGCTCTTACTATCCGGGACGTGCGGGAGAATGGTGCCTCTTTTTCCTTGAAAGCCAAAACCCAGGCGGAAGATTATTTGAAAGTATTAGATAGTATGGTATATGCTGATGATACTCCCGCCGGGGTGCGGCTGGAGGCTATCCGGTCCACGGTTAAGTGGGGCAAGCTGGAAACGGATAAAAATACTGACCAGGGCAACCAGAATAATCAGATCAATATAAATATTTCCTTTTGAAAGAGGTGACTCATGGCCGCAACCATCGTGGATAATAATGCAGCATTTGAAATTACACGGGTAAACAGATTTTCTCCCTCCCGCCCCATTCGCAATGTTGGGGGAATTGTAGAGTTGCTTTGCACCTGTGCTGCGGATGGGACACTCTCCGTGGCGCTCAGTACCGAGATCATGGCGAAACTCGCCGGCTGGTACATACAGAAACTAAAGAGTCGCCCTGGGGGTGTTCCCCCTACTGATGCATCCGGCCTGGAGATCACCGATCCGGAGGGATTGTCTGTTCTGGGTGGCAACGGTACTGATTTTATTGACTCTACCAGTGCGCAATCCACTTTGTGCTTCAATACCTTTTTGGGGGTCAATGAGTATTACATGCCCGTGGTAAGTGAGCCGCTGACCATCACAGTGACAGGTAATATTGTTGATTCAGCTACATTTTACCTTACCTTCTACCTGGCGCAGTAATGATACCCACACCGCCGAACATCACACAGTTTTTACGGAGACAACACCTTACCGGCCGGAAGAATTACATTGGTGTCCCCGGCGGAGTTGGCTTCGGGGCCGGAGTTACACCAAGACTCTATTCCGGCTTTTCTTCTATGCCGGGTACGCTTTCGCCATCCGCCAATAACTACGGAAATTACCAGTATAAAGAGGGTTCCATCTGTTGTTGGAAGCCAATGGGCTGGCTGCGGATTGGCCATGTGGACAACCCAACCTACCCCACCTACGGGGTAAACTCAGTTGATATTAAGCCGGAAGATGCCTTCCCGGATGATGCAACTGCGAACCTGGCAGGTTACTTCCGGCACCGGGCATTTATCGACGGTGGGGAGAACAAGCGGGGGTTTTTCAGGGATAAATACGATTGCTCTAAGCAGGCCTGGGGTACCGGGTTCATTGCCAGTTCGATCAAAAACGGGTTGCCGATCTCGACTAGTTTTGATCACAATCCCATTGCCGATTTGACGGCGTGCGCTGGGAACTATTACTACGAAACAATCAACGCCGCCCATGCCAGAGATGGCGTTGATGGGGCAATAAATCCCAACTCGATATGGTTTGAGGAATCACGTTTCGTTGCTTCCTGGCTGGCGTTGGTAGCCCTGGCTCATGGCCAGGCAGCGACCGGCAGTACATATTGTGCGTGGTTTGATCCTACTTATAATTTCCCCAAGGGCAATAACAATAATGCCTTGGGCGATGTAAACGACGCCACTGTGAGTTTCACCAGTGATGGGTACAGCAACTGTGCGCAGGCAGGGTCCGGCGTTCCGTTTGCGAAGACCACTGATAACGGACAAAACTGCGGGGTTGCCGATGTCAGCAGCAATATGTGGCGGCCTGGTCTTGGTCTGACCTGTATTGCGGTCACAGCGGCAATTGAAGGGATTACAAGCGCTGCAACCCCGGTCTTCACCTGGACTGCGCATGGGCTGGCGGTAGGGGACCTTGTCCAACTTGTCTATATTGCCCAAGCGGATTGGATAAACTTGTCATCAAGTAAGATATGGAAGGTAGACACGGTGCCAACGGTTGATACCTACACCTTAATCAGTGCGCCGGACACGTCTGCCTATGCCGCTTACGACCCGGTTGCAGATGGCGGTATGGCAGTCAAGGGGACATTTTACACGGCCAAGACGACTACGGCAATGAAGGACTTCACGTCTGGCACGACCTTGGCTACCGATCACTGGGGTGCAACCGGCGTTGCGACAATGATGGATGAGTTTACTCCAGCCTTCGCGACTACATATCCCAGCAATGGGGAGGTTCAGGAGTTTGGGAATGGCGCTAACCAGGTGTTGAGCGATGCAATCAGCAATGTCTTGACAGGGCTTGGGATTCCGATAGATGGTGGTATGTCCACGGCAGGGACCAACCTATTTGGCGCTGATTTGTATGATCAGTATATAATGAATCAGTTGTGTTTTCTTTCTGGCGGTTCTTGGGACTACGATGCTGATACAGGGGTGTTGGCGGCCCTTTGGACTGACTCTCGCAGTGATTCCTTCGATGACACCGGTGTTGTTTTCGCCTGTTACCCTGAATAGGAGATATCATGTTAGTTAGTTACATCCGTAAGATGGACCAGTACACAACATACTGGTTACAATCCGATGACCCAAATGTTATTGAACTGGGTGATATCAACAAGCGTTCTTTCGTCGTCATGCCGGATAATTACATGCTACCACCTCAACCAAAATCAGTGTCCAGTACATTAAAAGACCACGTATTAACGCAAAAACTAGTTGCCCGGCTAAAACGACATTCGCCTATCCTGAAGTTGACCGCTCATCGAATGGCAGGTAAGCGAAAACGAGTACTATATAGTGCTGAAGATGGAAGCCGTTTGGCGTTGCTGGAGGGATTCTTCAGGGATAAACTCCTTGCCGCGCATATAAAAAAGTGGCGGAAACGGCGGAGGAATACTTTAGAGATTCTTACTAAGGAAACCCCTAAAGATTTAAAACAGTCTGTTAAATAATCGAACGGACTATTAATTGATTTTATTGGTTAATTATTAACTAAACTGAAAATAATGAAAGAGGTACTATTATGGCAATGATTGGAGATAGAGTTCTTGATAATGGTTTGACTATTTTAAACACAGAGGCAAACCAACTTGATATTTGCAGTGCAGAGCCGGCAGTTTACGCAGATGTCGCCACCTATACATTAGGAAATAAAACAGCCCCGACAATAAGCGTTCCTGCTGATGCTACTGCCGGGGGTCGCGAAGTTACAGTAAGTGCCATCACAGACGGCAGTGTTACCGCAACTGGTACGGCAGCTTTTTTCTGTCTTACCGATACAGTTAATTTAAGATTACTTGCCGCTACGGCATTATCAGCAACACAGGCAGTAACCAGCGGCAATATTTTTACATTGACTGCGCTTACCATTGGTATCCCTGACCCGGTATAGGAGATTAGGTAATGTCATTAGCTGGCTGGGACAGCGCTAAAAAATATTCATTTACGATCTCTTCGGCAGATGTGCCGTCTGACGAGGTGGATTTCCCAAATCTGCTTAATCTATCCTCTGCCAGTGGTTTGTCCGCTCTGGATATCACGGCAATATTTACCGAGCTTGGGGCAAGCAGCCTCAAATTTGCCGTAGAAGACGGTGACACCGGCAACCAGTGCTACGTCGAGGTAGAGCGCTGGGACAATGTTAATTTATCGGCCCAGCTCTGGGTCAAGATCCCGTCTCTATCCAGCACGGTTGATACTGTAATCAATTTCTATTACGATTCCTTGCAAGCCGACAACACAACTTATGTCGGCGCAACCACCACGGTACCAGCCCAAAATGTATGGAACTCCGGGATTGTGGCCATCTACCACATGTCGCAAGATCCGTCCGGGGTCGCCCCTCAGATCCTGGATTCCACAGCCAATGCCAACCACGGCACCACCTACGGTACAATGGTCAACGCGGATCTGGTTGATGGTCTGGTAGGCAAGGCTATATCGTTTGACGGGGTGGATGATTATATTGATCTACCATATCAAGCTGCTTATGTTTTTGGCACAAATGATTGTTGTATTCTTTTCAATTTTAATAATGCGGGACCACTTGGGAACTATCCTGCAATTATCAGTACCTCGGCCGGATGGAACGCTGGGGCTTTTGGGATAAGACATGATAATATTAACTATAACAATAAAGTTGGTATTCATTTTTATCCCGGCGATCCTCTTTTTTCATCTACCGATTTGTTTGCCGATAATACATGGTATTCAACGGCGGTCTCACGGGCATCGTCGGGGTTTACTTTATATATAGATGGCATTAATGAAGGTACCGGCACATCAACTGATTCTCTTGACCTTACCTATGGTGGTAGCACCATGATAGGCGGTTCTTTTGATGGTACCGCGGGGGCTTGGCATGGTATAATTAATAATATACAAATATATAATGTTGCTCCATCTGCCGGTTGGATCGCCGTCACCAACCTCAGCAACCGCGATCAGCTTGGGACATGGTTGTTTGCTAGTACGGTCACTGTTGATTTAATAGCTACAAACATTACTACTGGATCTCCATTAATAAGTAATTCAATTATTGGTCAAGTACATAAATTAATCACCAATAATATCCTAACTGGATCTCCATTAATAAGTAATCCAGTAGTTACAAGCGGAATAATTTACAATTTTGCTGGTTTAGACATCCTAACCGGTACACCGTTAATCTCGCAATCAATTATTGGTCAAGTACATAAATTACTTACTAATGATATTCTCATTGGATCTCCATTAATAAGTAATCCAACAGTTACAATATATATTATACCACCCGAGTATGTTCTCAGTGATCTTATATTTGAAAAGAGTGCAATTAATCTTATATTTGAAAAGAGTGCAATTAATCTTATATTTGAAAAGGAGACATAAAATGATATCACATTTTCAAAAACAGAGTTGGGAATCTTTTTTTATATTAGTTGACTTTAATCAAGTGATTGATAGTAGTGATTCCTTAATTTTGAGCGCTTGTGAGGTTCACGCCTGGGATTCAGCACAAGTCCTTGTAGACAGTATAGTTTTGTCTCTGTCCTCCTTGAGTTTAGGGGATTCAACAAAGGGGGGTACTAATAATACATTAAAAATTCTTATTTTAGCTGGGGAGGAAGCAAATTCACCTTATACGATAACATTTTATGGTAAAACCGTATTAGGTTTACAATGGGAAAAGGATACCATAATGCGAATTAAAGAAATCGGTCCAACTCACCCATAAAATTTAATAATTGAATAGGAAATAAACTCCTCGCCGCGCATATAAAAAAGTGGCGGAAACGAAGGAATAAAACAATCTAATAAAAAGGAGTACAAAATGAGTCCATTGACCTTAGCAGTGAGTAGTCTTTTAACAAACACCATTTTCCCCATCATCACGGCAATTGTGGCGGCATTCGTCATTATATTGCTCAGAAAACTTGCAGCCAAGTTGCATATATCGATGTCTGCTGATACAATAAAAATGATAGAGGGCATGGCAGCCAGCGGTGTTGGGGTTGCGGAAGAGGCTGCGTTAAATGCTTTTAAACAAAAAGGAATGAAAATTACTTCGGACGGCAAACTTGACATTGCCGTTGCTCATGTACTCGGTGCTATCCCAAGTATAAGCCGTGCTACGGCGGAGACTTATGTTCACGCGGCGCTCGCAAAAATAGGCGGAGTTGGTGCGACGGGAGAGCAGAAGGTAATCAGCCATGAGTGACAAATACGACAAGATAATTAAAGAATACTGTACAAAACTTTTGCCGGATGCCCCGTGGCAATTAATCAAAGCGCAAGTATGGCAGGAGAGCAGGTTCAATCCTATGGCCAAATCTCCTGCGGGGGCGCTGGGGTTATTGCAAATAATGCCGGAGACGGCCGAGCAATTAGGTTGCAAAAATTCCTTTGAGCCAAAGGAAAATCTAGTCAGTGGAATTACATACCTAGCTAGTCAATATATGCATTTGGGTGAAATCCCCGATGCAACGGAGCGGTTAAAATTTTCCTTGGCTGCTTATAATGGAGGCCGGGGGTATATAAATAAAGCCTTGTCTCTGGCGCGGCGGGAAAATGGATTGCCCTTTTCTTATGCTGAATGGTTGAAGATCGGACAGCCTACAGGGATTTGGCGATTCTGGGGGTATACCAAATTGCTTCTGCAATCCGTAGAATGTACAGTGGATAATAAACATCCTGACTATCAACAAATGGTCGGCTATGTACATAAAATATTCAATAAATTCCAGGAATATAAGGAGAAGGTATGATTTCCATCATATTGACTATTCTGGGTTTTATTCTTCCATTAATTGCCGACCATCTAAAATCATCCAGGGGGTATTTGCATGATAAAAAAAAGTTTAATAGCTTTCTTGTTAAGCGTAGCGATGCTGGGATTACCGCTATGTTTGAGCAGTTGCGCAACCCCGGCATTGGTAATAATTCCCTCAAATAGGGTCGTCAAGAAGCTTTCCAACGGCAATTACGAGGTAACTCCTGCATGGTTGCAGGAAAGGTACGATTTGGAACGTTGGCAGAAAGCTCAACTAAAAAAGTGTCGGTGACAACTCCCAACGTTAAAGTTGTTGGGCTTCTATGCCGAAGCAAGGCTCTGTTGTCCCAGGGCTAAAATATTAATTGCAGCATTGTGATCTCTATGAAGACTAAAAGTCAGAATCAATAAATTTTACACGCGGGCAAAAAATGAACATAAAAGCGGATGATACTATTTTTTGGCAATTAATTGCCTTCGTTTTGTCAGCGATTGGCTTCGGCGCAGTCTCTCTGCATAAAGTAGCGGAACATGGCCGAGAGATAAAAGACATACAGAAGAAATTGAATCCTGGAGACAAAGAAGAGCGGTTCATGACGGCAAAGGAAGTTGATCATGAATTGCAATATTGCGACCGGCTTCATCGGTCGCAAAATGAGCAGATTGTTAGTGATATTGCGGAAATAAAACACACGCTTCGTGCAGGGGAGGCAGCGCGGAATAAGGCACGAGACGAGCGTGGGCACCATCTGGAGAAACTTACGATTGCAATTGGCAAGCTGGAGGAAAAAATGAAATGATCAAAATGCCTACGTCAACGGCATGGCCGGTCTGGATTCGTTCGCTACCAAAACGTTGACCCTCTTGGGCTGGCGCGTTTGGTGGCGCTGTCGCCAGGTGAACGCGGACGTTACTCGGGATTTTAAGGTTTCCTGATGATCGAAGTGTGAGAAAAATATGAGCATAATAGATCTTAACTACAAAGCGCCTCCAACAATCTCAAAATTTATGCGCTCCAATGCGTTCCATAGATGCATTATCGGACCTATCGGCAGCGGAAAGTCGGTCGGGATGTGTATGGAAATACTTCGGCGTAATTTAGAGATGCCCCCATGGAATAATGGGAAGAGATCATCTAAATGGGCGATAGTACGCAATACCTACAAAGAGTTGCGAGATACAACTTTGGAAACTTGGATGTATTGGATGCGGGAGTTAGGGACTTGGCAAGAGACTAAAAAATATTTTCACCTTAAATTTAGTGATGTGGACTCAAAAATATTGTTCCTGCCTCTTGATTCTCCAGCAGATGTAGGAAGGATCCTTAGTTTGGAATTAACTGGTTGTTTTATTAACGAGTTCAGGGAAATACCTGTTTCCCTTACTGCTGATATAAAAGGTCGATTGCGTAGATATCCTAATCCTAGGGAGGTTCCTGATGTTTGGTACGGATTTATCGCTGATTCTAACCCGCCGGAGATTGAGAGTGCAGCGTATAAACTAATGGAGCATTTACCGCAGGAGGCAGGAAATGCTGATAGTGTAATACTTGCAGATACATTCAAGCAGCCCTCCGGTACCTCTGTCGAAGCGGAAAATACTGAGCATTTACACCCTGACTACTATACAGATTTGGCAAAGAATAATACGAGAGCGTGGGTGGATACATACATCCATGGTTTATATTCACCGAGCATGAGTGGCAGACCGGTATATAATAATGTTTTTAAGGTCGATAGGCATGTGGCAAAAGAAGCATTAAAGGCCGACCCCTGGTTGCCTGTTATCATCGGTTTTGACTGTGGACTTACTCCAGCCGCTACATTCAAACAAATGCAACTTGACGGCAGGGTGCGAACGTTAAAAGAAGCAGTGGCGTTTGATATGGGCATGAAGAGGTTTGCTAAAACCCGGCTTAGACCTATTATTAAGAACTTTTTCCCAAACAACCCACTTATTTTTATTGGAGATCCTTCTGGGAAACGAAGAGCGGATTCCGACGAATCAAGTGCTTTCAAGGTGCTAAAAGAGGAGTTCAAGATAGACGGTGCTATTGTCAAAGCCGCATCCACCAATAACCCCAAAGTGCGTATCCAGGCAACGGAGCAGATGTTGAGTCAGTATCCGGACGGGGAACCTTTGGAACTTATTGACCCTTCATGTAAATGGTATATTGAGGCTTTGCGAAGTAAATATCGATACCCAAAGATGAAAGTCTCTGGAGAATTTTCAGACAAACCGGAAAAAAACGAATGGAGTCATATTACTGAAGCAGGACAATATGGAGATTTGTACTTGTTATCTGGAAAATATGATGCATCATATCATGAGCGAACTACGAACTATGATAATAATAGGTTAATTAATTCACGACCATACAGACCGGCACAGGCAGAGGGGTACTAATGAACATTTCATCAGAAGAACTCGCTAAGTTAGGCACCCAACTTAGGGCACAACTTAATGATTTTATTGCAGATAGGAACTTATTAGAACTGCAATGGCTGAAAAATCTTAGACAGTACCAAGGTAAGTACGATCCGGAAATCGCCGCGCTGATCCCTGAGGATCGGTCCCATGTATATCCTCGTGATACTAGGATAAAAGTGAAGGGAGGGGTTGCGAAGATGATGGAGATGATGTTCCCTTCACGAGAAAAGAACTGGGAAGTCATTATATCTCCTAATCCATCTATCCCGAAAGAAGAGTTGCAAAATATCATCGAGGCATTGCAAGTACAGACAGATGATCAAGGGCAGCCGGTACCGATTACCAGTGACGCTATTGAACGGAAAGTACGAGCCTTTGCCACTGCTCGCAAGGATGATATGGAACAGGAGATAGCGGACCAACTGGCTGACTCCGGAGTCGATTACCCGCAGTTATGTAAGAAAGTTGTACGTAGTGGATATATATATGGCTTTGGTATTGCCCGGTCGCCGATGGTACGCACCCAGATAGAGAGAATATGGAGACTGGACGAAACTACCGGAGAATATGTAGCGGAGCGGAAGAAAATCCGCCGCCCGTACCCTGGATATTGCCGGATATGGGATGGTTACCCTGATCTGGCGGCAAAGAGCTGGGAAGACCAGGAAATGTTTTTTGAACGGTTCGTATTTGCTAGGAATGATTTTAGAAAATTAACAAAACGTCCGGATTTTAAGGGTGCGACGATAAAAAATTATTTGAGGGACCATCCTACCGGGAATTATACAGCAAAAACATACGAAACTACTTTGCAGGAAATTGCTAAAACTGCGAATCTCACCGACCGAACTGCCAGAAGGTATGAAGCATATAGGGCGCTTGGGTATGTTTCAGCATACATGTTGCAGAAAGCCGGGGTATTAATAAAAGAGGCGGACCTCGACCAAGACGTTTTCGCCGATATGTGGTTCATCGATAATGTCGTGATTAAAGCGGAGATTGCCGCATATGGGCAGAAAGTTTCCGATCAGTATCATGCCTTTATATATGCTGAGGATGAGGATGCCGGACTTACAGGCATCGGTTTACCGGAAGAGGTACGAGACTCTCAATTATCTTTGTGCGCATCTACCCGGGCCATGATGGATAATATGGCCGCGGTTGCGGGTCCGATTTTTGAAGTCAATATCGATTTACTTGCTAATGGTGCGAAGAGTATTGGACCTATTCATTCGTTTATGACCATCGAACGAGAGGGGGACGGCCAGGAAGCAAACTATCCGGCAGTTCGCCAACTCAGTACGGACTCACATATAGGGGACATTCTTCCAATCATCAAAATGCAGCGGCAACAACTTGATGTTGAAAGTAATTTACCGGCGTATACAATGGGAGCTACGCAGCAGCAACCCCTTGGAGAAGCCTTCAGGACTACCAGCAATATGAGTATGATGATGGGGTCCGCGAATATGGTTACGAAGGATACAGTCAGGGCATTCGATAAGTTTACATCAAGTTTAATTGGGTCTCTCCTGAAATGGAACATAGAATTTAATCCGGATGAGACAATCAAAGGCGACTTCCAAGTCCAGGCCAAAGGTAATTTATCATTGGTGGCTAAAGAGGTTCGTGGGGCCGCTCTGGATCAGTTTGTTTCTACTTTGGATGATGAGGACAAGGCCATACTTGACCGGTACGGTCTCCTTATAGACCGGTTGAAGTCAAGAGACCTACCAACAAATAGGTTACTTCCTCGCCCCGAAGCGGAACGAATTCTTGACGGTATGAAACAGGCGGCATCGCAGACAGCGCAAGTTGACCAGGGACTCATCCGGGCGAAAACTCAGGACGCTAATGCAAGTGCCCAGAGAAAACAGGTGGAAGCTCAGAGACTCGCTGATTCAGCAGATGCAACTATTAAAGAGATTCTATCTCGTGTTGAAAATAACCTGGCCATGGCTAAGACTCAGCAAGAACGAACTCAGTTGGAAAACCTGAAAACTTTACTTTCTACAGTAGTGGGGAAAAATGAGCAAACAAAGGGAGGCTGAAATACGAGAGATATTGGCCGAATTGAAGAATCAGAATTCTATGGTACTTCTTTTTGAGTTATTAACTCTCCGCAGAAGTCGTTATCGGGATAAACTCGAATCCGAAGAATCCTCAGAAATAAGAGGACGATCTAAGGAATGCAAAGATTTGTTACAAATATTTAATTGACGAGAACTATATAGTTCTGATATAGTAAAAGAAGAGATAATATAGGGAGGCAAGAAAAACAATGATAGATACTAAAGCGGAACTGGATAAGGGACTAACCTCTGATGAATTTGCTTTGGCATTTGACGCTGCGGCAATGGAAAAACCTGCGGATGATGCCCAAGGTGCAGAGGGCACCATTCCCGATATTGGAGCCGCCGAAGCTGCTGATAAAGTAGCTACTGACAAAGTAACTGCCGACAAAGTAGCTGCTGACAAAGTAGCTGCTGACAAAGTAGCTGCCGACAAAGTAACTGCCGACAAAGTAGCTGCCGACAAAGTAACTGCCGACAAAGTAGCTGCTGACAAAGTAGCTGCTGACAAAGTAACTGCCGACAAAGTAGCTGCCGACAAAGTAGCTGCCGACAAAGTAGCTGCTGACAAAGTAGCTGCTGACAAAGTAGCCGCAGAGGGTACGGGCACTAATAAGACGACGGCGGAACTCCAGGAGGAAGAAAAGCAACGGCTTCGGGATATCGCCGCTCAAGTAATGGCTGACCAAGCCGAGGCCGACAGGAAGGCAAAGGAACTAAGTACCCAGGCAGAAATGGATAAAGTTGAGGCTACTCGAAAGGCCGCAGAAAAGAAGGCTGCCGGGGAATATACTGAGGAAGATAAGGTAGAACTTGAGGCTTTGAGCGGGGATTTTCCAAGTGTGTCGAAAGGCATGGCTATTATGGAGAGAGTGCTAACTGCCAGACTCACTAATCTCGTCGAGGAAAAAGTCACTGCTGTTCTTTCACAAGTCCAACAGCAGCTCGCTCCGCTCTCATCTACGGTGCAGACGGTAGCGGCCAATAGTTTTGAGGCCGCTGTTCTTGAGAAACATTCAGACGCGCTTGCCCTTCTCCCCGATTTGGAGAAATGGATTGAAGAGCAGCCGGCGATGCTCCGAGGGGCATATAACGATGTATTGGATGGGAAATCGGAAACGCCCCTTGCTGATACTGATGCATTATACAAACTTTTTAAAACTGCTACTGGTAAGTCCCAGCCGACCCCAGATAGTGAAGAGGAAAAAAAGGCTCTTCTTGCCGCGGAAAAAGCGGAGAAGGAAGAAAAAGAACGGAAGTTGAAATCTCAGGAAGGAGTGCAATCACGGCAGCCTGATTCTGGGACTTCAGTAGTAGACCCCGACGATTTCGATGGGGCTTTTGATAAGTTCGCCACTACGGCGCAATAACCCTAGCCAGAGGAGAAAATTATGGCATCCACAACGTATGGGGATATTTCCCCCGCAGTAGCAGCAAGTTCCGCTGTTGAAATACTGAAGCGCGGGCAGCCGCATTTGGTTATTCAGCAGTTCGGTCAACCGAAACCTCTCGGAAAGAATGACACCAAGGTAAAAAAGTTTCGCCGGTACGAGCGGTTATCCGCAGCAACTACCCCGCTCACCGAGGGGGTAACTCCCGCCGGAAGCTCTCCCACCGTTACTGATTATACAGCGGCCTTGGTTCAGTATGGTGATTATTTGACCCTTACCGATGTCATTGCTGACCTGCATACCGACCCGGTTCTGAAGGAATATTCCGGGATGATTGGTGAACAGGCGGCGCTGACTGTGGAGACTGTCGCGTTTGGTATCCTCAAAGCCGGTACTACGGTATATCGGGCTAACGGATCTGCTCGTACTGATATCAATACTCCGTTGACCCGAGATATCCAGCGGAAAGTTACTCGGGGTTTTAAGCGTCAGTTGGGACGTCCGTTCACTACGAAAATCTCCAGTTCTCCCAACTTCAATACTGAGAATGTAGCACCATCCTTCATCGGTTTGATACATCCGGATCTTGAAGCAGTTGTTCAGGATATGCAGGGGTTCAAAGATGTTATTGATTACGGCGCCAGTGCGACATCGTATGAGAGTGAGATAGGGGCAGTAGGAAATGTGCGTTATATCACCTCTACGGTATTTGAGTCCTGGGCTGATGCCGGTGGTGCATACGCCGGTAGTGGTACTGCCATGGTATCTACCTCGGGGACCAGCGCCGATGTATATCCCATCCTCTATTTGGCTCCGGATGCTTTCGGAACTGTACCCCTCAAAGGAAAAAATGCTATAACCCCCATGGTTCTTAACCCCAATGTTGTGCGTGGCGGGGACCAATTGGGGCAGCGGGGGTCCATAGGGTGGAAAACCTATTTCACCGCCGTTATTCTCAATCAGGCTTGGATCGGCAGAGCTGAAGTGGCTGTTCCTGAGCTGTAATCAGAGTAAATAATATGGGGGTAATTCCCCCATATCTTTTTGAAAGGAGTATTGATCATGGGTATGAATAATCAGAATGTACGAACAGGATATGCGACTGTGACAGCAGATGCTACAGCGCAGTCCGTCGAAGTCGGTTTTGAACCGAGTTATATAAAGTGTCAGAATATCACTGACATTGATATTTACGAACATCATAACCCGGGGCCGGGTGGTAGTGGGGCAATGGTTGACGGCTATGCAGTAAAGACGGCTGCAGTTGACGGCGTAGTCACTGTTGTTACGGCTAACGGTATTACACCTACAGCGAATGGCTTTACCATGGGCACCGCCATTTGTACCAATGCGACTGAAGTTGTATATTGGATCGCAATTCGGTAATATCTCCGGACCTTCAGTGAGGTTCACTGACAGAATTTTTATCAAAGGAGTATTATTATGTCTACAAGATGGCGTAAGTTTGAAGGGATTATTACAAGCAAGATCGTTTCCCCGTCCGGCGGAATGCCTTCGATTGCCGGATTATCTGCTACTGAACTTGAGGTTCTTAACGGGATAACTGCCACAACCGCAGAATTGAACATTCTCGACGGAGTAACTGCCACAACCGCAGAGTTGAACATTCTCGACGGGGTAACTTCTACGGCCGCAGAATTGAACATTCTCGACGGAGTAACTGCCACAACCGCAGAATTGAACATTCTCGACGGAGTAACTGCCACAACCGCAGAGTTGAACATTCTCGACGGGGTAACTTCT
>VAPF01074862.1_pt1 | contig 14340 bp, 11 predicted proteins | sample 3393931 | NCBI WGS metagenome assembly VAPF01 (sample SAMN08290437, study PRJNA428436) | hydrothermal vent metagenome | isolation source: Deep-sea hydrothermal vent chimney | place: Atlantic Ocean: South-mid Altantic Ridge | depth 2773 m m | reverse complement strand
GGCGGCGGTTACTATTATTATTCCTATGCTGTGGTGCGTGGTTGCGACCGCATTGTGCCGGTTGATATTTATATACCGGGTTGTCCGCCAACCGCCGAAGCGCTGCTTTACGGCATCCTGCAATTGCAGAGCAAAATCCGTCGCACCAATACCATCGCCAGACAACCTGTCGAAGGTGATGATAACTATACCCGCCCCGTGAGACATCGGGATGTGACTTTGACCTAGGGCCAGTTTTTTATGAACGTTCAGGAATTATCACAGGCGCTGGCCAATACTTTTGCAACACAACTGCAGTCGAACGTTGTGGTGCAAAATGATGTTTATGGTGAGGTGACCATCGAGGTTTTACCCAGCGACGCGCTCGCTGTATTTACCACTCTGCGTGATGATGAAACGCTGGGTTTCGACCAGTTAATTGATGTCTGCGGTGTGGACTATTCCGAATATGGCGCGGTGGAATGGGCGACTGAATCGACCACTAATACAGGATTCAGCCGTGGTGTTGAGCCTGCCACCAGCGCACGTTTGCGTTTTGGTGAAGATATAGAGCCAACCAATTCAGGCCGTCCACGTTTTGCCGCTGTTCATCATCTGATGTCAGTGACACATAACCACCGTCTGCGTGTTCGCGTGTATTGCGAAAGTGAAACCGTGCCGGTGGTGCCTTCGGTTATCGAAATATGGCCCTCGGCCAACTGGTACGAGCGTGAAGCGTTCGATCTGTATGGCATTATTTTTGAAGGTCATCCTGACCTGCGTCGCATCCTCACTGATTATGGTTTTGTCGGTCATCCATTCAGAAAAGATTTCCCGCTGATCGGCCATGTCGAAATGAAATATGACGAGCAGCAAAAACGTGTCGTTTATCAACCGGTCACTATCGAACCGCGTGTTTTAGTACCGCGTGTAATTCGTGATGATGGTCGCTTTGATGGCCCCGAAACGTCTGTAGAAGCGGCCAGTGAAGCGGAGAATACAGATGCCTGAAATTCGTAATTACACCCTTAACTTCGGCCCGCAACATCCGGCAGCACACGGCGTATTACGTCTGGTGCTGGAAATGGATGGTGAGGTTATCGAGCGCGCAGACCCGCACGTCGGTTTGTTGCACCGCGGCACCGAAAAACTGGCTGAGTCAAAACCGTATAACCAGAGCATCGGTTACATGGATCGTCTGGACTACGTTTCCATGATGTGCAACGAGCACGGTTATGTGCTGGCCATAGAAAAGTTGATGAACATCAACGTGCCGCAACGTGCACAGTACATCCGCGTCATGTTCGACGAGATCACCCGCATCCTCAACCACCTGTTGTGGATCGGTACCCACGCACTCGATGTCGGTGCCATGACTATGTTCCTCTACGCTTTTCGTGAGCGTGAAGATTTAATGGATGCCTACGAAGCGGTTTCCGGTGCGCGTTTGCACGCCACCTATTACCGACCTGGCGGCGTGGCACGTGATCTGCCTGACAGCATGCCGCAGTATGAAAGATCAAAATTTAGAAGTCAGCGCAAGGTTGATCGATTAAATCAGAACCGTGAAGGTTCGCTGCTGGATTTTCTGGAAGACTTCACCAAACGTTTTCCGACTTATGTTGATGAATACGAAACTCTGCTTACCGACAACCGTATCTGGAAACAGCGCACCGTCGATATTGGTATCGTCTCACCGGATCGTGCTAAAGCACTCGGTTTTTCCGGCCCGATGTTACGTGGTTCAGGCATTGCCTGGGATCTGCGCAAGAAGCAGCCTTACGAAGTTTATGACAAGCTGGATTTTGATATTCCGATTGGTACTAATGGTGACTGTTATGATCGCTACCTGGTGCGTATGCAGGAAATGCGCGAGTCCAACCGCATCATCAAACAGTGTATTGACTGGCTGCGTAAAAATGATGGCATCATCCTTACCGAGAACCACAAGATCGCACCGCCAAAACGTGAAGAAATGAAAAATGATATGGAATCATTGATTCATCATTTCAAACTGTTTACCGAAGGTTTCTGTCTGCCCGAAGGCGAAGCGTATGCCGCAATCGAACACCCCAAAGGTGAGTTCGGCTGTTACCTTATTTCCGATGGTGCTAACAAACCTTACCGCCTGAAAATTCGTGTACCGGGTTTTGTTCACCTGTCCGCCATGGATGAAATGGTGCGTGGCCACATGTTGGCCGATGTGGTGGCGATCATCGGTACACAGGATATTGTGTTTGGCGAGATTGACCGATAATGACTACAGATATGATGGAAAAAACAGAATTATCAACGCATGCTCGCGAGCAGATCGACGAGTTGTTGAGCCATTTCCCCGCCGAGCATAAAAAGTCTGCGCTGCTGGGCGCGCTCAACGTGGTGCAACATGAGAACAAAGGTTTTCTCACTAAAGAATTGATGGAAGCGGTGGCGGATTATCTCGGCCTGGCAAAGATCCAAGTCTATGAGGCGGCCAGTTTTTATTCGATGTATGAGTTGAAACCGGTGGCACGTAATAACGTCGCCATCTGCACTAACGTTTGTTGTATGTTGATGGGATCGCAGAGCATTGTTGATCATGTCGAGAAAAAATTAAATATCAAGGTTGGTGAAAGTACCGAAGACGGTCGCATTTATCTTAAAAAAGAAGAAGAATGTCTCGCAGCCTGTGCCGGTGGCCCGATGATGCAGGTCAACCACGTTTATTATGAAAATCTCACGCCTGAAAAAGTCGATGAGATTCTGGATGGTTTGGAGTAGCAGGTTTCGATTATGACAGAAAGAACCAAACCACAGGTTAATACCAAAAACGAACAGGTGTGTTTTGCCACCTTGCAGTTCGAGGGCGAATCATGGTCGTATGAAAACTACCTGAAAGTCGGTGGTTATCAGGCCTGGCGTAAAATTCTTGAACAAAAAATTCCGCCGGAAGACGTGGTCGAAGAGATCAAAAAATCCGGCCTGCGTGGTCGCGGCGGTGCCGGTTTTCCCACCGGCCTGAAGTGGAGCTTTATGCCACGCACCGCGCCGGTACAAAAATACCTGGTGTGCAACTCGGATGAATCCGAGCCGGGCACCTGCAAAGACCGCGAAATTTTACGTTACAACCCGCACGCGTTAGTCGAAGGCATGCTCATCGGTTGTTACGCCATGGGTGCGACCGCCGGTTATAACTACATGCGCGGCGAGTTTATGGACGAGCCAGCCATTCATTTCAAACAGGCGTTAAAAGAAGCGTATGAGCAAGGTCTGCTGGGTCAGAATATTTTAGGCACCGATGTGTGCATTGATCTGCACGCTTCACTGGGCGCAGGCGCGTACATTTGTGGTGAAGAAACCGCGCTGTTGAATTCACTGGAAGGCAAGCGCGGACTGCCGCGTTTCAAACCGCCGTTCCCGGCCAATTTCGGCCTGTACGGTAAACCGACCACCATCAATAACACCGAAACCCTGTCATCTATTCCGGCCATCATGCGCAACGGCGGTGAGTGGTTCCAGAATCTGGGCATTCCTAACAGCGGTGGCGTTAAATTGTTTTCAATTTCCGGTCACGTCAATAATCCGGGCAACTTCGAAATTCCGATGGGCACGTCATTTGCTGACCTGCTGGAAATGGCCGGTGGTGTTAAAGGCGGTCGCAAGTTGAAAGCGGTTATCCCTGGTGGTTCATCCGTGCCAGTGGTGCCGGGCGACATTATGATGCAGACCAACATGGATTATGATTCCATCGTTGCTTCCGGTTCGATGTTAGGTTCCGGCGCGGTTATCGTCATGGACGAAACCACCGACATGGTGAAAGTGTTGCGCCGTCTTTCGCAGTTCTATTTTTCCGAATCTTGTGGTCAGTGTACGCCGTGTCGTGAAGGCACCGGCTGGTTGTATCGCATGCTGACCCGCATTATCGAAGGCAAGGGCACCATGGCCGATATCGACAAACTCGATGATGTCGCCAGCAAGATCGAAGGCCGCACCATCTGTGCGCTGGGTGACGCGGCGGCGATGCCGGTACGCAGCTTCATCAAACATTACCGCGCAGAATTTGAATATTACGTCGAACATAAACACAGCATGGTGAAGGCCGCATAATGTCAGACACCAAGAGTACAACTGAAGACATGGTCACCATCACTGTTGATGGGCAGGAAGTGCAGGCACCGAAAGGCGCGATGCTGATCGAAGTGACCGATGCGCACAATATAAAAGTACCACGTTTCTGTTATCACAAAAAACTGGCGATTGCGGCCAACTGTCGCATGTGTCTGGTAGAAGTCGAAAAAGCGCCGAAGCCGTTGCCGGCCTGTGCTACACCGGTGATGGAAGGCATGGTGGTGCACACGCATTCAAAAGTGGCGAAAGATGCGCAGCAGTCAGTGATGGAATTTTTGCTGATCAACCACCCGCTGGATTGCCCGATCTGTGATCAGGGCGGTGAGTGTGAGTTGCAGGATGTGGCAGTGGCTTATGGCCGCTCTGAATCCGAATTCTCTGAAATAAAACACGTTTCCTTCGATAAAAATATCGGACCGCTGATTGCGACTGAATTAACTCGCTGTATCCACTGCACCCGCTGCGTGCGTTTTGGTCGTGAGATCGCCGGCATCCGCGAACTGGGTATGACCGGTCGCGGTGAAAGTTCTTTGATTACGACTTTCGTTGATGAGTGTGTTAATTCCGAGATGTCGGGTAATGCAGTTGATGTCTGTCCGGTGGGTGCGCTCACCGCCAAACCATCGCGTTTCAAAGGTCGTGCCTGGGAGATGATGCAACACAAAACTATCGCGCCGCACGACTGCATTGGCTCCAATGTTTATGTGCACACCCTGCGTGGCGAAGTCGTGCGCGTGGTACCCCGCGAGAACGAAGCCATCAACGAAGTCTGGTTGTCTGACCGTGATCGTTTCAGCTATGAAGGGGTCGATACCGCCGATCGTCTGACCACGCCGATGATCAAACGTGATGGCCAGTGGCAGAATGCCGACTGGGACGAAGCGCTGCAACTGGTAGCGGATAAATTTAAAGCGGTGGCGGATGCCAGGGCAGAAATGTTGGCAGCCGAAGCGGCTGCCCAGGAAGCGGCACAGGAAGCAGAGGCGGCTGAAGAAACAGCCGATACTGCGCAGGCTGATGACACAGGTATCGCGGTGGAAGTCGAAGCTGTTGAACCGGTTTTCACCGAGATGGCAGCACTGGTTTCTGCCAACGCGACTCTGGAAGAACAATACCTGACGCAAAAATTAATGCGTGTTCTGGGCAGTGGCAATATTGATTTTCGTCTGCGCCAGTCTGATTTTTCTGATCAGGATGTCGCGCCGGTGATGCCGTGGCTGGGTCAGAATATCGAACAGCTGGAAACATTGAATGCGGCCTTGCTGGTCGGTTCCAACGTGCGTAAAGAGCAGCCGATTGCAAATTTACGTTTGCGCAAAGCAGCGGTAAATAACAACGCGTCGATCTCGTTTGTGAATCCACGCGTTTATGATTTTAATTATCCTGTGGCTAATAATATTGTGGTTGCGCAACAGCAGATGGTCGCTGAACTGGCGGCGATTGCGGCGGCTGCGTATCAGCTAAGTGGCAAAACGTTGCCAGACAATCTGGCGAAAGCGACCGTTAATGATTCGCACAAAGCCATCGCGCAGCAATTAAACGAGGCGGAATCTGCCAGCGTGTTGCTGGGTAACATCGCACAGATGCACCCGCAGTTGTCGGCCTTGCGAGCGCTGGCGCAGGACATCGCCATACAGACCAACAGTCAGCTGGGTTATCTCAGCGACGGTGCCAACGCGGCCGGTGCATGGCTGGCGGGTGCGGTACCGCATCGCGGTGTGGGTGGAGTCACTGAAGACGTGGCCACCGGTAAAAACATCGCTGAGTTGTATAACGAAAAACTGGCCGCCTGTCTGTTATTGAATATCGAACCGGATACCGACGCAGCAAATGCCAAAGCCTTGCTGGCGATGTTAGGAAAGAGCGATTTTGTGGTTGCTGTTTCGGCTTACAACTCGGCTTCATTAAAAAATGTGGCAGATGTGTTGCTGCCGGCTGCGAGTTTCATGGAAACCTCGGGCACCTACGTTAACGTCGAAGGTTTATGGCAGAGTTTCAAAGGCGCGGTTACACCAAAAGGTGATTCACGCCCCGCGTGGAAAATTTTACGCGTGCTGGGTAATCTGGTTGGTGTCGATGGTTTCGAATTTATGTCTTCGTTGGATGTGAAAAACGAAGTGCGCTCGAAATGTGAGTCGATTGAATTATCGAACATGACCGCTGCAGCTGTGAATGGAATCGATGTCAGTGCAGTGAGTGGCTTACATAGCGCATCCGACGTACCAATGTATGCCGGTGATGCCATCGTACGTCGTGCCGATGCATTGCAACGCACGGTTGACGCGCAGTCTATGTGCGTGCGTCTGAACAGTGCTGAAGCTGTCCGCCTCGGTGTGGGCGCGGCATCAATGGTGACGGTGAAGCAGGGTGATAACAGTATGGCCTTAAGTCTGGTGATCGATAATTCGATCCCGGATGCGTCCGCCTGGATTCCGCTGGCCGTTCAAGGTAACGATTTACTCGGCGCAACGTTCGCCGAGGTAAGCATTGAGGCTCTGACTTCAGAGGCAGTTGGCGCATGAATGAGATGATTGATAGTCTGTTAGCAACCGGCCTTGAGATATGGAACTGGTTTCCTGCTGACTGGCAGACGCTGTTACTGATCCTGGGCAAGGTTGTTTTAATCCTGATACCGTTGCTAGTGTGCGTGGCGTATATCACCTATGCCGAGCGTAAGATTATTGGTTATATGCAAATCCGTATCGGCCCCAATCGTGTTGGCCCGCGTGGCTGGTTGCAGCCGATTGCGGATGCGATGAAGCTGATGTTTAAAGAAGTGATTATTCCGGCCAAATCAGACAAATATTTATTTTTGATCGCACCGGTATTATCGCTTATGCCAGCGCTGGCTGCCTGGGCGGTTATTCCGTTTGATCGCGGCGTGGTCTTAACCAATGTGAATGCCGGTCTGCTTTATGTGCTGGCACTAACGTCCATCGGTGTCTACGGCGTCATTATTGCTGGCTGGGCATCCAATTCCAAATACGCTATTTTGAGTTCGCTGCGTGTCGGTGCGCAAATTGTGGCCTACGAAATCGCCATGGGTTTTGCCCTGGTTGGTGTGGTGATGGCCAGCGGCAGTTTGAATATGAGCGACATCGTCGAAGGTCAGGCGGGCGGCATAGGTAGCTGGTATATCTGGCCGTTGCTGCCATTGTTTTTTGTCTACTTCATTTCTGGTGTGGCCGAAACCAACCGCGCACCGTTTGACGTGGCAGAGGGTGAGTCCGAGATCGTTGCCGGTTTCCACGTGGAATATTCCGGTATGGCATTCGCGGTGTTCTTCCTCGCGGAATATGCCAACATTATTTTGATTTCTTCGTTGACCGCGTTGCTGTTTCTTGGCGGCTGGCTGTCACCGTTTGAAGGCATGGTCGATGCGGGTCACTGGCTGGGCGCAACAAGTTTTTTCTGGTTCTTTGCCAAGGCGTGTATCTTTGCTTTCTGTTTCCTCTGGTTCCGCGCCACCTTCCCGCGTTATCGTTATGACCAGATCATGCGTCTGGGCTGGAAAGTATTTATTCCTGTGACTATTGTCTGGTTATTTGTCGAAGGCCTGATGGTTGCGGCTGAAGTTGGCCCATGGGCCGCTTCAACAGGGGCGGTATAGGGGTAACGATATGAGCGCTATAAAACATTTTATTAAAAGTTTTTCTTTCTGGGAATTGTTGCAGGGTCTGGCTGTTACCGGCAAATACCTGTTTGCGCCAAAAATTACGATTCAGTATCCGGAAGAAAAAACACCGATGTCGCCACGTTTTCGCGGACTGCATGCATTGCGTCGTTATGCCAATGGCGAAGAGCGTTGTATTGCCTGCAAATTATGTGAGGCAGTTTGTCCGGCGCTGGCGATTACGATTGATTCGGAAGAACGTGAGGATGGTACACGCCGCACCACGCGTTACGATATCGATCTGTTCAAATGCATCTACTGTGGTTTCTGCGAAGAAGCCTGCCCGGTGGATTCCATCGTCGAGACGCATATCTTTGAGTATCACTTCGAAGAGCACGGCACACAGATTATGACCAAAGAAAAACTGCTTGAGATGGGCGATAAATACGAAGCAGAAATTGCCGCCAATAAACAGGCGGACGCGGCGTACCGCTAAAAAGCAGTGAAAAGTGAATAGTGAACAATGAATAGTGAAAAGCAAAAACAACAGCGCATTTCTCGTTCCTACGCTCTGCGTGGGAATGCATACGTTGTTACGAAGTTGACCGGGAAAAATAATGACAATTACTGATTTTTTATTTTTTGCTTTTGCTGGTGCCACTATCATGGCTGCACTCGGCGTGGTGACATCGAAGAACCCGGTGCACTCTGCCTTGTTTTTAGTGCTGACCTTTTTTAGTTGTTCGGCCATCTGGTTAATGCTGCAAGCAGAGTTTTTAGCGATTACCCTGGTGCTGGTCTACGTTGGCGCGGTGATGGTGTTGTTCCTGTTTGTGGTGATGATGCTGGACATAAACGTCGCCAAAATGCGTGAAGGTTTTGTGTCTTATCTGCCGATTGGCGGACTGTTTGCGTTTTTGATGCTGGCGGTGATGGTTTATGTGGTGGGTCCGCTCGGCCCCGATGTAATGGGTACAGCCGCTCTGGATAATGCAGTACAGCATGGCCCGGAATACAGCAATACCAAAGCACTGGGTGAGATTCTTTACACCGATTATGTACTGGCGTTTGAGATTGCAGCCATCATTCTGTTAGTGGCAATTATTGCGGCTATCTCGCTGACGCTACGTCGGCGGGCAACGACAAAATACCAGACACCAGCGAAACAGGTCAAAGTGAAGAGTGCTGATCGTCTGAAAATCATTAAATCGGATGCCGAGGTACTGAAATGATCGGTTTAACCAGTTACTTAACCCTTGGTGCAATTTTGTTTGCTATCAGCGTGGCGGGTATTTTTCTTAATCGAAAGAATATCGTGGTGCTGTTGATGTGTATCGAATTGATGTTGCTGGCGGCGAATATTAATTTTATCGCGTTCTCGCATTATCTGAATGATTCAGCCGGCCAGGTGTTTGTGTTCTTTATTCTAACGGTGGCGGCAGCCGAGGCAGCCATTGGTCTGGCCATCCTTGTTGTATTGTTCCGTAGTCGTAACACCATCGACGTCGAAGACCTCGACGCATTGAAAGGATAAGCCTGATGGATACTTTGTATTTAGCCATTCCACTCGCTTCACTTTTTGGCGCGATTATCGCCGGGTTCTTCGGTGCGCAGATCGGTCGTAAAGGTGCGCACACGGTTACTATATTGGGTGTCGGTACGTCGTTTATTCTGTCACTGATCGCGCTCAGCCATCACGTGTTTGATGGTGCGCCGGCTTACAATCATTCCGTTTATGAATGGATGGTGTCGGGCAATATTCGTTTTGAAGTTGGTTTTCTGATCGACAATCTGACCGTGATGATGATGTCAGTAGTCACCGGTGTTTCCTTGATGGTGCATATCTATACCATCGGTTACATGGCGAATGATCAGGAAAACTGGCCGAAAGAAAGTCTCGCCGGTACTAATTCTTATCAGCGTTTCTTCAGTTACATCTCGCTGTTTACTTTTTCCATGCTGATGCTGGTGATGTCTAATAACTTCATGCAGTTATTCTTCGGCTGGGAAGCGGTGGGTCTGGTTTCCTATTTGTTGATCGGTTTCTGGTCGGTGCGCCCGACTGCGGTCTACGCTAACCTGAAAGCGTTTTTAGTGAATCGCGTTGGTGACTTCGGTTTTATTTTAGGCATCGCTGCGGTGGTGATGTACACCGGCAGTCTGGATTATTACGAGGTCTTTTCGCAGGCAGAACAACTGTCGACACAGACTATGAGTATTTTCGCCGGTACTGAATGGAGCGTGATCAGCGTGATCTGTATCCTGTTGTTCATTGGTGCCATGGGTAAGTCAGCACAGATGCCGTTGCACGTGTGGCTGCCTGATTCGATGGAAGGTCCGACACCTATTTCAGCTTTGATCCATGCTGCCACCATGGTCACCGCCGGTATCTTCATGGTGACACGTATGTCACCAATGTATGAACTGTCGGACGCGGCGCTGAGTTTCATCATTGTTATCGGTGCTTTGACCGCCTTCCTCATGGGGCTGGTCGGCATCGTGCAGAACGACATCAAACGTGTTATTGCTTATTCCACACTGTCGCAGTTAGGTTACATGACCGTGGCACTGGGTGCGTCTGCGTATTCTGCAGCGGTGTTCCATCTGATGACACACGCTTTTTTCAAAGCACTGTTATTCCTTGCTGCCGGCTCGGTGATTATCGCTATGCACCATGAGCAGGATATGCGCAAGATGGGCGGCCTGAAAAAATATCTGCCGATTACTTACTGGACATCGTTAGTCGGTTCGCTGGCACTGATCGGTTTCCCCGGTTTTTCCGGTTTCTTCTCCAAAGACGGCATCATTGAAGCGGTACATCATTCGAATATTGCGGGCAGTGATCTGGCGTATTACGCGGTATTGTCCGGCGTATTCATCACCGCGTTTTATACCTTCCGCATGTTCTTTATGGTGTTCCACGGTGAAGAGCGTATGGATGCACACACCAAAGAACATTTGCACGAGACACCCTGGGTGGTGACCGTACCGCTAATCATGCTGGCGATTCCATCGGTGTTTATCGGTGGCTTCACTATCGGTGATATGTTATTCGGGGATTATTTTGGTGGCGCGGTTTATATCGCCGAGCATCATGACGGCCTGGCCGAAGTTGGTAAACACTTCCACGGTGCCTGGGCATTTGTCGAAGAAAGTTTTGCTCATCCACCATTTTATCTGGCAGCAGCGGGCGTTATCTCAGCCTGGTATATCTATCTGGTGCAGCCGAGCATCGCAGATAATGCCAAGCAGCGTTTCGGCCTGATCTACAAATTGCTCGACAACAAATATTATTTCGATGATTTCAACTCTGCCTTCTTTGGTAAAGGCAGCCGTTTACTGGGTGGCAGCTTATGGCAGGTCGGTGACGTGAAATTTATCGACGGTGTGGTGGTGAATGGTTCGGCCAGACTGGTTACCTGGTTTGCTGGTGTCGCACGAAAGCTTCAAACGGGATATCTTTATCATTATGCGTTTGCCATGATTGTTGGTGTGCTTATGTTGTTTGCGATTGGACTTATTTAATTAGTGAATAGTTAGTAGTGAATAGTGAACAGTAAAAACTGGAAATCTGAAGCTGAAGAACTTGAAAGAAAATTTAATGAAATTTATGCAAATGAAAAACTATTCACTGTTAACTATTAACTATTCACTTATTCCAAAGGAATATTATGTTTGCTGATCTGCCCTTGTTAAGTCTGATCGTCTGGCTGCCAATCATCGGCGGCATTGCTGTATTGCTTTCCGGTGATAAAGGTGACGCCAACGGTGTGCGTGTTTTATCGCTGGTCATCTCAATCGCAACGTTTCTTTTAAGTCTGGGGTTGTATACCGGTTTTGATTCGTCGACCTCTGCCATGCAGTTCGTCGAAAAACATGCCTGGATACCGGCGTTTGATATCAACTATCATTTTGCGGTTGATGGTTTTTCCATGCCGTTGATCATTCTCACCACCTTCACCACCATCCTGGTGATCCTGGCGGGCTGGGAAGTGATTAAGAAAAAACCGGCGCAGTATCTGGCAGCTTTCCTGATTATGGAAGGTTTGATGGTTGCGGTGTTCGCTGCCATGGACGCCATCTTCTTTTATGTATTCTGGGAAGCGATGCTGGTACCGATGTTTATCCTGATCGGTGTCTGGGGTGGCGAACGCCGCGTTTATGCCACCATCAAGTTCTTTATTTATACTTTTATCGGCTCGGTGTTCATGCTGGTGGCGCTGATCTACATGTATTACAAGGGCGGTAGTTTTGACATCCTGAGCTTGCATGCGTTGAAGCTGACTTTGAACGAGCAGATTTTTATCTTCCTTGCTTTCCTCGCCGCCTTTGCGGTGAAAGTGCCGATGTGGCCGGTGCATACCTGGCTGCCGGACGCACACGTGGAAGCACCAACAGGTGGTTCAGTGGTACTGGCGGCCATCATGTTGAAGATCGGTGGTTACGGTTTTATCCGTTTCAGCCTGCCAATCACACCGGACGCAGCACACACGCTTGACTGGTTAATTATCCTGATGTCGCTGGTGGCGGTGGTCTACATTGGTTTTGTTGCACTGGTGCAGCGCGACATGAAAAAGCTGGTGGCGTATTCATCCATCGCACACATGGGTTTTGTCACTTTGGGTTTATTTGTTGTATTCCAGATCTGGGAAAACCCGGCCAATGCCTCAGGCGGCGGTGCAGCCTTAGCTGTTGAAGGCGCGATGATCCAGATGATCTCACACGGTTTCATCTCCGCTGCCATGTTCCTGATGATCGGCGTATTGTATGACCGCATGCACACCCGCGAAATCACCGCATACGGCGGTGTGGTTCATACCATGCCAGTATTTGCCGGTTTTGCAGTGTTCTTTTCCATGGCCAATGCCGGGCTGCCGGGAACCTCCGGTTTTGTCGGTGAGTTCATGGTGATTATCGCCAGCTTCCAGGCTAATTTCTGGTACGCCTTCCTCGGTGCCTTGACCCTTATTTTAGGTGCGGCCTACACCCTGTGGATGGTGAAACGCGTGTTTTATGGTGAGATTGCCAATGACAGTGTGCGAGCATTAAAAGACATCAACGCTCGTGAGTTCACCATCATGGCGATTCTTGCGGTAGCGGTTCTGGTTTTAGGTTTATGGCCGGCACCGGTGATCGACGTGATGCACGCTACGGTAGAAAACTTCCTGCAACATATCGCCGTTTCCAAATTATAACGGCTAGCCTGTAGATGATTAGAATTAGACTGGATAGATAAGAATGACACTTGAATCACTAAATATAGCTATTGCACTGCCAGAGATTTTTCTGCTGGTAATGGCCTGTCTGATATTGATCGTCGACGTTTTTTTGCCGCCGGAAAAAAGAAATCTGACGTATGTGTTGACACAGTTCTCACTGATTGTTGCACTTGGCCTGCTGCTGAGTAACCAGACCGAGGTGCGGGTACTGGCATTCAATGATCTGTTTGTGCAGGATGCGATGGCTGATGCGCTTAAAATGTTCATCATCATTATCAGTTTTGGCGTGTTCGTCTACTCCAGAGAATATCTGCAGGCACGCAACATCTTTAAAGGTGAGTTCTACGTGCTGGGTCTGTTCAGTATCGTTGGCATGATGCTGATGGTGTCGGCCAACAACCTGTTGATGCTTTATCTCGGTCTGGAATTATTATCGCTGTGTCTGTACGCGCTGGTCGCTTTCAACCGTGATAATGGCAATGCCTCAGAAGCTGCGATGAAATACTTTGTGCTGGGCGCGATTGCATCCGGCATGTTGCTTTATGGTATGTCCATCCTTTACGGTCTGTCCGGTAGTCTGCAATTATCCGAAATCGCACACGCTGTGATGCAAACAGCACAGGCAGATAACGCACAAAAAATTGGTATGATTTTCGCGCTGGTCTTTATCGTGGTCGCGCTGGCGTTCAAACTGGGCGCGGTGCCATTTCACATGTGGATGCCGGATGTTTATCACGGTTCACCCACTGCAGTTACCGCCTTGATTGGTACGGCACCAAAACTGGCTGGCTTTGCCATGATCATGCGTTTACTGGTCGAAGCACTGGGCGGGCTACAGGCAGACTGGCAGCAGATGATTATTGTGTTGTCGGTGTTATCACTGGCAGTCGGCAACATCGTCGCTATCGCACAGACTAACCTTAAACGCATGCTGGCTTATTCAACAATCTCGCATGTTGGTTTTATTTTGCTAGGTATTTTAGCGGGTACGGCCGAGGGATATTCTTCGGCCATGTTCTACACCATCTCTTATGCTTTGATGTCATTAGGCGGTTTCGGTATCATCATGCTGATGTCGCGTAAAGGATTTGAAGCCGATAACATCACCGATTTAACAGGTTTAAATCAACGCAGTCCGTGGTTTGCTTTCATCATGATGGTGCTGATGCTATCCATGGCCGGCGTGCCACCCACCGTCGGCTTCTGGGCAAAACTGGCGGTATTAACAGCCGTTGTTGATGTCAACCTGGTATGGATGGCGATCATCGCCGTGTTCTTCTCCATCATCGGCATCTTCTACTATCTGCGCATTATTAAAGTGATGTACTTCGATGATGCAGTCGACACCCGGCCACTGGAATGCGGTCGCGATATGCAGATCGCGCTCAGCACCAACGGTCTGGCCATTCTTGCATTGGGTTT
>VAPF01007085.1_pt1 | contig 14349 bp, 11 predicted proteins | sample 3393931 | NCBI WGS metagenome assembly VAPF01 (sample SAMN08290437, study PRJNA428436) | hydrothermal vent metagenome | isolation source: Deep-sea hydrothermal vent chimney | place: Atlantic Ocean: South-mid Altantic Ridge | depth 2773 m m | reverse complement strand
TCATCGGCGAGATTCGACACACGCAGTTTAAAGGCGGTTTTACCCGCCATCGTTCCCATCATGCCGGACAGATATTCCACCTTGTAACTATCGCTCAGCGCCAGCTTGGCAAAGGGTACAGCACCAATTTTCTCATTGGACAGACCGGTGTCGTTACGCCCCCCCACATGAAAACCCAGCATTGCCTGACCAAAGCGGTTTTGGATATCGGCCGGCAGCAGTGTCGAACCAACCACCGTCACCGCACCATTGGCGCCGATACCGTCGAGACTGCCAACGGCCAGATCCTCGGCCAATGCCGGCAACAGATCGAACTGCTCAGTGGTAGTCAGTCCCAGATCCATGGTCAACTGACTGAAGGCCGCGGCGCGCAGGCCGGCCAGCAATTGAGCATCACTCGCCCCCGCTGCTGGATCGGTGACATCGACCGGCGCCACCGAGGTCTCTGCGCCAAAACCGAAGGCCGTTTCAAAGGCCAACTGCGCGGCGCTCAGGCTCATGCCATGGGTCTGTACCAGATCATGAACAATGGTCGTTGCCGGTGTCATGTGCACTTGCGTAGCAGCCGACAGACTGCCACCCGCGATGTGGGCGGCAAGGCTACCCGCAGTGGCACTCAGTCCCGTGGCCTCATCGACGTAGGTACCGCCCGAAGACTCCAACAGCAGATCTGAGGCCAATAATGCATTGGCAATGTGCAGCGTATAAGTCCCATCGGCCGCCGTATTGACCGGGCCCGCCAGGGTATTGCCAGCCCTGTCCCGGGCCACCACACTGGCACCCTCCACGGGCGCCGCTGTCACCGAGCCCGTCACGGCCGTGGTATCCATACCCTCGTCATTGGAAGAGCTGCCGCAGGCCGCCAAAAATCCGGCCAAAGGAATGACGGCCAGTTTCAGCCAGGCCGACAGAGTGGATACACGTTTCATTCTCGACTCCTTACATCCGGGTCACGGGGCAACGCCCCTCCGATGCCCCCATCGTAATCCGCACCCTCTGTACTGAGAATGTGACAAAGTGTCGCAGGCCGCTGACAGTGGCCAGGCATTACCGGATAATGTTCGGAAACCTCTGACTGACTGGAATCATCAGAGGCACCGACCGCAACCGATACCCACCCATACCATGTTGACTGCCAATAGCCGCTACGCCTCCACACAACACAACCTGCGCCGTATCGCCGGACTGCGCACTATCAGTATCAGCATGCAACTATTGCTCATTGGTATCGGCCAGCTGTGGCTTGGCCTGCCCCTGCCGATACTGCCGCTGGCTCTCATCCTCCTTGCGCACAGCCTCTGGAATCTGTTCACCTGGTGGCGTGCACGCCAGCCACGGCCGGTGTCCGATGGTGAATTTTTCTTTCAGCTGGTCACCGACGCCCTCACCTTCAGTGTCCTTCTCTATTGCACCGGCGGCGCTACCAATCCCTTTGCCTGGTTCTATCTGCTACCACTGATGATCGCCGCCACCGTGTTGCCAACCGCCTATGTCTGGGCCATGGCCGGACTCACCGTGGCTTGTTACTCGCTGCTGATGTTTTTTTACATTCCCCTGCAACCAGCCGATACCATGCCACATATGCAGCACGACAGCGGTTTCACCCAGCACGTCTTCGGCATGTGGTTCGGCTTCGTGCTCAGTGCCGTGCTGGTGTCCTATTTCGTCACCAATATGGCCCGCACCCTGCGCGACCGTGACCGCGTACTGGCGGAGGCCCGCGAACAGGCTCTGCGCGATGAGCGTCTGGTCGCCCTCGGCACCCTCGCCGCCGGCGCCGCACATGAACTGGGTACTCCCCTGGGCACCATCGCCCTGGTGGTCGATGATCTGCTGCTGGATCTCGGCCATAATTCGGTCACAATAAAACCGACGCAAAGAGACAGTGAACAAGCCGCACAGCTACAGCTGATTCGCGAACAAATCGACCGCTGCAAAGATGCACTCTCGGTGATCTCCGCCTCCGCCGGCAAACAGCGTGCCGACGAAGGGCAATTACTGCCGGTGGATCGCTACCTGCGTCAGCTCACGCAGCAGTGGCAAGTCGAACGACCCGGCGTCTCCTTTACTCCGCAACTGAAAGGTCCACAACCCGCCCCGTCCATGCTGGCCGACCGCGCCCTCACCCAGGCCCTGACCAACATCCTCAACAATGCTGCCGATGTCTCACCCGACAGCGTCGAACTGCAAGCCAGCTGGGATGCACAGAGCCTGGATATCCACATCCTTGACCGCGGCCCCGGCATCAGCGAAGCCGCCGTCTCGGCCGCCGGCAAAACCCCGTTCAGCAGCAAGAAACAGGGCCTGGGCGTCGGTCTGTTCCTCGCCCATGCCGTCGTCGAACGCCTCGGCGGCCACATCAGCCATCGCTGGCGCGAGACCGGTGGTACCTGTACCTGCATCAACCTGCCCCTGATTGGAATCCGCCCATGAACAGTACTCACGACAAACCGACACTGCTGTTAGTGGATGACGATCCCACCTTCTGTCGCGTGCTCGCCCAGGCCCTGGAGAAACGCGATTTCGAGGTCTATACCGCCACCGATCTGGCCGGCGGGCTGGAACTGGCCGGCGACCACAACCCGGAATACGCCATTATCGACCTGCGTATCGGCCACGAATCCGGGCTGGAACTGGTGAAGGGGCTCAAGGCCATGAACACCGACCTGCGCATGGTCATGCTCACCGGCTACGCCAGCATCGCCACCGCCGTGGAAGCCATTAAACTCGGCGCCACCCACTACCTTACTAAACCTGCCAGCGCCGATGAAATCATCCATGCCCTGGCGCGCCATACCGGCGACCCCGCCGTGCCCGTGGCGGAGAACCCCCTATCGGTCAAACGTCTGGAATGGGAACATCTACAGAAGGTGTTGATGGAGAACAACGGCAACATCTCCGCCGCCGCGCGCGCCCTCGGCATGCATCGCCGCACATTACAGCGTAAACTACAGAAAAGGCCCACCAGAACCTGAGTATGATGCAGCAGACAACAGATCATCAGGCTATCACCCAGACCCGGGCATGGATCGACGCCGTGATTGTGGCACTGAACTTCTGCCCCTTCGCCCGGCGGGAGTTGGATCGTAACAGCGTCCGCTTCAAGGTAATCCGTGAGGACTCTCTGGAACAGTACCTGCTCGCCCTGATCGATGAATGCACCCTGCTCGACCGAGATCCGGAGATCGAAACCAGCCTGCTGATCCTGCCGCAGGACTTTGCCGCCTTCGATACCTTCCTCGACCTGCTGGAAATGGCCAATGCGTTGCTGGTCGAGCAGGGCTATCGGGGAATTTACCAACTCGCCAGCTTCCACCCCGAATACCGCTTTGCCGACGCACCGGCCGGCGACCCCGCCAATTACACCAATCGTTCACCTTTTCCGCTCCTGCACCTGATCCGCGAGTCCAGCATCGAACGCGCCGTGGCCAGCTATCCACAAGCGGAACTGATTCCCGAACGCAACATAGCCTTGGCGCGTGAAAAAGGCTCGCTGGAAATGCAGGCGCTGTTGGCGACCTGCTGCAAAGACAGCGGCAAACGATAAGCTATCCTGCTATGGAACGTGCACGAAATAACATCCTGATATGGCGCTCATATTTAGTCTGTATTTGTTCGTTCTGATTGAACAAAAGCGCAGAAATAGTTGTTCTATTTTGAGCTTTTGTGATTGAAGAACGGGCAAAGACGGGCTGAAGAGGAGATGCAAGATCGGGATGTTATTTCGTGCACGTTCCCATGCGAAAGCGGGGTATTACACGGCCCGTTCAAACGCTTGGGCGTTCAAACAAAAAACCTGCGCAGGTCGTAGGGTGCGTCTTATTGTGCCCACGCGTTTTATCTGTCCTACGGTATTCCGCGTGGGCATGAAAAGCCTGCCCACCCTACAAGACGATACCTTCAGCAGTGACAACAGCCAGGCTGGAGGACATTCGCAGCACCAAAAGTAGGCGCTTGAGGCGAGCTACGGGGAATTCAATCCAGACAGACTAACAGGAGCTATTTTAAGCTATGCCCATCAAGCACTTCATGGCGCCGGATCTGCAGCATGTGCAGTCCTTGGTGATTGCCACCGCACGGACAGAGCTGCTGCCCCGCCTCGCTCATGTATCACGTCAGACCAAGACCGACGGCAGCTTCGTCACCGAGGCCGATCTCGCTATGCAGGAACGCCTCACCACCCGCCTGCAAGCACAGTGGCCACATATCCGCCTTCTCGGTGAAGAAATGTCGGCGACAGAACAGGCCCGCCTGCTTACCGACAGGCAACCTCTGTGGTGTCTCGACCCACTGGATGGCACCAGCAATTTCGCTGCCGGCATCCCTTATTTCGCTGTATCGCTGGCCCTGATCCAGCAAGGGCGAGTGGTGCTGGGGGTAGTCTACGACCCGCTACGCGACGAATGCTTTGCCGCCGCCGACGATACGCCAGCCACTCTCAATGGCAATCCCCTGCAACTTGCTTGCGCCGACCTGGCCCTGCAACAATCCACCGCCATAGTGGACTTCAAACGCCTACCGGCATCCCTGGCGGCCCGCCTGGCCACCACGCCACCCTACGCCTCGCAGCGTAGCTTTGGCGCCGTGGCCCTGGACTGGTGCTGGCTCGCTGCGGGCCGGGGACATCTCTATCTGCACGGCAAACAAAACCTGTGGGATTATGCCGCCGGCCACTTTATCTTCCAGTGCACTGGCGGCCATGCCGCCACCCTGACGGGCGAACCCGTGTTCACCCCCACTCTGCAGGCACGCACGGCGGTCGCCGCCGTGGACAGCGAACTGTTCGAGGCTTGGCACGTCTGGCTACAGGACACGCTCGCAGGTACCTGACGGCAGCGTCCGCCAGGAACAAAATACCCGGCCCGGCCTCTGTTCTTTCGTTGATGGATTGAGTAACCTTCCTGCGTCAAAACACAATAACCCCCTTGGAGACACCGCATGTCGAACCTGCGTGTCAGCGAACTCAGCATCTACCCGGTCAAATCTCTTGGCGGTATTTCTCTGCAACAGTCGGCGGTAGAGCGCTTTGGCCTGCACAACGACCGCCGCTGGATGGTGGTGGACGACCGCGACCGTTACCTCACCCAGCGCGAGCGATCACGCATGTGTCTGATTCAGCCCGAGCCCCTGACCAACGGCCTGCGCCTGTCGGCGCCGGGCATGGACGAACTGCAAATCGCGCACACCTCGGAAATGCCGACCCGTGAGGTCATCGTGTGGGACGACCGCTGCCACGCGCTGGACTGCGGTGACGCGGCCGCCGGGTGGCTGGGCCGTTTCCTCGGTATCGCCTGCCGGCTGGTGTATTTTCCCAACGACGGCCAGCGCGCGGTGGATCCCATCTATGCCCAGACCGGCGACATCACCGCCTTCAGTGACGGCTTCCCTATTTTGTTAATCACCCAGGCCTCGCTGGACGACCTCAATAACCGGCTGACCGAGCCGCTGTCCATGCGCCGTTTCCGGCCTAATCTGGTCATCGATGGCGCCGAACCCTATGCAGAAGATCAGTGGAAACGCCTGCGCATCGGTGATCTCACCCTGCGCGTGGTCAAGCCCTGCAGCCGCTGCGTGATTCCCACTATCGACCCCGCCACAGGTAAACGCCACGCCGATGTTGAGCCTCTGCGTACCCTGGCGACTTACCGCATGCACGACCACAAAATTTTTTTCGGCCAGAATGTGATTGCCGACGGCGAGGGTCAACTGGCCGTTGGCCAGCCGGTGGAGGTCATCGGATAGCCGGCAACACCAACGCTTGCCGGCCGACCCTGTTTTGGTGGTATCATTGCCGCCCGCTGAACGGACAGACCTGCTCAGCGGGTCTCGATGGTGGCTCGTGTCGGTCCCCTCGCAACGGTAAACTGTGAACCCCGTCAGGCCCGGAAGGGAGCAGCGGCAGCAGTGGATCCGTGTGCCGGGGTGTGGCTGGCATGGGCCATCTCCATTTTTTAGTGTTGAGTTTTCAGTGCTTAGTGCTTAGCTGAAATGGTGGCACGGCAACTTCGCATGGCGATCATCGCGCGGCGCACGCAACTGCCTGCTCAACACTAAACACTGGCACGAGCATCCCAAGCGCCCCAAAACCCGCTAGAATGGACGGCCCGTCAAACGCAGGTAGCGAATCCCATGAGTTATCAGGTTCTGGCGCGCAAATGGCGCCCGCGCAACTTCGCTGAACTGGTCGGTCAAGAGCATGTGCGCCAGGCACTGACCAATGCCCTGGACAGCGACCGTCTGCACCACGCTTTCCTGTTCACCGGTACCCGTGGTGTGGGCAAGACCACCATCGCACGCATCCTCGCCAAGTCACTGAATTGTGAACAGGGCATCAGCTCCACCCCCTGCGGCACCTGTCCCACCTGCACCGAAATCAACGAAGGTCGCTACGTCGATCTGATCGAAGTGGACGCCGCCTCGCGCACCAAGGTGGACGAAACCCGTGAACTGCTGGAAAACGTGCAGTACGCCCCTACCCGTGGCCGCTATAAGGTCTATCTCATCGATGAAGTGCATATGTTCTCCAACAGCAGCTTCAATGCTCTGTTGAAAACGCTGGAAGAACCGCCACCGCATGTCAAGTTCCTGCTTGCCACGACCGATCCGCAGAAGCTGCCGGTCACCATCCTCTCACGCTGCCTGCAATTCAATCTCAAGCACCTGTCGCCGGAGCAGATCCGTAACCACCTCGACATGGTGCTGGGAAAGGAGGGTGTCGAATTCGACATCCCGGCCCTCGGTCTCATCGCACGCGCCGCCGACGGCTCCATGCGTGATGCCCTCAGCCTGCTCGATCAGGCCATCGCTTTCGGTGCGGGTACCCTGCGCGAGTCCGATGTACGCAGCATGCTGGGCAGCATCGAACAACACCACGTCATCGATTTGCTCATCGGCCTCGCCGATGCTGATGCCAGCGCCTTACTCACACGCGTCGCACAACTGGCAGAGCAGGCACCGGACTTTGCCGGGGTGCTGGCCGAACTGATCTCCACCCTGCACCGTATCGCCCTGGTACAGGCCGTACCCGGAACGATCAACGATGAAATGGCTGACCGTGAGGCGGTACTGGCACTGGCCGGACGCCTGTCGCCGGAAGACGTGCAGCTCTACTACCAGATCGCCCTCATCGGCCGCCGTGACCTGCCCCTCGCCCCCACCCCGCGAGGCGGCTTCGAGATGGTGCTGCTGCGCATGCTGGCCTTTCGCCCGGACAACGCCCGAGGCGACAGGCCAGCACAATCCACCGCCATGCAGCAGCCCGCTCCAGCAACAGCACCGGTAAACCACGGCGTACCACCGCAATCAAACCCCACCAGTCAAGCAAACCTATCACGCACCACGGACACATCACGGCGCGCCAGTGCCTTGGCCGACGTACGTTCCCAGCTGACGGGTAAGACGAAAACGGCAAAGACAGAAAAGTCAGCAAATGCCAGCACTGCCCCGGGCCAACCCATAGCAACCCGAGCCACACCACAGGCTATCCGGCAAAACCCGCCCCCACAGGCTCAGGTACCTCCCCTCGTCACTGACGATGTGCCACCGATGCCGGACTATATGAAAGAAGAGATTCCCCCGGCATATGGCAACATCCCGGCCGGTGCCACTGTGTCCACAATCGCCCCCATAGTAGAGAGGCATGAGATACTGGCCGTGGCCGAACCCTCACCGGTAACCAGCCCCCCTGTGGCACCCATCGAAGCGACGCCGGGCCCGGACGAATGGGAATCCCTGGCCACCACACTGGACTTGAAGGGCGTCAACCAACAGTTAGCGCTGAACTGTGCACTGACGAGCCGACAGGGCAACCACTTCACTCTCAGCCTCTCACCTGCCCATGCGCAGCTACTGAGCACGCCACGCGAAAACCTGCTGCGTGAGGCACTGAGCCAACAGCTGGGCGCAACCATCACCCTCAGCATCAACGTGGAACAGACTGACGGCACCAGCCCGGCGACGCGCCAGAAGCAGCGCCAGGCCACACGCCAGCGCCAGGCCGAGGCCAGCATCGAGCAGGATCATACCGTGCAGGCCCTGCGCGAAACCTTCGCCGCCCAGGTCAACCCCGGCTCCGTGCAGCCCGTTGATTGACAATCTGCTTCCAGAGCGGGCCATGCCCGCGATGGCTTTGTGAGACTGTCGACTCTGTGGGAGCGGCTTCAGCCGCGAATGAAGCCTATTTTTTCGCGGCTGAAGCCGCTCCCACAGAGTCATTGTTTTTTTGTTGTTTTTCGCGGGCATGGCCCGCTCCATAAGAACTCTTGGCAATAGGCGCCTCAAACCTAAGCCATTACTCCCCTCCCTCAGGTATAATCCCCGCCCGTGGAAAGAAACTGAAAACGAGGAAACACATCATGATGAAAGGTGGTATTGGCAAGCTGATGAAGCAGGCTCAGGAGATGCAGGAAAACATGAAGAAGGCCCAGGAAGAGTTGGCCAACATGGAGGTCACCGGCCAGTCCGGCGGCGGCATGGTCAGCGTGATCATGACCGGGCGCCATGACGTCAAGCGCGTGTCCATCGATGACAGCTTGATGGGCGACGACAAGGAAATGCTCGAAGACCTGCTGGCTGCGGCGGTCAATGATGCCGTGCGTCAGGTAGAGAGCAACACGCAGGAAAAGATGTCCGGCATGACGGCAGGCATCAACCTTCCAGATGGCTTTAAAATGCCATTCTAGCCAACTGTTATTACTTAATAATTTTGGAATTCAGCCCTCTCATCTGCCGCCTCATCGAGGATCTGCGCTGCCTGCCGGGCGTCGGCCCGAAGTCGGCACAGCGCATGGCCTTTCACCTGCTGGAACATGATCGCGAGGGTGCCGTGCAACTCGCCCGATCCCTGCAAGAGACCGTGGAGAAAATCGGCCACTGCCACCACTGCCGCACCCTGAGTGAAACGGACACCTGCCTGCTGTGCGCCAACGCCACCCGTGACCATAGCCTGCTGTGCGTGGTGGAATCCCCTGCCGATGTGCGCGCCATCGAGCAATCCACCGCCTATCGCGGCCTGTATTTTGTACTCATGGGCCACCTCTCACCACTGGACGGCATCGGCCCAGTGGAAATCGGCCTGGATCAGTTCGAAACACGCCTCACCAAGGGCGGGATCAGCGAGGTAATCCTTGCCACCAACCCCACCGTGGAGGGCGAGGCCACCGCCCACTACATCCGCGAAATAGTACATGCCCAGGGCATCCGCAGCACCCGCATCGCACATGGCGTACCCCTGGGTGGCGAGTTGGAATACGTCGATGGCGGCACCCTCTCCCTCGCCTTTGCCGGTCGTCGCGAAATCTGATCCGCCGGTCTGCCCGGCACCACCCTCTCATTAAAGATCCCCTGCTCACTGCCGCTGAAAAGGCAGACTATAGCAACACATTCATACCTTGCCGAGGGCTGTATGTACGATAATCTGGTGGAAAATCTGCATGATGAACTGGTGATGCGTTATGCGCCACTGGTGAAACGCATTGCCTACCACCTGAAAGCCCGTCTACCCGCTACGGTGTTGGTGGATGACTTACTACAAGCCGGCATGATTGGCCTGTTGGAGGCGGCGAAGAAATACGATGCCAACCAGGGCGCCAGCTTCGAGACCTACGCCGGCATCCGCATCCGTGGCGCCATGCTCGACGAGCTGCGCCGCAATGACTGGGCGCCGAAGTCGGTACACCGCAAGGTACGCGATATCACCGCCGCCATCCGCGAGATCGAGAACCGCGAGGGCCGTGATGCACGCGACGAGGAGGTCGTTCAGGTTCTGGGCATCAGCAAGGCAGAGTATTTCAAGACCCTGCAGGATGTCTCCACTCACCGGGTACTCAGCTGGGACGAGATCGGCATCGACGAAGATGCCATCGGCCAGTCCATTATGGACACCAAACCCGGCATCCAGGATCAGCTGGAGAAACAGCATTTCCGTGAACGTCTTTCCGAAGCCATCGCCACCCTGCCGGAGCGGGAAAAAATGACGGTGGCTCTGTACTACGAATCCGAACTCAATCTGCGCGAGATCGGTGACGTACTCAACGTCAGTGAATCCCGTATCAGTCAGTTATTGAGCCAAGCACATATTCGCCTGCGGGCTCGCATGAAGGACTGGATTGGGCAACAATAGGGGTTTTCCACAAGACCAGACAATCATGCCCTGTTTCACCTTCGAACCTGTGATACGCAAGCGCCGTCTCCACAATGCCACGCGCCTGCACGAACGTAATTTCTCCAAGCTGCTGCTGGTCATTCCGGGCATCCGCGACATCACCGCCCCGCTCTGCCTGCAAGGCCGTGGCGACACGCGTCTGGCCGTGGAAGTCCTGGAAAAAAGCAAATACACCACCACCTTTTCCCTCCAACTACAGCAATGCGGCAGCCGCCGCTGGCTACCCTCGCTGCACATGAAAGTCCGCACCTATCACGACGTCCATGTCGCCGAAGTCCTGGCCTTTCAGGGCCACCACCGCTTGGATCCCCGCTACGCTTACCCTAACCCATGTATGTATCACCGCGACGAGAAATGGCAACTCAACCACTTTCTTGGCGACTGGCTCGACCACTGCCTGCACAACCGTTGCATTTTCCGTGACGCAATCCAGCCTGTCGATGCCTGAAACAGACATTTCAAGCAGAAAGCATCGAGAGGCCGTAATTAACTGCATGAAGGGGGAATGGCGAGATAAAAAGTGGTATTTCAGGTAGCTGTTTTCAGAGTCAACTCCACACCCTGCAGTCCTCCAGCCTTAAGAATAAGCCAGACTGTTCCGATAAGTCATTGTGTAGGGATGGAAATCACCCTTTTACTCTGTGATTATTCCATCGATTGGGTAATATGTTTTATCCGGCGCAACGTGAATACGGCGGTCGTTGGCGGTAAAAATAATAATAATCGATGCGTACCTGCAGCAAATAGCGGATAAACTGACCCGTATCTGCCATCAATTACACAAGAAGGTAACCATGGATAGATGGGCCAAGTGCATTATTTTTGCCCTGACAATGATGTTCAGCAATACGGCAGCCCTGGCGGCCATAGATTACATCCTGGAACAAAAATTCCACGCCGAGCTTGCCAAGGCCGAACAGGGTAATGCCAAGGCACAATACGCCATTGGCGAAATGTATGAAAAAGGCAGGGGTGTCGAAAAAGACCCACGCCAGGCCTTCAGCTGGTATAGCAAGGCCACCCAGCAAGGCAATATAAGGGCTGAATACAAGCTGGGCATGGCCTATCTGAACGGTACTGGCATCCGCAAAAATTACCGTAAAGCACACAATTGGCTCAACAAATCCAGCAATCAGGGATATGCACGCGCCCAGTACTTCCTGGGAACGCTCTATGAAAATGGCCAGGGTACGGCGCAGGATCTTGACAAAGCCCTGGAATGGTACAAGCAAGCTCTCAGAGGGGACTATGATGTGGCTGCCACGGGCATGCAGCGCGTAAACCAACGAAAACAAGAGAAACTCCGCCAACTTCGTCGTAACGCTCTTGCTACAGCGAAAAAACTGAAGGGAAAAAACCTCACGCCAAAACCACCGGCACCCGCAACCTTGGCGCCCCCCCCCGCAACTGTGACACCAAGACCCGCAGCACCTACAACAACGATACCGCTAACGACCAAACAACGGATACAGGCCGGCGGATGGAAAAGGCACGACAAAGCGGTCGAATACCTGCCCTCTGCCAACACCCTGTGCGAGGATTTGGACAGCCGCATAGAATGCGAATCAAAAACCCTGAGACGTAGTATTGGCATAGCAGACATCGACTTTCAGACCAAGGCCACTCTGTCCCGCTTCAAAGAAGATGGTTCATTCACCGTCTCGTACCAAAATAATGTGCTGAAAGTCACCATCACCGATGAGGAGTTCGCCGGCCCCGGAGCGAAACTCCCTGTGCGTGAAGGCTGGCAGGAAACAGAACATGAACTGAGCTGTATTTTCGAAAATGACACACATCTGAGCTGCACAAAAAACAAGCTGCACAGTATAGAGTTACATCGTTAGGCAAGCATAAGATTCAGGCAGCAAGCTGACGGGCCAGGGATTCCAGGCCCTCACGGTCATGCAAAATGGTCTCCCAAAGACCAACCACACACGGGACATCGATACCAAGATGTTTCACTACCCCGCCCAGCAGTTCAGCACGAAGCTCGTCCCCGGCCTCGTCGTCCAGCAGGATATCCACCACCTGCAACAGATAAACATAGTCTGCAAAGTCCCCGTCATAATCCGCGCAATGATGCTGGGCAACCGCAGTAATCACTTCTTCGGGCAATTGCCAGCTCCGCAACAGTTGCCCACCAATGTGCGCATGATCCATTCCCAGCACATACTTCTCAATATCCACGGGTGGCGTCTCCGGTGACTGCGATTGACAGTCCGCAATAGCATCACAAGCGTCCGCAAACTGACTCACCAAGAACAGACGGCCGATATCACGCAGCAGGGCCGACAGATAGGCCAGCCCGGGTTTGACACGCCTGCGCAGGGGGTGTTGTGAGGCCAGTGCCTGGGCCATGGATCCGGCGACCACCGCTTTCCACCAAAAACCTTCGTGCGCCAGCATAGCCTTGCCGCTGGCCGGCAAAGATCCCATGGCCACCAATCCCAGCGCGATACCCATGACGCCGTCGTAACCCAGTACTGTAACCACCGCTTTTTCAATGGACTCAATACACCCCTGAAATCCGAAAAATGGGGCGTTGGCGTAGCGGATAATCTGCGCCGCAAGGGCGGGATCACTGGCAATAATGTCGCTCAGCTCCTGGACATGGGCGTCCGGATCCTGCATCAGGTGTAGCAGTTTTTGCCCTACGTCGGACATCACAGGCAAACCGTTACTGGTTTTGAGCGCTATAGAAATCTGTTTTTTCCAGGGGGCATGAATATCGATAACCTCCGCCTCAACGGGAGCCTTCCATTGCAAGTTCCCCTGCTGCAGCATGACGGTCATTTCATCAACTGGCAACGGCTTGCTGTAATAATAACCCTGCACATAGGTGCAATTCAGTTTGCGCAGATAGGCCTCCTGGTCGGCCCCCTCCACGCCTTCCGCCACCGTTTCCAGCCCCAGGGAATGGGCAAGGTGAACGATGGAATTGGTAATCGCCGCCGATTCGCTATTCACCATGACATCCTTGACGAAGCTGCGGTCGATCTTCAGTGTATCGATGGGAAAACGCTGCAAATAACTGAGTGAGGAATAACCCGTACCAAAATCGTCGATGGCGATGCGCACACCGAGATCTCGCAATGCCGTCAGGATCTCAATGGTGAGTTTAGGGTTTTTCATGGCAGCGCTTTCGGTAATTTCAAACTCCAGCCAACGTGATTCCAGACCGGTTTCCTGCAAGATCTCCCGCACCATGCTGAGCAGATTATTCTCATCACCAAACTGCAGCGCGGAGAGATTGACCGCCACTCGCACTGGCGCCAGGCCCCGCTGTTGCCAGGCCTTGTTCTGGGCACAGGCCGTCCGCAGCACCCATTCTCCCAGTGGAATAATCATGCCACTGGATTCGGCCAAGAGAATAAAGTCCAGTGGTGGAATCATACCCAGCTCGGGATGCTCCCAGCGTAGCAATGCCTCCAGCGCCTTCACCATACCGGTCTTCGGATCAAGGATAGGCTGGTAATGGATGGAAAATTCACCTCGCTCCATGGCATGGCGCAGATCGACTTCCAGGGTTAAACGACGGATCTCTTCCGCATGAATCTTGGCATTAAAGAAACGCAGACAGGCACGCCCCTGCTGCTTGGCCGTGTACATCGCGGCATCGGCATGCTTCATCAATAAACAGGCATCTGCACCATCGCTCGGGTAGATGGCAATACCGATACTGGGCGTGCAGGCCACCCACTGCTCTTTCAAAGCAATGGGCTGCGACAGGGATTGCAGGATCTGACGCGCGACCTTTTCCGCATTGGCCGGGGAACCGATCCCCGTCAACACACAGCCAAATTCATCCCCACCCAAGCGGGCAAGAATATCGCGGCCACGCACACTGGCCACCAGCCGCTCACCCACCTGTTTCAAGAGGTGATCACCGGCATCATGCCCATAGGTATCATTGACTGATTTAAAGCGGTCAAGGTCGATGAACAGCACCGCCAGTTTTTCCGTATTGCGCTCTGCCTGTTGCAGGCTGGTGCTCAGACGATCACGAAACAGGGCGCGATTGGGTAAGCCAGTGAGCGGATCATGGGTTGCCAGATGTTCCTGATCCAGCCGGGCTGCGGCCAGTTCGCCATGCAACCGGCAACGTTCGAGGACAAACTCCAGCGTACGTACCAGCAACTGGGGGTTGGTCTCACCGCGCAGCAGATAGTCCATCACACCTGTCACAC
>VAPF01030457.1_pt1 | contig 14362 bp, 9 predicted proteins | sample 3393931 | NCBI WGS metagenome assembly VAPF01 (sample SAMN08290437, study PRJNA428436) | hydrothermal vent metagenome | isolation source: Deep-sea hydrothermal vent chimney | place: Atlantic Ocean: South-mid Altantic Ridge | depth 2773 m m | reverse complement strand
GTATCATCATTGCGCCTTTAAGCTGACTATGGAAATTACAAATAACGCCATGACCAATCCTCTGCTGCATTTGACCGATCTGCCACCTTTCAGTGCCATTACACCCGAACATGTGGAACCGGCCATTGACCAGATTCTGGCCGATAATCGTGCCGCTATCAAAACCCTGTTGTCGGATAACCCGACACCCAGCTGGAATACCTTGATGCTCCCCCTGGAGAATCTGGAGGATCGTCTCGCACGCGCTTGGTCACCCGTGAGTCATATGAATTCGGTGCTGAACAGTGATGCACTGCGCGATGCTTACAACGCCTGCCTGCCCAAACTCAGTCAATATGCTACCGAAATCGGCCAAAATCAGCCGCTGTTTGCCGCTTTCAAAACGGTGGCCAAAGACTCCACACTTTCCGTCGCCCAACAAAAAGCCATCGACAATGCCTTGCGTGATTTCAGACTCTCCGGCGTTGATCTACCCGAAGATAAAAAACAGCGTTACATGGCTATTCAGCAGGAGCTGTCTGGCCTCACCGCCAAATTTTCGGAAAATGTGCTGGATGCCACCCAGGCATGGAGCAAACTTGTCGAGAATGAAAAACTTCTCGCCGGATTGCCGGAGTCAGCCATCGCCATGGCCAAACAATCCGCCGAACAAAAAGAACAAAGCGGCTGGCTGTTTACCCTGGAATTCCCCAGTTATTTTGCAGTAATGAGTTATGCCGACGACCGCGCGCTACGCGAAGAAATGTATGTCGCCTACGTTACCCGCGCTTCGGACCAAGGGCCTAACGCCGGTGAATTCGATAACACGCCGCTGATGGGAAAAATTCTCGCCTTGCGCCACGAGCTGGCTCAACTTCTTGGCTTTGAAAATTACGCGCAACGCTCACTGGCCACCAAAATGGCTCCCGGTACTGAAAAAGTCACTGCTTTTTTGCGCGACCTCGCCGACCGCTCGCTGGGCATGGCACAGGAAGAACTCAATGAACTGAAAACATTTGCTCATGATGAATTGGTGGGGCTGAACACGCTCGAACCCTGGGACATCACCTACGCTTCGGAAAAACTGCGCCTGCATTGGTACGCCATCAGCCAGGAAGATCTCAAACCCTATTTTCCCGAACCGCGTGTAGTCAGCGGCATGTTCGAAGTGGTCAACAAGCTCTATGGCCTGGAAACCCGCGAGCTGACGAACATCGATACCTGGCACAAAGACGTACGCGCGTTTGAAATCCTTGACCGTAACGGCAATGCCCGTGGCCGGTTTTATCTCGACCTGTACGCACGCGCCAACAAACGCGGTGGCGCATGGATGGACGAGTGCATCTCCCGTCGCCAAACCGAACACGGTGTGCAATTACCCGTCGCCTACCTCACCTGCAACTTTTCTGCACCCGTAGGCGATGACCCGGCGCTGTTCACCCATAACGAAGTCATCACTTTGTTTCACGAATTCGGCCATGGCTTACACCACATGCTGACTCAAATCGATACACTGGCCGTATCGGGCATCAGCGGCGTACCCTGGGATGCCGTGGAACTCCCCAGCCAGTTTCTGGAAAACTGGTGCTGGGAGTCACAAGCGGTGAATCTCATTGCACGACATTATCAAACCGGGGAACAACTGCCCGATGCACTATTCGCCAAAATGATTGCCGCCAAAAATTTCCAGGCGGGTATGCAAATGGTGCGGCAACTGGAATTTTCTCTGTTCGACTTTCGCATTCACGCCGAATACGATCCGGAAAAAGGTGCGCGCGTACAGGAGATTCTTGATGAAGTACGTGCCGAAGTGTCTGTCATCAAACCCCCTGAATATCACCGCTTTCAACACAGCTTTTCACACATCTTCGCGGGCGGTTATGCTGCGGGTTATTACAGTTACAAATGGGCGGAAGTATTATCATCCGACGCTTTCTCGAAATTTGAAGAGACCGGCATCTTCAACCGGGAAACCGGGCTGGCCTTTTTGGAAACCATACTGGAACAAGGAGGCTCACGTGAACCCATGGATTTATTTATTGAATTCCGTGGCCGCGAACCAGAAATAGACGCTCTATTACGACACTCGGGCATTCAATAACAAAAAACGAGCCATCAGGCTAAACCAGGAACATGTGTATATGAAAACACCAACAATGTACCGCATCATCTTTAGCATATTCACAGGCCTGTTAACCTGCCTGCCACTGGCCGTGAATGCTGCTTTCATCACGGATAAAATCGTCGCTGAAGTACGCACAGAACGTTTTGACCAGGGTGCGGTACTGAAAGAGCTTTCCAGTGGTGCCTCGGTGGAAGTGCTCATGTCCGATGGAAAATACACACGCGTGCGCACTACTGATAACATCACCGGCTGGGTCAACTCCAGATTTCTCACCAACGAAAAACCCAACCAACTGGAACATCTGGAACTGCTCAGCAAAATCAAAGCTACCGAGGAAAAGTTACGCACCGCGGAAGCAAAGCTTGCCAGTGCCTCGGCTACTGGCTCAGACATCAACACTGAAGAAATCGAAATCCTCAAGAAACAGGCAAAAGATACCCAATGGATGAAAGCAGAGATGCAAAAAGCTCGCCGTCGTGCCGAAAAAGCCGAAGAAAAATTAAAAGCCGAACTCAAAAAACAATCAAAAAAAGGTGAACAGAACAACGATACCCAACAGCAGCTTGAAGACTTGCGTACACAAAACCATGAATTGGAAACACGCCTCGCTGCAGCCCTGCTGATCAACGAACAACAAAGTGAATCTACCAGCTCGGGATTGACACCTGTCGTCCTTGTTGCAACACCCATAACCGGAAAAATCGACGATAACAAAACCATCAATATACAATGGTTTTGGGGTGGTTTGCTTGCCACTCTGGTCATCGGCTTTATAGCCGGATTCACTTGGCTGGATAAACGCATCCGACGAAAACATGGTGGATTCAGGATTTATTAATACCGAATAATTGATGAAAACAAGCTAGAGATAACGCATCATGAATAAGGAACGTGCATATTCCTAAAGCTAACAGTAAAAATAAAACCAACATAATTGGCATTGGCTTTTAATATTAAGATTTATAATGGCAATGTAATAAAACAAAAAATATGTAAAGGTTCGCTTTTATGGGGTATCCAAGGTGATAAAATCATAGCCCGTTTGGGAAATTTTGGCATTGGAAAACATCCTGAACCCAGGCATCATAACGCTAATAAAATATTAAAAAACCCAGAATAATGAATAACTTAAAAAAGGTATCACTAATATTATTACGTTATTTAATTTCCACTCCTTCGCAGCAAGCCCTTGGTTTACACCATACTCCCATTGCATTAATGCTCGTCTTTCAAACAGAGTCGCGATACGCTTCTTGTTCCAGTAATCGAATATTTACTTCCATTCTCTACCGGGTAAGGCTGCTTCCAAAGGTCGTTTATTTCTGTGGCATTTCTACACCAAACCCTTTCATATTCGTATCTGACCTCATGGAAAGGTGAGTGACCTCCTTTGTAAAAACTGATGATGATTGAGCGAGAGGTCAACAATGCCAGTTTCGATTCATCGGCCACCCCCAGCACCACGACAGCGGAATTTCCATATCCAGCCGTAACTTTTGCGGGATGATAATAATGCATTGAAGGCCATCCGGAATTTCGTAATATACTGGCTGAGATCCATATATCATCAAGCGACTCATCATATTTTAAATCGTAGTGTATTTTGAAAGTTGCCGTTTTTGGGCTTTCACTAAGAACATTTACTTTAACAACATGAATTTTTTCTGATCTTATTAATGGGCGATCATTGATATTTTTAAAATATCGTTCAGTCGTCAGATTTTTCTCAAGCGGAATGGTAATACCCGTATTTTCATCTGGCGCAGTCGCCAACCAAAGTGCAGTGATAGCAATAAGACATAGAGTGACAAAGCCCACCAGTGCAAGAAACCGAACGGCTATGACTTTATGTTCCATTTTTATTGTTTATTGACATGTGGATTAAACACTAAAGATCACTGGGGGTATTTTCCCAGAGATTTATACCTCTGGATTCCGGCTAAAGACATGCCAAAATGGCAGTTTTTTCAGTAAAAAGTGCTAATAAAATATTTTAGTTTTCAATTCACATTTACAGCAGGAAGCACAATGCCACTCAACTTTCCTACTCCCGGTAGTCTGACTCAAAGAACGAAATAAAACGTTGCACCTTTATCAATTTCACCTTCGGCCCAAACCCGCCCTCCGTGACGATGAATACTGCGTGCGACTGAGGCCAGCCCGATACCAATTCCCGGAAACTCTTCGTCAGCATGTAGTCGCTGAAAAGCGCCAAACAGTTTATCAACATGCTGTGTATCAAAGCCCGCGCCATTGTCCGTGATAAAATAAGCGGGTTCATCCTCTCGCTCGGTCACACCAAACTCGATATAGGGCTGTGCTGTTTTGGCGGTAAATTTCCATGCATTGCCTAACAGGTTGTCAAAAACAATTCCCAACAGGCGGCGGTCGCCTTCCACTACGATACCCGGCCGGATGTACACCTCAACTTCCCGCTCTGGCTCTGCTTCCCGTAGGCGGGTTATTTCGGCCTCTGCCAAAGCGCTGAGGTTGACACTTTCCCGCACCAGCTCGCTGTGATTCAAACGAGACAATTCCAACATGCCGTCAATCAATTCACTCATATGGCCAACCGCCCTGCAAATACGTTGCAGGTAATCCTGCCCCTGCTCTCCTAGCTGATCTGCATATTCCTCATGTAAAGCTTGGCTAAAACCATCTATTCTCCGCAAAGGTGCTCGCAGGTCATGAGAAACAGAATAATTGAAAGCTTCCATTTCTTTATTAACGGCTTCCAGTTCCCAGGTTCTTTGTTCTACACGTTTTTCCAGTCGGGCATTAGCTTCGTACAAGGCCAGTTCTTTGGTCGCCAAAGCCCGATTTTTTTGGGCGATTTCCTCTACCTTGTCTTCCAGCTTGCGCACCAGACGAACATTGTACTGACGATAAAAATCCACCTCTTTCACTTCAATAGGCCGTACCGTTGATCGGTCTTGCCTATCGTCAACAGTCAATACCTTTTCAATTTCGCGCAGGAAGACATGGATTTCCTGTGGTTTAACGAGAAACAGATCCGCCCCCAGGTTAAGGGCAAACTCTTTGTCTTTGGCTTCGGTATAGGTGGCCGTATAAAAAACAAAAGGGATTGATTTGAATTGTTCATCTGCTTTCCAGGCTCGGCACAGAGCGAAGCCATCCATCACGGGCATAAGGATGTCGGAAACAATCAGATCCGGTAGTGTCTGACGGGCACTCACCAGAGCCTGCTCGCCATTCATCGCTTCCGTCACCTCATAACCCTTGGCGCTCAGTAAGGTACGCAACAAATATAAATTTTCTGGTTTGTCATCCACAATTAATACATTCATACCAATGGCTCCGGCAAATAATTTTCAACTCGGGTAACAAAACTGTCAGGGTCGATGGGTTTTTCGATATAACCATCACAGCCAGCCGCCAAAATAGTCTCACGATCACCACTCATGGCGCGCGCAGTAAGCGCCACGATGGGGGGCGGAACAAGAGTACTGCTTTTAATGCGTTGCGTGGCTTCCAGCCCATCCATGCCCGGCATTTGAATGTCCATCAAAATCAAGGTAGGTGTCTCTGCCCGACATACTGCGACAGCTTCATCGCCGTTATGCGCCTCACATACCTGATAGCCTTTTTTCTCCAATAAAAAACGTGCCAGATAGAGATTATGGGCATTGTCATCAGCAACAAGAATCAATGGCGTGCGCATAAATGCTCCCTGTTTTTTGCGTACTCATTTTTGTTACAAATATAAGTTGCCTGCACCACAAAATCCATAATATTTAAGGCACTATTGTTGCGTGCAAGGTGATATCCCTGCATGGTCATCAGTAATAACGAGTGGAAAATACGACATAAGGAATAAGTCTACGACTGAGTACGGCCTCCATTGCAGGGCAAGCGAATATAAAACGTGCTGCCTTCACCAGGCGCGCTACGCACCACACCAATCTCCCCGTTCAGCATTTCGATAAAACGTTGACTGATGGCCAACCCCAGACCGGTACCTTCGTATTCTCGCCCGGCACCTGTGTCTGCCTGCTCAAAGGTATTAAATATCCGTTGCTGGTCAGCACTGGCAATACCCACACCGGTATCGGTCACCTCAAACACAATATCACTCCCCACTTGTTGACAAGACAAAGTGACTGAACCCGTTTCAGTAAACTTGATGGCATTACCCAGCAAGTTGACCAGTACCTGCCGTAATTTACCGCGATCCGTCATCAGGCTGTCTAGGCCGGCATTCTCCTGTTGCAACATCAGTCCTTTCGCGTCCGCCAGCGGCTGCATCAGCGCCTGAAGTTCTTCCAGCAACGGCGCAAGCAGGAATGATTCGGCTGAGACTTCCACTCTGCCTGCTTCCACTTTGGAGAGATCAAGAATATTGTTAATGAGTTCCAGCAGATGTTGGGCGGAACGATACACCATGCCCAATTGTTTAGCCTGTTCTTCATTGACAGTTCCCACAATGCCATCTTTGATAATGCCAGTAAAACCAATAATGGCATTCAGTGGTGTGCGCAATTCATGGCTCATGTTAGCCAGGAATTCTGACTTGGCACGATTGGCCTGCTCGGCCTGATCGCGCGCAGTCGCTAGCGCCCGCTCCATTTGTAACCGCTCGGTAAGGTTTACCAAAATACCCAAAGATACTGTTTGCTTGCCCATTTTTATCAGTATAGCGGACAACAAGCCCTCTACAATCCGGCCGGAGTCTGTCCTGAACATGAGCATCTTGTTGCGTACCTGACCATATTCTGACAATTCTTGCATCACTGCATCGCGGTCTGCTGAATTCGCATAAAACTCTGCCATGTTACGTCCCACCATAGAACGGGACTTGCTTTCAATTTCACGCTCCGCATATGGATTAGCCATCAAAATCACACCTTCCAGCGATGCCACCACAACAGTTAAAGGAATGGTGTTCAGGATTGTTTTTAACTGCGCTTCACTTTCCCGTAACTGCTTTTCTGCCGCCTTCAGTACGGTGATATCACGTAGGGTACCTACCCGTCGAAGCGCTTTTCCCGAGGCATCCCGGCTGACCACACGCCCCTCGGTACGAATGATTGCATACTCGCCATCCCGACGGCGTACCCGGTAATCCAGTATCAAAGCTAACTCCCAGCGCTGAGGATCAGCTTCATAGTCAAGCAGAGCATGTTCACGCTCTTCACGGTCCTCAGGGTGAATCATTTCAACCCATGCCTGATCCGTGCCGGGTATTTCTTCATTTTCATAACCCAGGTCATAAAATAAACGCGGGCTGAAATAACGCACACCTGTTCCCACATTCCATTCCCAGACGCTTTCCTGCACCGCAGCAATCGCCTGCTCATAACGTTCATCACTGCTGCGCAGAGCGGCCTCTATTTCATGGCGATGCCTGATCTCACGCTGTAGCCGCCGATTCCACCAGAGAATAACCCCCAGAATTGGCAAAGCAAGCGCGATAGTAATCAACACCGCCCGCCACAACGTCCGGGAATCTACAGCCTGAGTATATTCAAAACGTACCGCAAACCAGCGATTCTTGATTTCCTGTCGCTGCTGCGGCGTAATCTGCGCGATAGCCTTATTGAGTATCCTCACCAGTTGCGGCCAGTCATTGCGCACCGCAATGCTTTGCTCAAAACTGTAGGGGGTTGGCGCAGCAACTTTGATGCCGGTCATACCCAGTTTGTCCATCACCCAGGCAGTCGCATTCAGGTTGCCCACATAAGCGCTCACTTCCCCGCGACTCAGGGCATACAACGCTTCTGTGGTATTGGCATAAGTACGCAACGCAAGTCCCGGATATTTACGCCGTAATAAATCTTCCGTTGCGTAAGACTGTTCCACTGCCACCTGCTTACCCTGCAAATCCGCAAGGCTGGTGACAAGATGGGTATCTTCACGAACAAAAATCACATACGGATAAACAAAATAAGGCTCAGTAAAATCAAGAAATTCCTGACGCTCTTCCGTCACCGTCGCCGCAGGTAAAACATCAATTTCACGTTTGCGGGCTTTATCCATTACCTCCTGCCAACTCAGTCCGGAAACAGGAGACATAGAGGTATCCAGTAAACCATTTAACAGCGTAATAACATCTGCACCAATGCCACGGTAACGTCCCTGCTCATCGACAAACTCAAAAGGTGGCCAAGAAGGATCGACCCCCAAGCGTATAACGGGATGATCGGCCAGCCACTGCTTTTCACTTGCGGATAACTGCAAAGTAGATGTCCCACCATTTGCCCAGCCCAGCCCCAACCATTTGCTGGTAATCGCACGCCGTTCGTCAGCGGTGATTTGACTCATGTAATAATTAACCGTCTCCAGCAATTCAGTGCGTCCCGCCGCCACTCCCGCCTGATAGGCACGCGTATAAAGTGATGGCTCAAGATAATGATAACGATTGGGCATACCTTCATATGTCAGATAGTGCGACAGATAAAGAGGTTGGGTCACAAAAACAGAAATATCACCGCGTTCTGCGGCCTTGAATAAATTGCGGTAACCTTTGAAAAGCACCCGTTCAACGCCGGGAAAATGTTCGCGCAAATAGTCTGCATGAAAACTGCCCTGCGTAACACCAACGCGAAAATGCGGCAAATCACCAATACTCAACAAATTATCAACCTGCGCATTGAAATACAGATGATAAGGACTGCTTAGAATGGGTTTGGAAAAATCCAGAAATTCAGCACGTCGCTGATTGGGGAAAAGCCCGGCAATAATATCAACCGCACCCTCAGTTACCATCGCCTGGGTTTCCTCGCTATAGACACCCACAAAGCGAATCGAAATACCCGATTTCCTGGCCCACAATCGCCAGACATCGATAAGTATGCCCTCCGGCTCACCACCCGCATTTTTAAACTGGATGGGCGCACTATCCAATCGATAGGCAATAACCAGTTCTTTATCAATACCTGCCCGAACCAATGAGGCAGGAACATTCTGCGCCATTGCAACGCCGTAGTAGCCCAGGTTCCCCAATAAAAAAATACAAACGCAAAAAAACAAATTCCGTTTCACGGTCTATCTCATTCCTCCCCACATATTAATAATGACACAGCTCGATCAGATTCAAATCCGGGTCACGAAAATAGAATGACGCCATCGGCCCCATCGCACCTGTGCGCGCCACCGGCCCTTCCAGAATATCTACCCCGCAGTCTCGCACATGTTGCATCGCATCCGATAGTGGTGATTGCACAACAAAACATAAATCTGCCGAACCCGGCAAAGGCATAGTAGCCTTGGGCTCCGGCTCGTTACCCGCTTGATGGAAGTTGATTTTCTGGTTACCAAATTTCAAGGCAACGCGATTACTGGCGAAGGTTTGTTTTTCCATACCCAGGACGCGATGATAAAAATTTAGAGTAATTTCGATATTGGCCACAGTAAGCACTAAATGATCAAGATGGGTGATGTTCATGACTCACTCTCTCTGCGTTGGTCAAAAGAAGGGGCGTTAATGCACAACGCTGTGCTACTACCAATATATTTTCCATTCCCCTGTTTTATTTTTTTTAATGTCAATTCCAAACTGGCTCCATGCCCCCGGCTGAACAGACAACCCCTGAAGATTAACCAACTGAATCAGTTCAATATCCGCTTGACCTATTTTTTTCTTACCAATGATCCTGACATTTGAAACTTTTACCTTAAATGATTGATAGTTTTTGATCAATTGACTAATGAAACCTTTACGGTTTGACTGAAGCTCACTCATTTTTTCCAACGCATTTTGATTTTGTGATTCAAACGCCTGTTTAAAATTACCAATCATTTCTTCGATAATCTGCACATCGGATTTTGATGCTAATTTACTTTTATCCCACTTGGCACGCATGCTTCTAGCGAACATTGACCCTGGAAAAGATGTTTCAATGGTTTTGACAAGCAATTCTGCTTTTGAAAAATTTTTCTTCTTCAAATGCTCATCCAACTCTGATTCAAGTTTACCTCTGACTCTTTCCAAGCCACGTTTTGCTTTTGTATTTTGTGGGCTCCGTTTCAGGACTTGCTGATATAAATAAAATGCATTCTTTTTTGGTGGAGACAGCAGATTGTTTGCATCCCAGGCTTTTTTAGCTTGAGAAATAAGAAGGGCCAGTTCTTGTTGTTGTTTTTTTCTTTTTGCATCCACAAGCATGCCATTCAACCGCTCAATTTCCGGATGAGTGACATCGACAAGTTTAATATTACGGATACTTTTATGTGCTGCGGTAAGTTTACCCGACGCAATTTCTTTTTCTGCCTGATTGATATAGTGAGAAGCTATTATTTCAACACGCTGTAGCGCCGCTTTGCTGCCCGGGTCAAACTCAAGCATCTTACGCAACGTTGACAATGCATTATTACCAATAGGTGACAACAGATTATTATTTTTTAGGTATTCATCGGCCTGAGCCAGAAGTTGGCGTTGTTTAGAATGATCGTATTGTACTTTTTCCAGATCAGCCTGAAGTTTTTTCCATTTTTCTGATTCAGGCATTATCGCAAGTAACCGCTGAAGATTCTTTCCTGCCTTGTTAAAATCTTCCTCGGCAAGATCATTACGAACACTATCGTCATAAAACCTAATGATTTCTGCAACACCTTTACTGGCCTGTTCATTAGTCGGTTCAAGCATCAATAACTGGAGATAAAATTGCAACGCATTATTGCCTTCAGGCAGTATGTAATACTCGGCTTGATATGCTTGAATCGCCTGGTCTAATAATAAATCAGCCCGTGTACTCACAATTTTGTCGGGTAAAAGCACCGGTGTGCTTTCCTGTTTTTGCATCAACAAGACCGTCCCCGCCGCGATAACAACAACCAAAATCAGCAATATTGGTTTCCATCGAATTGACTGAGAAACAGACTGCCTTTGAGGCTCAGTAGCCGGTTTTTCTTTGCTTGTTATTCCCTGCGTAACAGATTCAGCATTGGGTTTTCTAATAACAGTAGCATCCGGATTTTCTACCGGTAATGTTTTTTTCGGCATGGATGCAGGCAATGCTGGTACGTCCTTTTTACCGCTGAGCATATCTGCCCAAACCAGAACATCCTGTGGTCTTTCGTTAGCATGAAACAACAAAGCATGATCAATAGCGAGCAAAAATGAAGTCGAATATTGTCCTGCCAACATAATAGACAATGGCCTATATGAATCGATACCGGTTGACAACATATTTGATCCCCGAGTCAGCGACTCAACCGGCAACTCATGCATCAAGCCAAAAAACAGACTCGCACCAAGGGCATAGATATCAGTCCACGGCCCTTGTTTTTCTTCGCTTTCATTATATTGTTCAAAGGGGGCATAACCGTACGTCACCAAACTAGTAAGAGCCCTCGTGGGCGCGCCGGACACCTGTCGGGCAGAACCAAAATCAATCAGAACAGGTGAACCATCTTCACGAATGTAGATATTGGAAGGTTTAATATCGCGATGAATAAAACCGGCATCATGAACCAGCTTCAAACCTTCCATTATCGGCAGAAAGATATCCAATAATTCCTGTTCGGTAAAATGCTTTTTTTCCTTGAACAGCCGGGACAATTCTTTTCCCCGTTCATATTCCATGATCATGTACGCAGTATTGTTATTTTCAAAAACACTCAAGACACGCACAATATTGCCATGTTTAAATTTAGCCAGCGTGCGGGCTTCACGGATAAAACGATTCAGCCCCCATTCGTACATTTCTTTGTTTTGACTGGAGGTTGGGTGAACAGTAAAACCTGACTCCCTAGTCGAAAATTCATTCGGAAAATATTCCTTGACAGCAACAAACTGATCGAGGTTTTTGTCCCTGGCAAGATAGGTAACACCGAAAGCACCACGACCAAGAACGGATTGCACTTCATACCAATGAAGTGAAAAACCTTTGGGCAAAACATCCCGGTAGATTCCTTTCTCGTCATCGATCATGGTTGGTGTATCTGTCATATTTTAATTATCAAGTAATATTGCTTTAAACTGATTCTTGTACTTTCTGTTGTGAAACACCATTGTGGTGACACCTTGTTGCTGGCTTTGGAAAGTCTGTCGCAAAAGCAAGCAAAAATCGCTATAAGATGTGCGGTGTTGTTAACGCAGATAACACGGAGACACGAAAGGACACAAAGAAAAGCGTTCTGGAACTCTAAAAAAAGGAGAGTTACTCGCCATTTAGAGCATGAAAAACCTTTTATTTTAATCCCCAGGTCTGATAAGCCCAACCCCCTCAGAAGAGGTTTCCAGTCGCCCATGGCTATCTTCAATAAGCTTTGATTTTTCATAAAACCCTGTCAATTGCCCTTTTTTATCTTCAGAGCCTGAACCGATTGCAACATATAAAAGATATTCAATCTTGTTATTATCCGTAAACATAACGCTCAAAAATGGGGACGATGAAATATTCGAATATACATATTCATACTTAACATCCTGAACCTTTTCGCCACCCTTCATTTCAACAACAACGGATTTTTTTGATAGCGCCAAAAACAATGCCGTGTTACAAACAACACCTTTCCATTTTCCATAATAAACAGAAAACCGATTGCTCTCTGCCGAAAATAAGCCCAAGTGAATAGAAATAAAATAGCCCGCTATTTTTGTTATGTACGAAAATCTATTCGCCATGCTAAACGTTTTTGTTTTTTTGTAATATCAATTTGTCGCGTATAAACAACCTTGTAACCAAATGTCTTTTCCAGCTCCGAACCAAGGCAGGATGAAATGTCAATCGTATAATCTTTTTCATGCTTTCCTGTAGAACCTAATGCGCCAGGATCAACAGTATCCCATTTGTTGTACGTTGTCTCATGCCCGGGGTCGATAACCATCGTAATTTTTTTATTTGACTCTTTAGTTCCATTTATTTTATTTTTCCCTAAATACTATTTTATGCATTCCCGAAAAACTGCGCACTAGAACATCGATTTACGAATTGACAGGGCAACCAGCATGAGCGCGAGCCAGTCCCTTTACTGTGTATATTCGTACAAAACCATGGGTACAACAAATGCGAATTACTTCATAAGCAATCATCTGTATTTGCTAAAACGCTCCATAGCTTTACTTTATACACAGGATCCGCCACAAAATTGCACCCTTCTGGACATATTTATTCCCTATTATTATCTAGTCAATAATCCCAATCTAATACTTTAACCTCTGAGTATGAGGGGTGGTCTTTTTTCCAGTTTTTTTCTAATTTTTTCTAATTTTTTCTGTAGACCTTTCATTGGTATGTATTACTTCACCACCACATTAACCAACCGGCCTGGCACTACAATCACCTTCACCACATTTTTTCCTTCTGTGAATTTCTGAACATTTTCATCTGCCAATGCTACTTGCTCAATCACATTTTTTTCCGCATCGGCAGCCACTTCAATTTTGCCACGCATTTTTCCATTAACCTGCACCACCAGTTCAACGAACTCCTGCACCAGCGCATTCGCATCCGCCTGCGGCCAACTGGCAACAAGGATGTCATCTTCATGATCGAGACTCTGCCACAAGGCATGGGTAATATGCGGCACAATGGGAGATAACAGACGCAACAGAAAATCAATACCCTCGGCATACACCGGATCATCAACTTCCTTGATTTGCGAAAGTGTATTCACCATTTTCATCGCAGCGGCAATAACCGTATTGAACTGATATTTTTCTACATCACGATCAGCCTGTTGCAATAAACCATGCAATTCAGCACGACATTTTTTCTGCCCGGCAGACAAAGTATTGACATCTACCTTTGCTCCATCTGCACGCCATTGTTTGAGTGCAGTTTGTTTACCTTCGTCATGCACCAGTCGCCACACACGCTTTAAAAAACGATATGCACCTTCTACGGCATCATCGTTCCATTCCAATGACTGCTCCGGCGGTGCTGCGAACATGGTAAACAGGCGTACGGTATCTGCACCGTATTTGGCAATGAGCTCCTGAGGGTCTACGGTGTTACCTTTGGACTTGGACATTTTAACGCCGTCTTTGAGCACCATGCCTTGCGTGAGTAATTTCTCAAACGGTTCGTCGATATTCAGCAGTCCTGCATCACGCATCAACTTGGTGAAAAACCGTGCGTACAACAAATGCAAAATCGCATGCTCAATACCGCCTACATACTGGTCCACAGGCAGCCAATAGTTAGCTCGTTCATCGAGCATGGCCTCCGTGTTGTCTTTACAGGCGTAGCGCGCGAAGTACCATGAGGATTCCATAAAGGTATCGAAGGTGTCGGTTTCGCGTTCGGCTTTATTGCCACATTTGGGACAGGTGGTTTCGTAAAACTCCGGCAT
>VAPF01043585.1_pt1 | contig 14370 bp, 28 predicted proteins | sample 3393931 | NCBI WGS metagenome assembly VAPF01 (sample SAMN08290437, study PRJNA428436) | hydrothermal vent metagenome | isolation source: Deep-sea hydrothermal vent chimney | place: Atlantic Ocean: South-mid Altantic Ridge | depth 2773 m m | reverse complement strand
CCTGATTGCGCCGATTGCCATGGAAGAAGGCCTGCGTTTCGCGATTCGCGAAGGCGGTCGTACCGTGGGTGCGGGCGTGGTCGCCAAGATCATCGAGTAAGTTTTAGATCGTCAACAAGGGCTGAGCCGATGAGGCTTCGCTTCGCCGCTCGGCCCTTGTCGGTTGATACCTAGATCCTGCAAGTGGTCGCACTCACTCAGTTCGAGCACTTGCAGGCTCTAGGTAATTGCAGCATTTATTGATAAAGGTCAGCAAAAATGGCAGCAGGACAGAGAATTCGCATCCGCTTGAAGGCATTTGATCATCGCCTGATCGATCAGTCTGCACAGGAGATTGTCGAAACCGCGAAACGCACAGGTGCGCAGGTTCACGGGCCGATTCCGCTGCCGACCAAGAAAGAGCGCTGGACGGTGCTGACGTCGCCGCATGTCAATAAGGATGCACGTGATCAGTATGAGATTCGTACCCACAAGCGCCTGATGGATATTGTCGACCCTACCGACAAGACCGTGGACGCGTTGATGAAGCTGGATCTGGCTGCGGGTGTCGATGTCCAGATCAAGCTGGGCTAAATTGACGAATTTTAGATGAGTTAAGTGCCGGTCAGAGATCGGCAGATATTGAGGAATTAAAGATGACGATCGGAGTAGTCGGCCGCAAGGCAGGTATGACTCGCATCTTCACCGAGGAGGGTGTTTCCATCCCGGTGACGGTCATCGAGGTTGAGCCCAATCGCGTGACCCAGGTCAAGACGCAGGATGTCGATGGTTATCGTGCCTTGCAGGTGACCACTGGAAACCGCCGCCCTTCCCGTGTCAACAAGCCGGCAACTGGACATTACGCTAAGGCAGGTGTGGAAGCGGGTCGGGGTCTTTGGGAATTCCGCCTTGATGATGGCGAGGGTGAAGATATTTCCGCTGGCGACAGCGTGAGTGTGGAGATTTTCTCCGCAGGCCAGAAGGTCGATGTGTCGGGTACCAGTATTGGTAAGGGTTTTGCGGGTGTTATCAAACGCCACAATTTCCACATGCAGGATGCCACGCACGGTAACTCTCTGTCTCACCGTGCGCCGGGATCCATTGGGCTTGGCCAGACGCCGGGGCATGTCTTCAAGGGCAAGAAAATGGCCGGTCACATGGGCGCTGTGCGCCGTACCGTGCAGAATCTTGAAGTTGTGCGTGTTGATGCCGAGCGCAATCTACTGCTGGTCAAGGGTGCTGTGCCCGGGGCCAAGGGTGGCGATGTGATCCTCTGCGCAGCAGTCAAAGCACGTAGCAGCTAAGGGGCGACAACATGGATCTCAAGTTAACAACGGCGGCGGGTGAGACTTCAAGCGAAACGGTTGAAGTCTCTGAAGGCAACTTTGCCCGTGATTATAATGAAGCCCTGGTTCATCAGGTCGTTACCGCCTATCTGGCGGGGGGGCGTAGCGGAACACGCGCCAGCAAAAGTCGTTCCGACGTGCGTGGCGGTGGTGCCAAGCCTTGGCGCCAGAAGGGTACCGGCCGTGCGCGTGCAGGCACCTCCAGTAGCCCGATCTGGCGTAGCGGTGGTCATACCTTTGCCGTGCGTCCGCAGGATCACTCGCAGAAGGTGAACAAGAAAATGTACCGCGGCGCCATGCGCTCAATTCTTTCTGAGCTGGTGCGCCAGGAGCGTCTGACGATTGTCGATAGCTTTGATTTTGATGCACCCAAAACCAAGGTGCTGATCGAGAAGCTGGATGCGATGGGTTTTGATCGTGGCTTGATCGTGACCGAGGGTGAAAGTGAGAATCTTTACCTGTCAGCGCGCAATCTTTACAAGGTCGATGTGTGTGCGGCCAAGGAAATTGATCCGGTCAGCCTGGTCAACAGCAACAGTGTGCTGATGACGGTAGCGGCCGTCAAACAGATTGAGGAGATGCTCGGATGAATCAGGAACGCATCATGAAGGTCATCCTGGCCCCGCATATTACTGAAAAGGCGTCTAACGTCGGCGAATCCAGCAACCAGTACGTGTTCAAGGTTGCCCCGGATGCCACTAAGCCTGAAATCAAACAGGCGGTTGAAGCCCTGTTTGAAGTGGAAGTTGATGCCGTTCGCGTTCTCAACACCAAGGGTAAGGTCAAGGGTTCTGGGGCTCGCCTGGGTCGTCGAAAAGACTGGAAAAAGGCCTATGTGCGTGTCAAGGCCGGCCAGGAAATCGACTTCATTGGCGGCGAATAAGGTTTCGGAGTAGATACCATGGCAATTGTAAAAGCAAAACCGACCTCACCCGGCCGCAGATTTGTGGTCGAGGTGGTCAATCCGGATCTGCATAAGGGCGCGCCCTTTGCTGGCTTGCTGGAAAAGAAGTCTCGTACCGGCGGGCGCAACAATCAGGGTCGTATCACCACTCGTCACAAAGGTGGTGGTCACAAGCAGCACTATCGGATTATTGATTTCAAGCGCAACAAGGATGGCATTCCCGGTCTTGTCGAGCGTCTGGAGTATGACCCGAACCGCAGCGCGAATATCGCCCTGATACTGTACGCCGATGGTGAACGCCGGTATATTATTGCGCCCAAGGGCGTGACGGCCGGCAGTGAAATTATGTCGGGTGCGGAATCGCCTATCAAGCCCGGTAACTGCTTGACCCTGCGTCGTATGCCCGTGGGTACCACCATTCATTGCATCGAGATGAAACAGGGCAAGGGCGCGCAGATTGCACGCAGTGCGGGTACTTCGGCGCAGTTGGTTGCCCGTGAAGGCGACTATGCCACACTCCGTTTGCGCTCCGGCGAGATGCGCAAGGTGCATGTCGAGTGTCGTGCGGTTGTGGGTGAAGTGGGTAACAGTGAGCACAGTCTGCGTTCACTGGGCAAGGCCGGTGCTTCCCGCTGGCGCGGCGTTCGTCCCACCGTTCGCGGTGTGGCCATGAACCCGGTCGATCACCCGCATGGTGGTGGTGAGGGTCGCACTTCGGGTGGTCGCCATCCGGTTTCACCCTGGGGTGTGCCGACCAAGGGTTACAAGACCCGCAGTAATAAACGGACCGATGGCATGATTGTTCGCCGTCGCAAATCTAAGTAATAGAAGAGAGTCAGGACTGTGCCACGTTCAGTTAGCAAAGGGCCTTTTGTCGATCTGCATCTCCTGAAGAAAGTTCAGGTTGCTGCGGAAACTAATAACCGGAAGCCGATCAAGACCTGGTCGCGTCGTTCGATGGTACTTCCAGAAATGCTGGGCTTGACCATTGCCGTACATAATGGTCGCCAGCATGTTCCGGTCTTCATCACCGAAGATATGGTGGGGTGCAAGTTGGGTGAATTCGCTCCGACTCGCACCTATAGAGGCCATACTGCCGACAAGAAAGGCCGCTAAGGGGTGCTGAGATGGAAGTAAGTGCAAAATTGATAAATGCCTCGTTGTCCGCCCAAAAGGGCCGGCTCGTTGCCGATCAGATTCGTGGGTTGCCGGTGGAAAAGGCGATTCAGACGCTGGCCTTCAGTCCCAAGAAGGCGGCGCGTGTGCTGAAAAAGGTGCTTGAATCCGCTATCGCCAATGCCGAGCATAATGAGGGCGCAGACATCGATGAATTGAAAGTTAGCGCAGTCTTTGTTGACGAAGGACCGACTTACAAGCGCATGCGCGCACGTGCCAAGGGGCGTGGAACGCGTATCCTTAAGCGCCGGGCGCATATCACCGTCACCGTCAGCGACAGTTAAGAGGCAGAGTAATGGGTCAGAAAGTACATCCGATAGGCATCCGTCTGGGTATTGTCAAAGACTGGACTTCCAAGTGGTACGCAGAAAGCAGGGATTTCGCAAATATCCTCAATATGGATCTCGAAGTTCGTGCCTTCATCAAGAAGAAGCTTTCGCATGCGTCCGTCAGTCGCGTTCAGATCGAACGGCCTGCGAGTAACGCCCGAATTACCATTCATACGGCCCGCCCGGGTATTGTCATTGGCAAAAAGGGTGAGGACGTTGAGCGTCTGCGCCGCTCCGTCAGTCAGATGATGGGTGTGCCGGTGAGCATTAATATTGAAGAGATTCGCAAGCCTGAGCTGGATGCCACCCTAGTGGCCGAGAACGTTGCCCAGCAGCTTGAGCGTCGCATCATGTTTCGTCGCGCCATGAAGCGCGCGGTGCAGAATGCCATGCGCTTGGGCGCGCTGGGTATCAAGGTGCGTGTATCCGGCCGTCTGAACGGTGCGGAGATTGCGCGCACCGAGTGGTACCACGAGGGCCGTGTTCCCCTGCATACGCTAAGAGCTGATATTGACTATGGCCTCGTTGAGGCCAGCACAACCTATGGCGTAATCGGTGTCAAGGTGTGGCTATTCAAGGGGGAAGTCTTCAAAAAAGGGCAGGCCCCCGCTGCTGTCGCTGATCAAGCCACTGCGAAGTAGCGTTTAGGGAGACAAAGTTATGTTACAGCCAAAGCGAACGAAATTTCGCAAACAAATGAAAGGCAAGAACCGCGGACTGGCGTTTCGCGGCAGTGATGTCAGTTTCGGCGAGTGTGGCCTAAAGGCGACCACCCGTGGGCGCATTAGCGCGCGTCAGATCGAAGCCGCACGTCGTGCCATGACCCGTTACATCAAACGTGGCGGAAAGATCTGGATTCGTGTATTTCCGGACAAGCCGATTACCAAGAAGCCCTTGGAGGTTCGCATGGGTAAGGGCAAGGGTGCTGTTGAATACTGGGTGGCGCAGATTCAGCCGGGCAGGATGTTGTTTGAGATGGAAGGTGTTACCGAGGACGTAGCGCGCGAGGCGTTTCGCCTGGCAGCAGCTAAGCTACCTCTGTCAACAACCTTTGTGACGCGGACGGTGATGTGATGGACGCAAAAGAATTACGTGGAAAAAGCGCTGCAGAGCTGAGTGACGAGCTACAGAGTCTGTTGCGTGAGCAGTTTAATCTACGCATGCAGAAAGGAACCGGCCAGTTGGGTAGCCCTGCACGTCTGAAAGGCGTGCGCCGCGACGTGGCACGCGTCAAGACGATCATGAATGAGATTGCAGGTGGTGCAGAATGAGTGAAGCAAAGACAGTCCGCACGCTTGCCGGGCGGGTCATCAGTGACAAGATGGATCGTACCATCACGGTGATGGTTGAACGTCGTGTCAAGCACCCTTTGTATGGTAAATATATCCGCCGTTCGACCAAGTTGCATGTCCATGATGAGAACAATGACTGCAACATTGGCGATGACGTGACGATTTCCGAGTGTCGTCCCCTGTCAAAGACCAAGTCCTGGCGACTGGCTGAAATTGTAAAGCGCGCAAGCTAAACAGCGCACTCCACCAGCGGGTTTCGGCGGCTGATGGGGAAAAAGGATTGATCGCAGAGCCCAAAGCGAAAAAGATTTGGGCTCTGCACGTTTAGGTGGTATTATTTCGCGCCCTCGAACCACGGAGGTTGGAGGAGCTGGGTACAGATTGGCGGAGAAGTATCGATGATTCAGATGCAAACGGTGGTGGATGTGGCCGATAACAGCGGCGCGCGTCGGCTGATGTGTATCAAAGTCCTGGGTGGCTCCAAGCGCCGGTATGCGGGGATTGGCGACATCATTAAGGTGAGTGTCAAAGAGGCTATTCCTCGCGGCAAGGTTAAGAAGGGCGAGGTTTATAACGCGGTTGTTGTGCGTACCGCCAAGGGCGTACGACGTCCTGATGGTTCGATTATTCGCTTTGATGGTAATGCGGCCGTGTTGTTGAATGCACAACTACAGCCGATCGGCACGCGTATTTTTGGTCCGGTGACACGTGAGCTGCGTGGCGAGCGTTTTATGAAGATTATTTCGCTGGCACCTGAAGTGCTGTAACTGCTGGGGCAACGAGCATGAACAAGATTAAGACAGGCGACGATGTCATCATCATTGCTGGCAAAGACAAGGGCAAGCGCGGTTCAGTGCTGAAGATTATTGACAACGAGCGTGTCGTGGTCGAAGGGGCCAATCTAGCCAAGAAACATGTCAAACCCAATCCGAATGCGGGTGAATCCGGAGGCATTATCGATAAAGAAATGCCGCTGCATATATCAAACGTAGCTGTGTTCAATTCGGCTGAGGGAAAGGCTGATCGCATCGGCATTAAGGTTCTCGAGAATCGTCGTCGGGTGCGTTACTTCAAGTCCAGCAACGAAGTTGTGGACGTTTAAGGCGAGTTAGACAAATGTCCAGACTTAAAGAGTTTTATAAGGATACCGTGACCAAACAGCTTCAGGAGCAGTTTGGCTACACGAGTGTTATGGAAGTTCCCAAGATCACCAAGATCACGCTGAATATGGGTGTGGGTGAGGCTATCGGTGACAAGAAGGTTATTCAGAATGCCGTAGCCGACATGGTCAAAATTTCAGGTCAGTCGCCTATCGTGACCAAGGCGCGTCTTTCTGTCGCGGGGTTCAAGGTGCGTGAAGGCTGGCCGGTGGGCTGCAAGGTGACGCTGCGCCGCAATCGTATGTACGACTTCCTGGATCGTTTGATCAGCATTGCTATTCCACGCATCCGTGATTTTCGGGGTTTGAATGGCAAGGCCTTTGATGGCCGTGGCAACTACAGTATGGGTATCCAGGAACAGATCATGTTCCCGGAAATCGATTACGATCAGATCGATGCGATTCGTGGTATGGATATTTGCTTCACGACCACGGCAAAGACCGATGATGAGGCGCGCGCATTGCTGACCGCCTTTAATCTTCCGCTTAAAAAGTAAGAGAATCTAGCGATGGCAAAAGTCTCCGTTATTAATCGCGAACTAAAACGCGCACGTTTAGTGAAAAAGTATGCCACCAAGCGCGCCGAGCTGAAGGCACAGATGAAAGATCCTTCCCTGGGCTATGAAGAGAAGGAAGAGGTACGTAGAAAATTTCAATCTTTGCCGCGTGATTCCAGTCCATGCCGTCAGCGCAATCGTTGTCGTCAGACGGGTCGCCCGCATGGTTACTATCGGAAGTTTGGATTGAGCCGTACGAAGTTGCGTGAAGCGGCGATGCGCGGTGATATCCCCGGCCTTGTCAAGGCAAGTTGGTAAACGCTGCCGCAGGCAGTGTATTTTTTAGTTAGGAGTTTCTGGCATGAGCATGACTGATCCCATTGCGGATATGTTGACCCGTGTTCGTAACGCTCTCTTAGCAGGTAAAGTGAGCGTGACGATGCCATCTTCCAAGCAGAAGGTTGCTATCGCAAATCTGCTTAAGGATGAAGGGTACATTAATACCGCATCTGTTAAGGATATCGATGGTAAGCCGGTGATGGAAGTTACCCTTAAGTATTATGAAGGACGCCCCGTCATCGAGTTGATCAAGCGCGTGAGCCGGCCCGGCCTGCGTGTCTATAAGGGTAAAGATGAACTGCCTTCAGTGATGGGTGGTTTGGGTGTTGCCGTGGTTTCCACCTCCAAAGGTCTGATGACAGATCGCGCCGCCCGCAAGGCCGGCCATGGTGGTGAAATTCTCTGCTTTGTCGCTTAAGGAGGCTGACGATGTCACGTGTTGCTAAAAACCCCGTTCAGCTGCCTTCCGGTGTTGAGGTCAAGATTGATGGGCAGGCGATCAAGGTCAAGGGCGCTAAGGGTGAAATAACCCATGAAATTCATACCTCTGTTGATGTAAAGCAGGCGGACAATGTGCTGACCTTTGCACCACGCAATGGTGGCAAGGAGTCTAGCGCGCTGGCGGGCACCACCCGTGCCCTGTTGAACAACATGGTGCTCGGTGTGACCCAGGGTTTTGAGAAAAAGCTCACCCTGGTGGGTGTTGGTTATCGTGCCCAGGTTCAGGGCAAGGTTCTCAATCTTTCGCTGGGCTTTTCGCACCCGGTTGAATATCAGATCCCTGAAGGTGTCACTATTGAGACCCCGAGCCAGACCGAGGTTGTGGTGAAGGGCATCGACAAGCAGTTGGTCGGTCAGGTTGCTGCGAATATCCGGGCTTACCGTCCGCCGGAGCCCTATAAGGGCAAGGGTGTACGGTATTCTGACGAGCAGGTCGTGCGTAAAGAAGCGAAGAAGAAGTAAGGGCGAAGAATCATGGACAAGAAACAAAGTCGATTGCGCCGCGCTCGTCGTACGCGCGCCAAAATCAGCGAACTGGGCGTTTACCGCCTATGTATTCATCGCACTCCTCGACACACTTATGCCCAGGTTATTTCGCCTGACGGCGGAAAGGTCGTGGCAAGTGCCTCCACGCTGGAATCTGGTGTGAAGTCAGGCCTGAAGGGCACGAGCAATATCGAGGCTGCCGAAAAGATTGGTCAGCTTATCGCAGAACGCGCCAAGGCATCCGGGGTTGACCGGGTTGCCTTTGATCGTTCCGGTTTTCAGTATCATGGGCGCGTCAAGGCGCTCGCAGATGCGGCCCGTGAAAGCGGCTTGCAGATATAAGGGTTAAGGTGTCCGCATGGCAAAATTTGATGCAGCAGCAAACAGCGACGGCTTAATCGAAAAGCTCGTCGGTATTAATCGCGTCGCCAAGGTCGTTAAGGGTGGTCGCATCTTCGGCTTTACCGCGTTAACGGTGGTGGGTGACGGCGAAGGCCGGGTTGGCTTCGGTCGTGGCAAGGCGCGTGAAGTGCCGGTCGCGGTGCAGAAAGCGATGGAAGATGCACGTAAAAATATGCGCAAGGTCGACCTCAAGGGTGGAACGTTACAATATTCCATCACGGGTGTGCACGGTGCGGCCAAGGTTGTGATGTTGCCGGCCTCTGAAGGTACGGGCATTATTGCCGGCGGCGCGATGCGTGCCGTCTTTGAGGCGGTGGGTGTTCGTGATGTGCTGGCAAAGTGTATCGGTTCAAACAACCCGATCAACGTAGTGCGCGCGACGTTTAAGGGCTTGACCAATATGACAACGCCTGAGGCTATTGCCGCTAAGCGTGGCAAGCGCATCGAAGAGATTACGGAGTAAATTATGGCCGGGAAAGTCAAAATCACTCTGGTGCGAAGCACCATCGGTCGCCTGCCGGCTCACAAGGCTTGTGTGTCCGGCCTGGGTATTCGTCGTATGCACCAGACCGTTGTAGTTGAAGACACGCCGTGTAACCGGGGCATGATCAATGCGGTTTCCTACATGCTAAAGGTCGAGGAAGCATAAAATGCGTTTGAATACTCTTAAGCCTGCAGAGGGCTCAAGGAAGAATCCAAAGCGAGTTGGGCGTGGTATTGGCTGCGGCTATGGCAAGACCTGTGGCCGTGGCCACAAGGGCCAAAAATCCCGCTCCGGTGGTTTTCACAAGGTAGGATTTGAGGGTGGCCAGATGCCTTTGCAGCGCCGGCTTCCCAAAGTTGGCTTCAGTTCTCGCAAGGCGCGTATGACCGCTGAGGTGCGTCTTAGTGAACTGGCAAAGGTTGATGGTGGGATCGTTGATCTGATTGCCCTGAAGGCGGCGAATATTATCGGTCAGCACATCAAGCGCGCAAAAGTGATTGTTTCTGGCGAGGTGGCCAAACCCGTAACGTTGCGCGGTGTATTGGCAACCAAAGGTGCACGTGCAGCGATTGAAGCTGCCGGCGGCAAAGTCGAGGAATAAGTGGGCGCCTCTAGCTCGTCTATGCTCGGCGCCATGGGCTCGGGTAAGCTGACCGAACTCAAGCAGCGCCTGTGGTTCGTTTTTCTGGCAATGCTGGTTTTCCGCATCGGCTCCTTCATTCCTGTGCCAGGTATTGATCCTGCTGCTTTGGCGATACTGTTTGATCAGCAAAAAGGCACCATACTGGACATGTTTAACATGTTCTCGGGTGGCGCACTGGGCCGCCTGACGCTTTTTGCATTAGGCGTCATGCCTTATATCTCGGCCTCGATCATCATGCAGTTGTTGACGGCGGTTGTGCCGAAGCTGGAACAACTGAAGAAGGAGGGCGAGTCCGGGCGCCGCAAGATCACCCAGTACACACGCTACGGAACCTTGGGGCTGGCGACCTTCCAGTCCATCGGTGTTGCCATTGCCTTGCAAAGCCAGCAGATGGGTGCATTGCCTGTGGTGCCGAATCCAGGGCCGGCTTTCGTGTTTACGGCGGTCGTCAGTTTGGTGACGGGCACGATGTTCCTGATGTGGCTGGGTGAGCAGATCACCGAACGTGGGATTGGTAACGGCATTTCACTGATTATATTCGCCGGTATTGTTGCCGGCCTTCCTTCGGCTATCGGCGGTACCTTGGAGCTGGCGCGAATCGGTGAGTTGAGTGGCTTCCTGGTTATTGCGCTGTTGGTACTTGTTATTTTGGTCACCGGCTTTGTTGTCTTCATGGAGAGAGGGCAGAGACGGATTACGGTTAACTACGCAAAGCGCCAGCAGGGGCGAAAAGTATTCGCTGCACAGAAGAGCCATTTGCCGCTGAAGGTGAATATGGCCGGCGTTATACCGCCGATCTTTGCCTCCAGTATCATCTTGTTTCCGGCAACCTTGGGTGGCTGGTTCGGCACTGCGGAAGGTATGGGCTGGTTGAAAGATCTCTCTTCAACGCTTTCCCCGGGCCAACCGATTTACGTGTTGATGTATGCGCTGGCGATTATTTTCTTCTGCTTCTTTTATACGGCGTTGATGTTTAATCCCAAGGATACGGCAGACAACCTGAAGCGTTCGGGTGCCTTTATTCCCGGTATTCGTCCCGGTCAGCAGACGGCAAAATATATCGACCAGGTCATGTCGAGACTGACACTGGTCGGGGCAATCTACATTACTGCCGTTTGTTTGTTGCCTGAATTTATGATTGTCTACTGGAACGTTCCTTTCTATTTTGGCGGCACCTCACTGCTGATTATTGTTATTGTCGTCATGGACTTTATTTCACAGATACAGGCTCACTTGATGTCGCATCAGTATGATGGCCTGATGAAAAAGGCCAATTTGAAAGGTTACGGTCGAACGGGTTTGTAAGTGGGCCAAGCGCCCTGTGTTTGGAGAGAGAACAATGAAGGTTCGTGCATCGGTTAAGAAAATGTGCCGTAAGTGCAAAGTGGTTCGCCGTAAGGGTGTGGTTCGAGTGATTTGCTCGGATCCCCGCCACAAGCAGCGCCAGGGATGAGTCTGGCACTTGATTGGCAGTTGTTGAAAGCTTAGAATAGCCGGTTTACTGCGGCGATTGATTAGGAGAGTATTAGAATGGCGCGTATTGCGGGGATCAATGTCCCAGATCAAAAACATGCGGTCATAGCGCTGACTTCCATTTATGGCGTTGGGCCTACGCGTGCGGAAAAAATCTGCGCTGCAGCCAGTGTCAATACCGCTGCAAAGATCAAGGATCTTACCGAACAGGAACTGGAGGCATTGCGCACGGAAGTTGGCAAGTTCATTGTTGAAGGCGATCTGCGCCGTGAAGTTTCCATGAACATCAAACGACTCATGGATATGGGTTGTGCTCGCGGCATTCGTCACCGTCGTGGTTTGCCTGTGCGTGGTCAGCGTACCCGCACCAACGCACGTACTCGCAAGGGTCCGCGTCGCATGATTCGCAAGTAATTCGAATCAAGTAATTCAACTCACACGTCTTTTTTTATAGGTAAGCGGAATGGCAAGTCCCCGTACAAAGAAGCGCATAAAGAGGAATGTGGTCGACGGTGTCGCCCATATTCATGCGTCCTTCAATAATACCATCGTGACCATCACTGACCGCCAGGGCAATGCACTTGCCTGGGCGACGGCAGGTGGTTCTGGTTTTCGTGGTTCTCGCAAGAGCACACCCTTTGCCGCGCAGGTTGCCGCAGAGCGCGTGGCCGTGGTTGTCAAGGATATGGGGATGAAGAACCTCGAGGTTAACGTCAAGGGCCCAGGCCCGGGTCGGGAATCCGCCATTCGCGCCCTGAATGGCCAAGGTTTTAACATTACCAGCATTACCGATGTAACCCCTATTCCGCACAACGGTTGCCGCCCTCCCAAGCGGCGCCGTGTGTAAGTCCGGAGATTGAGATGGCAAGATATATTGGACCAAAGTGTCGCCAGTGCCGCCGTGAGGGGGCCAAGCTCTTTCTGAAGGGCGAAAAGTGCTATACCGCAAAGTGTGCCATGGAGAACCGTGCATTTCCTCCGGGGCAGCACGGCCAGCGCCGCACGCGTGTTTCTGACTATGCAAACCAGTTGCGCGAGAAACAGAAAATGCGCCGCACCTATGGCGTGCTTGAGAAACAGTTTCGTCTCTACTATCAAGAGTCTGATCGTCGCAAGGGCGCAACCGGTGAAAACCTCCTGCAGACTCTGGAATCCCGTCTTGATAACGTCGTTTATCGCATGGGTTATGCCGCTTCTCGCAGTGAGGCGCGTCAACTGGTTCGCCACAAAGCGATCATGATCAATGAGCGGGTCGTGACGATTCCGTCCTATCGGGTCAGCCCATCTGATGTGGTTGCCGTGGGTGAAGCTTGTCGTCAGCAAACCCGCATTCAGAATTCCATGGATCTGGCCACTCAGCGTGGTTTCGTCGAATGGATTGACGTCGACAGCAAGAAGCTGAGCGGTGTGTTCAAGGCATATCCGGAGCGCTCTGAGCTGCCGTCTGACATAAATGAGCATCTGATCGTTGAGTTGTACTCCAAGTAATCAACACACTGTAGCGCGGCAACGTATCACAAGCTTAAAGAGGAAATTCCATGCAAGGCTCACTGTCAGATTTTTTGAAGCCGAGTATTGTTAACGTTCAGGTATTCAACGGTCACCATGCAAGGGTGACATTGGAGCCTTTGGAACGTGGTTTTGGGCATACCCTGGGTAATGCCCTGCGTCGTATCCTGCTGTCTTCAATCACCGGTTGTGCCGTGATTGAAGTAGAGATCGAGGGTGTGCTTCACGAGTACAGCGCCATTGAGGGTGTACAGGAAGATGTCATCGATATCCTCCTTAACCTGAAGGGTGTCGCGTTCCAGATGCACGCGCGGGATGAGGTCGAGCTGGTTCTGGAGAAAAAGGGTGAAGGTCCCGTCACTGCCGGCGACATCACTCTGGGTCATGACGTCGAAGTCATTAATCCGGATCACGTGATTGCGCATCTGACCAAAAGTGGCGAAATCAAGATGAGACTCAAGGTGCAGAGCGGCCGTGGCTATCAACCTGCCAATCAGCGTACTGAAGAAGATGAGTCTGCCGTTATCGGCCGCTTGCAGATTGATGCCTCATTCTGTCCAGTGTCTCGTGTTTCATATACGGTGGAGAATGCCCGTCTCGAACAGCGTACGGATCTCGATAAACTCATTCTCGATCTGGTGACGGACGGTTCGCTTGACCCCGAAGAGGCCGTCCGTACGGCAGCAACGATTCTGCAGGATCAGCTTTCCAGTTTTGTCGATTTGCAGAGCCGTCAGGAATCCAGTGCGATTGCTGAAGAGCCCGATGTTGACCCGATCCTGTTGCGCCCGGTCGACGATCTGGAGCTGACGGTTCGCTCTGCCAACTGCCTGAAGGCCGAACAGATTTACTATATTGGTGACCTGATTCAGTGCACAGAAGTTGAACTTCTGAAGACACCTAATCTGGGCAAGAAGTCACTGACTGAAATTAAGAGCGTGCTTGCGACCAAAGGTTTGTCGCTGGGTATGCGTTTGGAAAACTGGCCTCCTGCCAGTCTTAAGGATCAGCGGGAAGGCGGTTGATCTTTCGAGATTCAACGAGTACTTCGCCAAGGCAATATTGACGGGTTCAGAGCTTTCCAAATGTGTTCAGGCAAGGCGCCGTCCGCAGGTAAGGGTTGCTCCCTTGCCAAGGAAGGCAACGCTGCATGGGCGCATTTGGGAAGCTCCCTCCGGGCGGGCCGGGAAGGGCTCATCTGCGGCGTTGCGCCTCTTGCGAAGGGAGCAACCCTTCCCTGCGAGGCGCGCCTTGCGGCTAAACCCTTCCCGGCCCGCTGAACCCGTCAATATTGCCTTGGCGGAGTACTACCACAAAAGATTTTATTAAGGAAGTTGTCATGCGCCATCGTCAATCAGGTCGACAGTTAAACCGAAACAGCAGTCACCGCAAAGCCATGTTCAAGAATATGGCCTGCTCACTGTTTCGCCATGAAATTATCAGAACTACACTGCCCAAGGCCAAGGAGCTGCGTGGTGTTGCAGAGCCGCTGATTACGCGTGCCAAGAATGACTCACTGACCAATCGCCGTGTTGTCTTCGACCGCATCCGTGACAAGGAAATGGTCGGCAAGTTGTTCTCCGAGATTGCGCCTCGTTATAAGGAGCGTCCCGGTGGCTATATTCGTATCCTCAAATGTGGTTACCGCGTCGGCGACAATGCCCCGATGGCGTTCGTTGAGCTGATTGATCGTCCTCAGGAAGAGGAAGTCGAGGACGAAGAAGAAGTGGTAGCAGAAAAAGCATAGTTCATTTTTTTATTACATCTTAAGAACCGGGCCTTGCCCGGTTTTTTTTTGAACGGAAGATTTGCTCTTGTTGAATATGGATATAGAAAGATTTGATTTTAGTT
>VAPF01050095.1_pt1 | contig 14393 bp, 8 predicted proteins | sample 3393931 | NCBI WGS metagenome assembly VAPF01 (sample SAMN08290437, study PRJNA428436) | hydrothermal vent metagenome | isolation source: Deep-sea hydrothermal vent chimney | place: Atlantic Ocean: South-mid Altantic Ridge | depth 2773 m m | reverse complement strand
CTTTCCGCAGACAGAAATACAACTGTGTATCATCCACCAGATTCGCAACTCGATGAAGTATGTTGCTTCAAAAAACCAAAAAGCCTTCATGGCCGATTTGAGGGTCTCCAACAATATAGAGTAGTAAATGCCACACTTTGACATGTATCTCTATGATATTACTCAATATAAAGTTGGTCATTTTTTCTATATAAGGTCAAATTAGGTTGTATTTTCAATGGCTTAGAGCTATCTGAAGATGGTTTCAATAAATATCCTTAATACGCTTATTTCGGCCCGATTCATGCCTTTCACGCAGATCTGAGTCGATATATCGGTCTGTTGTGGCCATACTTGCATGCCCAGCGTCATCACGTACATGTTCACGCGGACGAAACTTAACGTCTTCTGAGATGCCTGTGTGCCTTAACCAATGTACGGTTGCAGCTTTCAGCTCAATAGCGTCATTTTTAAGCCCGTCAGCTTTCATACGTTCATAGGTTGCATCAAAACATCGTTGCACAATACTTCTAATCTGTCTGGTACTAGTAATAGAACCTTTGCCTTTTGTTTTAGAAATTAGCGGTATTTGCTCATTTATGTTTGGTAAAGCAGAAAGACCTAAGTGTTTACGGTAACGTTTGAGTGCCTTGAGCATGTCGTCACACACCGTTATAGATCGGTTTTTGTTGCCTTTTCCGGTAACATCAAACCACCAGTTATTATCCTGGTCTTTACGAAAATGGCTCATGACTGGCGTTGAACGCTCATCAGCCACCAGTTCTGATATGCGAAGGTACATAGCGAACAGACAGTTCATAATGAACAGAGTACGCTCATGTTCTGTAGGGTTCTCAGAGGCCATTAACTCCGCAGTTTCCACAACATAGTCCCACTGAAGTGTACTGATTCGCCTTACAATGGGTTTTAACTGATCTTTACGGACAAATTTACTTTTCTGCTTTATTAGAGCAACAGGATTCGATTCAACTAGGTTTTCCTGTATCAAGTATTCGTAGAAAGAAGATACAGCGGTGAATGTTGCTCTAATGGCTGCTTGTGATGGGCAGAATTGGTCTGCCTCAGCAGATTTATTATTGCTGTGTTCCGACTTGGTGACGGAAACAACAAAGGGACGCCATTCAGCGTTGGGTAATCGAGCACCTTTGATAATTTTGAAACGTGCAACATTCTTTTTACCAATCCAGGCTTTAGGTGGATTTAAGCAAAAACGAATAAAGTCTTCGATGTGCTCACGCTTGAGCGTTAAAACAGATGCCTGTTCAATACGCCATGACCATTGAAGCAACCGTTCTATTTCACGTCGGTAGCTATTAAATGTTGCTGCGCTTCCATTGTAGCTGTACAGAAACTTTAGTGTAAATTCCAAGTCGGTTTCAGTACCAGAGATTTTAGCAGGTAAATAAGTATCGGTAGAAAAATGCTTTTGCCTAAACGGATTCTCTATATGGTTGAGATTATCAATAATGGCTGCAGGTGATGTGCGTTTTGGATTCATATAGTCGAATTATAGACAAATAATCATCAATTTCAATACTTCCGATATTACACAATATCGGAAGTTATCGATAAGCATGTATTCTGATAAGGTTACGATTGCTATCAGAGGCTAATGATGGTGAGTAAAAAAATCACTAAATGTCTTGGGGTTATATTCCCCGCTGCTTGCAGCGATTGAAAAGCATTACCATGAAATCTATGATTTCGGGCAATTCAACCCAATACCCCGCCAGCTTGCTGCGGGGTCGTTTATTTTTTACTTATGTGTTGTACGAATCGTTACGGATTAACCAATTCTGCCCCTTAATTTTCTACAGTAATCGAATAATCACTTATAGTAGGCGTAGCTGCTGTTTTAACATTACCATCGGCATCAAAATATGTGACTGATAGTATTTGTGGCGTGCCAATAAACTCAAAACCGTTCTTTAGTACAAGTGAAACTCTCGTGGAATAAAACTTCATCGAGGCTTTGGGGCTAACATAGTAAATTGTATATATATCGCCATCTCTCGACCAAATCATGTTCGTTTGTGACGCATTGTGCGTGTATAACATGTCATCTAGTACGACTTTAACATCATACAAACCTGTAATGCCACCACCCGTTTTTTGAGTCGGTACACTCACCTTAATTTCAGCCGCGCCATAAAAACCCGCATTGTACCAGCCATTTGAAATCACAGGTGGTCTTATTACAACCTGCTGCTGTGGCTCGAGCCGGCTGATGTTACCAGTAGTCGAACTAGCACCTCCACCAGTATAGTAATCAAAGGAATTAGCTGTGCCTATTCCATCAATAATTTCTATTTTTATCGGATACTGGTTGACGTTAGCCCCGATATTAATACTTCCCGCAGAAGTCACACGAACTTCACCCTTACCAACGGTCAGCCCCTGTGGTAAATCAATGATGGCAAGTACAAGCCATGGTGAGTGACTGTTATAGTACTCAATATTTCCAGTATATAAAGGATCGAAGGTTGCAATTTCACTGGTATTATCTGGTCGAATTTTTACTATAGAGCGAATCGGGAGCGCAGTGATAGTTCCATCTACGTAAGACTCAAAAACGGCTGACGAATTCGATTTGGTCATTCCATCAATCGAACCCACTGCCAATGTGACCGTGTCGCCCCCTCTTGCTACGTTAGGAAATGACTGAAAGCCAACACAACTCTGAATAACCAACAAAGCCAGTAAAATAATGTAAACCCTAACATCTATTAATTTTCCCATCGATATAATCTCCACTAAAAATCAGCCTATCTAAAAATTCACAAGTCCTAATGCCTTACGTTGAATAATCAATAAATCACCTGTATTAAACTCACCATTAGGCGATGGCACATCACCAACTAAAGGCGCAACATCCCCTCTCAAAAACTGTTCCGGTGTTAATGTTAGGCTCCCAAGTATTGCGCGCTGTGCAAGTAAAACATCAACAACATTAACAATCCCGTCACCATTAATATCGCCATTAGGCTGCATGTTGGAATTCTGGTAATCCTGATAGGTGAATATGCCATCACTTGGTAGTAAGTCACGACTATCCGCTATGGTCGGATTAGTCCCAAGTATCGCTTCAACACTATCGGGGATACCATCATTATCGGCATCTATTAGAGTAACTGCGGGTAATGTTGTGGCCACAATAGCCGCGACTAGCGTATCACCTTGCCAGCTACCATCAATCGATTGCGTACTAACCATAAAATCTTGCGCCGAAGTGAGCGTAACGTCAGCCGGTCTTATTTTTGCAATTATGCTGTAGGCTAATGCAGTTTCGAGTGCAGTGCTCGTCCCATTGTCTCCAAAGCCGCCATCAATATTGAGCCTTTGTGATATTAACCAGTCCAGACCTGCATTGATAATATCAATAAACTGAAAAGTTGTTCCGCAATTAATACTTGGTGATAAATCGTTAAATGCAGATACTTCAAGTAAATTATAAACAGTAGGTACCACAGAGCCCGGAGATGCTGGTACTGATGATCCATTTGGACCGGGGAAGTATGACCAACTTCCGGCAATACTCACATCACCTGTTTTCTGTGTAGCAATAATTGAACACATGGCATTCGACATTTCTGCTATGTTTGCATTAAAGAGAGCGGTATCTGTTCTAATAGCACTACTTGCTAATGGCGTATCTGGATATGAAATCGTATAGCGGTCGTAAGCACCCCAGGTAAATGTATTGTTACGCCAGCTCAATAATGTCGTTAGTTTATCCGAAACATCCATGCCCGCATTTGCCATGGCGACTATTTGCCTGGAAAGTGAATCGACGCTTTGTGGTTCTGCATTGGCTAACCACGCAAGTCCTCGCGCATAGACCTGACTGTTAATGCCTGCATTGTTTAATGCATCTAACGCGATAGATGTAGTTTGTATTCCTGATCCTTCAACACCTTGCCAACTACCATCGAATTTCTGATTGGTAATTAGCCATGCTAAAGAATTAGCACGCATTGCATCGATTTCTGCTTGTGTCGCTGCCTGTGTGCTTGGAGCACAAAACAATAAACCTACCAAACACAGGTAAGCGAACATATTGTGAATCAACCTCAAATTAATACATCTACAGACATGTTTCCATTGTGTCATCTTTCACCCTAATTCTATTATTTTTCAATACAGAAAAAACTATTCTAATCTTTTTAAGATTTCTCTTAGTTCCTTTTTTGGCCCCACGGCCATTCCAGCACTTTCGATACCTAGCCGTGCAAATTCAGCAGCAAAACTTGTTTCAGAATATTCCTCATAAATTCGAGACATTAAAAGACAAGCTCTAACTTTTGTCATATCAGAAAGTAAATCCGGCACTTTTTCCAAACAGTCTTTTGGATTAATTGACCCAATTTCCCCCTTTAAATCATACCGTTCAAAATATGGTAAAGCACGATGCATGATTAAATTAGTAATTTCCTTAATTTCACTTGTACCAAATGTCCACCAATAATCATTTTGTAATTCATTAGGAGTAAGGCGATGCTTTATCTCACAGTCTTGCTGCTCAATATTATTAATTTCCACAACTCTATTTCCTACCAATGGAATAAAATCATAGTGAGCCCCAAGGTTTATACAAACCATAGGTTTCGAGCTATGCTTTTGAATCCATATACAATTTATTTCATGTGTGCTTTTTCTGCGCACTAAAATATCGCTAGCAGTCATTAAGAAATCGAATGGTTCTAAGTACTCTAATATTTTCTGAGTCAAGCTTTTACGAAATATTGTATAAGTCATACTATTCAATTATGCCTGTCCCAAATTTTTCTAATTTTTGTCTAAAAGTGCAGTGAGTGACTATCCCGCAATGCGCAAATCGTCACGCAGTTTTTCTAACGATTCAATTGGAAGCTTGTATTTCTGACCTGCATGAATCAATGCTTTTAGCGTAGCCAATGTGAACAATCGCTTCAGTTCATTTCTGTCAGTCTCAATTAATTCATGCGTATCTAATTCAATTGCTAGCGGAAGGTCTCCGTACTTTTTATTTATGCGTTGATAGTGCGGTTTTTCTTCATTCTTAAGGCCATACCTAAGAGCTATAGTGACCCATTCGAATGGAGCATTGTCAAGATAGCCCGAAGAGATCAAAACAGCCTCGAGATCATTCATTATCTCCATTCCAACTTCAATATCATGGCGCGGTGGCCGTGCTTTAGTCAAAGACACACCAAGCAAACCTAGCTTCCGATTATGATTTTTGACTCCACTCATCGGTTCGTCTTATTCCCAGGCAATGTATCTTGCCCATACCGACGGCGAAAACGCTCTATTACTTGAGTTTCATACTGACGAGCTGATCGTTTATTCGGAAAAGTTTTTCGAATATCCGAACGGTAGAAATCTCCTGTTTCGCGCTGTAAACGTCTTGCCTGCTGCTCTCCGCGAATTGATGCACCATCTCGTACTCTTGTCCCCTGAGCGCTCTCACCAATCTTATTTGTGCCATTGGGTCCTTTGATTCGGTAAACGTGTGTGTCACCCACATAATCAAGGGAATTTTTGTGCGGTATTTTCTTAGTAACTGATGAAAAAGCAGAACTGGCAAAATCACTTATATGGTTAAATTTCTTACTGACTATAGCGCCCGCAATGCCATATAAACCAATTTCTGGATTTTGTTGATAAGACAATGCTATATCTATAGGTACAAAGGTTTCTCGAACACCAATTTCAAAGACACCTTGTAATCCTGGTTCAATGGCCAAACTCTGCGTCCCTGAACTAATCAACCCACTGCCACTGCTCGTTCCAAAATCAAACGATTGCCGTGTACTCGTCCCAAAATAACTGCTGCTCTGCGTCAAGCTATTCGCAAAGGCATTATTAAACACCGAAGTACCGCGTGGATCGGTGTAATTAACCGGATTATTAATCGCATAGGCATAACGGTTAATGCCATCGATATAACCTTTCGGGTCTCGCTGCGTAAAGCGACCAATGGTTGGGTCATAATACCGCGCACGGTAGTACATCAGCCCAGTGCTATCAAACTCTCTACCAGTGAAACTGTATTGCGGTATTGTGCCAAAGCCTGCAATAACACTGCCCCAGGCATTGTAGAACACGCTACCAAATACACCGCCAGCCATGTTGGTGTTGCTGACGATGGAACCTAAAGCGTCGGAGTGGTAGTAACGTGATATTCCACCGGCATCGGTTCTTATTAATGGATCATCCCACTGTGGACCGTGGGTAAATATCTGAGTGGCTGCTGTCCAGTCTGTATTATATTGCGCCGCTATATCTGGGCCGTCATACACAAAACGAACCGTGGTCGCACCGACTGTTTTTTCTATGCGATTGCCCTGTGGGTCATACTGGTAGGTTTCGGTTGGCAAACCGGTTTTTGCCGCTTGCGACAGGCGGTTGAGGGCATCATAGGTGAGTACCAGTGAGGTCGCGCCTTCTGTTTTATTGATTATGTTACCGTTATTGTCGTAGCCAAAGCTGGTTAGCAATGCGCCATTACTATCTGTTTGGCGTATTTCTATCAGTTTCTTCGGGTCAACGGCATCATAGATATAGGCTTTAACACTATTATCACTGGCGGTTACGCTGGTGCGATTACCCCAGTAATCATAGCTATAGCCTTCGATCAAGGCATTCGCTGCATTGATGTTTTTAGTGGCAATTAAACGATTAAGCTTGTCGTATTCAAAACGGGTGTTATTGACTGAACCGGTAATTTGTTGCAGTAAGGTATCTCGATTACCGTGGCCATCGTAGGTATAGATGTGCTGGCTAACCAGACCACCATTGGCGGCACGATTGAGCACCTGCGACACGGTGTTGTCCGTGTTGTAGCTAATGCGGGTATCCACACCGTTGCTAAACCACTTTTCGACCAGGCGACCGGCCGGATCATAATTGAAGTTAACCAGGTCACCGCTGGCAGCCCAGATGTCACTTAATCGACCAACAGGGTCGTAGAGGTAATCGATTTCATTGCCTTCGCTGTCGGTGGTGGCGGTTAGCAGGCCACCGGGCGAGTATTCATAGAAGAGGAATTTACCGGCGCGGCTATCGGTGACTTTAATTAAACGATGTGCAGTATCGTATAAATAGCTATAGGTAACCTCAGGGCTAACGACGGTGATGGTTTGCCCTAAATCATTATAGTTGTAGTCAGTAATGTGTGGCGAGGGGTCGCCTGCCTGTGCATAAACGGTTTGCACGTCTAGCAGTCCACCATAAAGATAGGTGCTTACGGTGATGTGACCATCCGGGTCAGTGACTTTGGTTACGTTGCTGTATAGGTCGTATTCGTAGATCCATGCTTTGTTTGCCGCATCGGCTTTTGTGAGTACACGACCCAAGTCATCATAGGTTAAGGTTTCTTCTACGCCAACAACGTCACTCGCGGGGTTGGTACCTGTGCTGTCGGTATAACCTGCCAGCATCTGAGTCTGATTGCCCAAGGTGTCATATTGGTATTTTGTTACCTGGCGTATTTGCCCGAGCACAGGGTCATTTACCACCGGGCCAACAACGCGAATCGGTCTGCTAAGCGCATCATACTCGCTTAAGGTTACCCGAAGGTCGGTGCCTGTTGAGTCCGCTGCGGTGACACTGATGACATTGCCATTTAAATCGTAATCAAATTCACTGTAGCGGTCTAACGCATCATACTGGCGTTTTAATCGGCCATCTTTTGCACTGTCGTAATAATCAAATTTAGTCAGGTTACCATTCGGGTCCGCGATGGTTCTGACTCGTCCAGAAATATCCAGCCCTCGACTAACGGCATGACCTTCTTCATCATAAGCCGAGACAACCTGATTGTTTGCATCATAGTTAAAGGCAACGCTATAACCATCGGGGTTCGTTACATTCGTGACATTGCCTGAGGCATCGTACTGGAAGTAACTGGTAAAGCCACCGGCATTGGTGCTTTGCTCTGCACGATCAGACAAATCATAAACGGCACTCGTTTGATCGATGATGGTTGGTGTACCGTAAACGTTGCTCACTAATTTCTGAAGCTTGGCATTCCCATTTTCATCAAATTCGATGTCACGCAGTTTACCGTTAGCGTCTGTACTTTTAATGGTGCGGTCTACATCATCATATTCATAAGTGACGGGATACCAGTTTGCATCAATGCCGCTGGTTAGCCTGCCCAGTGCATCGTAAATCAGACTGGCACTATCACATTCCGTTGGACGATTGATTATTGTGTCGCCATCTCGATCACCACAGCGGGTGATGGTTGTTGGGTGCAGCCCATTAACATTGTTAACGGTATCGGTGTAATCGTATTCAAGGGTGGGGCCGACTTGTGTGGTGAAATCACGCACTTGTTTGATAACTAGAGGGTTACCAAAGCCGTCATAGCTAGTGATTGACCAGGACAGTACTTCATTCGGTGTGAGTGATGGATCGTATATGGCAGGGTCTATTGTCGCGCCAAAACCTTTCTTGAGTTTTATTACTTCAGTTCGATTACCGAAGGTGTCATATTTATATAGTGTGTAATTATCATTTGGGTCTTTAACCTTACCCGGTTGATGGAAAGCATTAAAATAGCTGTTTACTGATGTCCCACCTGAAGGGTTCGTCGTTGTAGTAACGTTACCTGATGAGTCGTAGGCATACGCTGTATTATATCCCATCGGGTCATTCTGACCCGTACGATTATAGGGATACAGCGTGTCGTAAGTGTAAGTCGTTTCGCCGCCACCTTCTTTGACCACTTTAGTCGGATTACCCTTCTCATCAAAGAAGTGTTTTCTGACAAAACCTCGTTCATTCACCGTGGTCGCTTCACGACGATAAACATTATAAGTAAAGGTAATGCTTTCGCCATTCGTGTTGGTGTGGCGAAATATTTTACCGTTGGTGTAATAGTCAAAACTCATGCCGTTACCGCGCGGCAAGGTATAGCTTTGCATAAAGTGCGTCAGGTTATTATGAATCTCTGCGCCATAATAAGTGTACTTCACCGGTTGTATCGTTCCGGCAACAGCTAGAGGATTATGAAACTCGATAAGATTATTATTTAAATCGTATTTGTATTCATAACGTCGATTACTCCAGTCGGTGATGAAATCAATTTGGTTGTTGGCATTGTAGGCAAACTGTAGATAACGCCCATAGTCATCCGTTACGCGATTAAGATTGTTGCCAATATAGGACAAGGTTAATGTGTTGTTATTACGGTCGCTGATACTTTCAAGCTTGGCTTTTTGCCCCACTGTTCCTGCAACATTGACGAACGTATAGGTCGTGCCATTTTTTTCTCTTAAGGTGTATTTGCCATTGGCTAACCGATTAACCTGAAAGTAAAACCCTTCAGGGGCTGAAAACGAAGCACCCGTTGCCACACCACTTGCATTACCATTAACCGTAATAAATTTACGCGCAGCCGTTCCGTCTACCCAGGTAACGGAAGACGTTATTCCATCACTGTCACTCGCCGTATTTGTATTTCCAAAATCATCATCTTTAAACTCAAGATAATGATTAAAACTGTGCGTCCAGCCATAGCCTAGTGGTGTACTTTGTGCGTTGTCATCATTAGATAACATACTATTATAAGTGCGCTCAAACACAATCGGTAAACCGCGTCCTTCTATCGAAATATCCTTTTCAGTATGGTACATATTACCGGTCACCATATTGACCGGGTCACCGCCGATAGTGCTATATTGATTACTACCAAAATTAATGGCTGACGATAAAATGGAAGGCGCTTTATTGATAATAGATGGCGTCTGCAAGGTTATCGGAATATTCCAACCAGTTGGTAGTGCTGCCAAAGGATCAAACCACTTACTAATGGGGTCATTAACGGTGTAACCACCTGCATAAGGTCCGATCGCAAAGGTGGCTTGTGCAGCACCACCGGTGCTTCCTTTTGCACGAATATAGACCTGTCCAATCCACAGACCCGCATCGTCATAATCAATCAAACTGCGCGGTATGGTTACGGTTGCATCGCCCGTAACAAGGCCATTGATGGTACTGACCGTATCAGTCGAATAATTTAGGCTACTGTCGGCATTCGACGTTAATTTCGCTAACTGCGCCGTTTTATTTGCGGTCGTTATCTCAAGAACTTCTATACCTTTCTCATTGGCAAACTGAATACCGCGTACAGAACTAACCGCATCCATTCGTGCATTCTCTTGCCATATGTAAGACTCATACGCTGATGAAGCATAGCCGGTTAATAAAAACGGTTTAAAACTGCCGATACCTGTTTCTATATTGGCGCTTTTACTGATGCCGCCTTTCACATCAATCAGAAAGCCGCCCGTACTAACGGCATACGGCAAGTCAAACAAGTAAGAAGTCGTTGTGCGGCTGGACGTAAGGCCAATATGATTTCCACTTAAACCGGTTTCACCATGCAGCCGCCCGATATCCTCGGCTGAATCGGTTATATAGCGCATGTATTTAAGGCCAACTAAATCCAGGTAGCGACCAAGTATGTTGTCCTTACTGGCGGCAGCATCTGGGTTAGCTTGATTACGAACCGCTTGTAATAACTGATTCGCTTTTGTCTCAAGTAATTTATCTGAGGCCTGAAAACCATAGGCTTGAAGTGCGTGGTATTCAAAGGAGGAGATGCTGCTGTACGGTGTATTATTGATAATTTCTGGGTTACCCGCAGCCGTGCCGATTAAATCATCCAGCCGAATCGTCATGGTTAAGGTATTGCTCGGCATCATTTGTTCATCGGTAGGCAATACGCCAGGCCATGGATCAGATGAGGGGTCACCGGTCCAAGTTAATGTGGCACCATTAAGAACAGTTGAATGTGTACCTGGCGCGTAATAGGCATCGTTAAAATAAATTGCACAGCGCGCAGCGGTTGTAGCGTTACTAAGACTTTGAGTTATGCCATCTAATCTGATCCGAACCTTGTAATCCGTTCGACAGTAAGCATCTCCTCCGAAAGCTTGCGTTAACTGCAAAAAGGTCGCGCCCAGTGCATCCAGTGTCGGCTGTAGTCCTTGCGCTGAAACCTGCCAAGTTATGTATTGTTGTAGCGCTGTATTTTCTACTGCGGCATTGCCCTGATAAAATGAATCTAACGTGACACGTTTTAACAGAATATCCGACATATTAAGGCTGATATCGCCCTTGTTATGTGTATTGATTTTTTGCAGGTGCAAGGTTTCAGTGGGTTCGTTATTGGATTTAAAATTAATATTAAATGTATAACGATGCCCGGCATTTATACTTGCCGCTTCAGCGCTACTCGTCCCACCCCACGCTAAATAGCCCTGAATTTGATAAGGCAATGAAGCAGGAAGAATGTCAATCTTGAGTGGTTTGTTTTTCCCAGCGTAGGGAACATCCTCAATCGTATTATTATTAAACCGTGGTGGCTGTGTTTTTATGTAGTCATTAACTTGGCCATGAAAGTATTCGTTGGGTAAATCAAAGCTGCGTGTCGCCATGTAAGTGGCATAGTCAAAATCGACATTCAACTGAATCCCTTGTTGGTATGTTTTATTTTTAAAACTTGCATCAAGTGGTATCCAACGATGCCCGGAGTTATCCATGCTCAAGCCGCGGTAATTATTATAGGGTATGCATGCTTCTACCCATACATGGGTAAAGGTTACCGTTGTACCACTGACTGTTGCAGGTACACCACCCAGGCTAAGAATCTTTTTAGCCGCAATCGGTGTTTTCACCCCAAGCCAGTCAAGCAATCGCTGATCATTAACAAACTTAGCTGTACCTTTTACATAACGACTGGGTATATTTGATGCGCGTAATAATGCGATTAATAATGAAGCATGGTCGGTTGCATTACCTGCTCCACTGATCAATGTACCTTGCGAACCTTTTAGTGATCCATAGTAAGGCTCAAACTCGATATTATTGGTTACATAAGAAAGAATTTTTGCAGGCGAGTAATTTAGTTTTTGAGCAAGCGCGGTTATTTCTGGCGTAAGCTTAACCTCAGTATTTGCAGCTAAATCATTTGCGTTATAACTGCATGTTGAAGCTTCGAGTGGAGTAATTGGCGCTTGAGCCAAATACATCACTTCATTAGAAGCGAAAACGTTATTCGGGGATATTGGTGATTGGGTATAAGCCGGGAGCGGTGCTTCCTTAGAGTTCTCTTTTATATCTTTAGGGATGGCTTGCCGGAAGTTGGGTTCTGAATTTTTTATCGGTGACGTTCGTCTGAATACGGGTTTTTTAGCACCTGAAAAAAAGGAAAAGGGTTTGCCATTTGCAAAAACTTTTGTAGCGTTATTTTCTGTTTTTACAATTGAGTTCCCTGACTTAATATTGAAAAATAGTTTTTTTACTTTTTTAATATTATTGGTATTGTCTGGATCAGACTCTACCGACTTTAATGCCCTAACAGCATGATCAAACCTTGTAATCAACACCCTTTTGTAAGTATCACTTTTTACTGAATAGACATCATTAATAATGTCTTTTTGTAATTCCTCAAAACCTTGAATAAGGCCATTCAATAATATTGCTTTTGTTTTAGCAACATCACTATTCGTTGTGTTTTCAATATCATTAAGCAACGTAATCGTCTGTGTAACCTGTTTTTGAAATAATGCGGTGACGGGATCACTTTGAGAAAAACCATAATCAGAAACGATAGTGTTTATTACTTCATCTGCAATGGGTGCGACATCAACATGCTTAGAATCTGCTGCCAAGCAGGCCGTGTTGACCAAAAAGGCAGCGGCTAAAAATGTGGGGACGATTTTGAGGAAATTATCCATCTATATTTCTCAACTAGGACGTTATTCTAAAAGCAATTGAAGACGACTCGATTACCTGTATTTGCTATTGGGAAGTCAAAGCGTTCATATGTACCCAGTACATCAGTAAATAATAAACACTGCCCTCATATGGGGAAATCAGCCTACAATAAACGCTATTAACTTGCAAACTTCGCACGTTAAACATGCGATAACTAATGTTTTACATTAAATATTGCTATTCACGTTACCAATGCCAGCGCAACGTATATTTAGACTTGATGTAACAATAGAGGTCATTCATTAACTTCTAATATAGAGAGCTATATCTCACAGTTATTACCGTTTTCGCAATGTCTCCTTTGTACGAATTGACTCACTTTGGCAATATCCGGCCAACAACGGTTATGTGGTCAGGCCGCGTGAAAACTCACTTATCAGTAAATACATAACAGTAAGTTACCTTCTGGTAATACCTGATCACGCTAGCGGCATACTTTTTGTAGCTCATAAAGCTACGATTAAAAATTATGAGTGCTGCAATCTCTTTATATTTGCTTTAATAGAGTGCAAAAACAAAAAACAGAGTAAGTCAAGGCTCACTGAGCCTGCATCTCACAAATTAGCCGCTGAGCGCCTTTAATTTTTATCATTCTTGTCAAGTTATAAACCAACACATGGAGATTCATTTCCGTGCTGACATTTTGAAAGCCCCCTCTATTCCTGGAGAGGCTATTTTTCTGTTAAATAAGCAAACTATTATAGACAATGCGCATACAAAGGCGTATATTTAATAGATATACAACATTGATGAAAAATAGAAGGCACTAATATGTCCACCTCACAAAATAAAATCGCACCCATTAATATCCGCGCTCTGGAAGGTCAGCGTGACTTAATTGATAAAGCTGCCTCCAGCCTGAACAAAACACGTTCAGACTTTATGTTGGAAGCAGCCTGCCAGGCTGCAGAGAATATATTGCTGGATCAACGACTATTTCTGATCGACGATGAGACGTTTAGCGCTTTTCAGGCGCAATTAGATGCGCCTGTCGCTGACAATGAGAAGCTACATTATTTGCTAAATCAAAAGTCGCCCTGGGATAGCTAATCCGATGGTAGAACTCTCTACGCCGACGCCATTGTTAGCGACGCATGTGACAGATGAATTTGATTGTGGTGAGCCAGTACTTAATGACTGGTTAAAGAAACGAGCGTTGAAGAATGAGAGTTCCGGTGCTTCGCGTACCTTTGTTGTCTGCCAGGGTAATAAAGTCGTCGGGTTCTATGTACTGGCGACTGGAAGTGTGATGCACCAACATGCACCCAGCAAAGTTCGTCGCAATATGCCTGAGCCTATTCCGGTGATGATTTTGGGGCGTTTAGCTGTAAGCAAACAGATGCAGTCTGCGGGTCTAGGTAGAGGCTTACTAAAAGATGCAATCCTGAGAACACTGGGTGTTTCTAAACAGGCAGGTATAAGAGCTTTATTGGTTCATGCTCTTTCTGACTCAGCCCATAAGTTTTATCGTCAATGTGGATTTGTAGAATCACCGATCGACACGATGGTTTTAATGATTACTCTTAAGGACGCCGCGAGAAATATTTAAAAAAATATGTTTATGTTATAGCCCTTCATAATCGTTAACGGGGTTTAGCAAATGTCTCATATCTCTATACTTT
>VAPF01033582.1_pt1 | contig 14482 bp, 18 predicted proteins | sample 3393931 | NCBI WGS metagenome assembly VAPF01 (sample SAMN08290437, study PRJNA428436) | hydrothermal vent metagenome | isolation source: Deep-sea hydrothermal vent chimney | place: Atlantic Ocean: South-mid Altantic Ridge | depth 2773 m m | reverse complement strand
GTCGCAACACTGGTCGGACTCTTTGAACCCTTTATGATTTTATTTATGGGAGTCATGGTATTGTTGATCGTCTTGGCAATATTGCTCCCTATTTTTGATTTAAACCAGTTAGTAAAATAAATTTCCAGGCAATCTATTATGCAAAAAAAGTTTACAAACATCGCTAAAAAACAGAGTGGTTTTACACTGATCGAAATTATGGTCGTCGTCGTTATTCTAGGCATATTGGCCGCGATCGTCGTCCCTAAAATTATGGATCGCCCTGATGCAGCGCGTATCACCAAAGCTAAACAAGATATACGCACCCTTGAAAGTGCACTGAATCTATACAAGCTTGATAACTATAACTATCCAACAACGGATGAAGGTTTAGAGGCATTAACTCAAAAGCCAGCAAATTCAGCGGTATGGAAAGATGGCGGTTATATTGATCGACTGCCGAAAGACCCTTGGGGAAAACCCTATCAATATTTGAGCCCTGGAACACAAGGCAACATCGATATTTATACACAAGGTGCGGATAATGCACCGGGCGGTGAAGGAGCCAATGCCGATATAGGCAACTGGAACCTTAACCAATAAAAAGTCACCTTTGATTTTTTAACTCAGCAACTATATGAACAGATCACGTGGTTTCACTTTGCTGGAAATTATGGTTGTGGTGCTCATCATTGGCATCATACTCAGCTTTGCAACGCTCTCTTTTCGTGACAATAAAGTTCCAGTATTAAAAGAAGAGGCGCAGCGGCTGGCTGCGCTTCTGGACTTAGCCCGCGAAGAGGCCATTCTGACTTCACGTGAATATTCCGTTGTATTAAAAGAAACGGGCTATGACTTTCAACAATTCCTGGATCAAGAGTGGTTGCCCCTTGTAGATGATAAAATTCTAAGACCGAGAGAACTCCCTAAAGGCATCATTATGGAGGCTGATCTTGAAGGCGAATCCATTCTATTTGGTGGCGAAGAAGAGATACGACTTTATATTTTTTCCAGCGGAGAACTCACACCCTTTGACCTTTTTCTACACTACGATGGTGAAACACAAGGATTCCACGTCGTCGGCCAGATCACAGGAAAGATCGAGTTCAAAGACCCACAAAAAAAACCGTGAACATTCAATCTGAAAATAGAGGTTTTACGCTCATCGAAGTCACCGTCGCACTGCTCGTGCTGGCCATTGCTTTGAGCGCCATCATCAAAACAGTCAGTGACAATATCAGCAATGCAAGTTACTTGCGTGATAAAACCATCGCTCACTGGGTGGCAATGAACAAAGTCACTGAACTGCATGTATCTGATGTATTGCCAGCAACAGGTTCAACCACTGGCGAAATGGAAATGGCAGGCCGAGAATGGTTTTGGAAAGCCGAAATCACGGCCACAGAGGATGACTATGTACACAAGCTCAACGTAGAAGTAAAAACAGAGCGCAACGACGAGTTCCCATTAGCCACGCTGGGGGGATTTGTAGGTCGCCTGGAATAATGAACATTCAACACCATCAAAACCGAGGTTTTACGCTGCTTGAGCTACTCGTCGCACTCATGGTTTTTGCGGTCATGTCCCTCATGGTTTTTACTGGGCTTACTAGCGTTTTAAATGCTTACAGCCATGTATCAGAAAAAACAGAGCAACTAAATGAGTTACAATCAGCATTTAGCCTGATCACGCGAGATATCGAACAAGCCATTGGCCGCCCGATTCGTGATAGCTACGGTGACCCACAAGAGCCCATGATGAATAACGGCGAAGCCATCGGCACTGTATTGGAGTTTACTCGCACGGGTCGCCCTAATCCAGCCGCTTTACAACGCAGTCACTTACAGCGAATCGCTTACACATTAGATGACAATCAACTCATCCGTTTAAGTTGGGCAGTGCTGGATCGTGCTCCTGACTCAGAGCCATTAAAGAGCTTACTGCTTACCAAGGTAAAATCAGCTTCAGTACGTTTTCTCAATAAAGATATGGAGTGGCAAGAAGATTGGCCAACCAAAACCAAACAGGAAATTGATGATGGAGTCATCAAAATACCCCGCGCTGTCGAACTGACTATTGAGTCAGAAGTCTGGGGTGAAATCAAACGACTTTTCAGAGTGCCAGGCGATGTTAAATAGAGAGAAACAAAAAGGCGTTGCATTAATTACAGCGGTACTGGTCGTCGCTTTGGTCACAGTATTGGCGGTCAACATGATCTCACGTCAGCAGATTGATATCCGGCGCACAGGTAATATATTAAATACTGAAACAGCCTACATGTACGCATTAGGCATCGAATCATGGGGCATTGGTATTTTATTAAGAGACCGTGCCAACAATCAAGTCGATGCACTGGGTGAAGATTGGGCCATGACCATTCCCCCCATTGATGTCGATGGAGGGCAGGTTGTTGGCCGTATTGAAGATATGCAGGGCCGCTTTAATCTAAACAATTTGCTTGATAGCAGTGGTGACCTTAGCGTACCTGATTACGATATATTCAGGCGCCTTCTAAGCGCTCTGGATCTTGACCCTGATATTGCCGACAAGGTATTCGACTGGATTGATCAAGACAGTGACGTGGATAATAGTGGCGCTGAAGATTATGATTACCTGGGAGCACAACCTGCTTATCGCACAGCCAACACAGCAATAGTCAGCCCCAGCGAGTTGCGATTAATCAGTGGAATTGATGATGAAACGTACAAAACACTTGCCCCCTTTATCTCCGCACTGCCCAGAGGCATCCCTCCCGAGCCCACAAAAATCAATATTAATACCGCACGCGCTCCTGTGATTCAGGCGCTTAATCAAAATATTACGCCAACAGATGCACAGGAATTTGTTGAATCACGTAGCGAAGATGGGTACAGCGATATTAATAGTTTTAAAAATGATATTGGTGCAGGTAATATTGACCCACAAACAGAAAAAAGGCTGAGCGTGAAGTCAGAATATTTTATACTGACAGGCGAATCACTCTTTGGACGTGGGCGTCAACTGCTCACGACTTTAGTACATCGACCTGACACAGGAAAAGCTGCCGTAATAATGCGTGGCCAAGGGGCTTATTAGACAATGCAAAACCAACTCTTCATTCGCTTTGATGAAAAAGAGCCCCAGACAGTTCAATGGCTCGAATACTCAGATATGGGCGAACAAACCGGTCAGATTAATAGTGGCACACTTGATGATGCTGCCGTAGTCGCACAAAATCATCAACGAATTATTATCCTGATACCCAGCACACAACTATTGCTGACCAGCGCCCACATCCCGACAAAAAACAGACAGCGCATTGCAAAAGCACTGCCTTACAGCATTGAAGAACAGATGGTCGATGATGTTGAAAATATGCACTTTGCTATCGGTGAACACAGTGATGATGGCCAGGTACATACTGCGGTTATTCCTCATGCAACAATGCAAAAGTGGCAAAAAGAGTTGCTGGAAGCAGGTATTTACCCGCAAACAATGACCCCTGATCTGCTCTTGATCCCTTACACGATCGGCGACTGGACTTTTTTTACTGAAGGTCAAACAACCTTGGTTCGCACGGGTCTGCAAAGTGGTTTCCTCATTGATAATGACAATTTGAAGACCGTTATTAATCTTGCACTTGATGAAACTGAAGATGACAAAAAGCCAGAGACTATTCATGTCATTCAATGTCAAGATGAAGTCGATATCACAGCCGCATTCAAAGACCTTCCGGTCAAACTCAATCATGTGACCCGCACTGAGCCACCATTACAAATGATGGCACTCACCTATAGCGAGCAACGTGGCTCTTTTAACTTGCTTCAAGGCCCATACAGCCGTCGGGAGCAGATGGGTAAATTCTGGAAACCCTGGTTGCCTGCGCTTACCATACTACTTATATTACTTGCTTCAGGTGCCATCACCACAATGATTGACTACTCACGTTTGAGCCAGGAAAAATCAGCATTTCAGCAAGAGATTGAGCAGATCTACAAAAAAACCTTTCCTGATGCCAAAAATATTGTCAATCCACCGGTACAGATGGAGCGCCATTTGGTCGACCTTCGTAGAAAGCTGGGGCAAGGCTCAGGCGGATTTTTAAAATTACTTGATCAAGTCGCCCCCATATTAAAGGAGACTGAAACGCTTGATCTCCGCCGTCTTGGTTATAAAGAGGGTCAACTAACACTGCAAATCGAAATCAAAGACCTTGCTAAACTGGATCAACTCAAAGCCAAGCTTGCACAAAAGCAAGGTATTGTTGTTGATCTTCAATCCGCCAGCGCTGGTGCCAAAAAAGTTGAAGCACGCCTGCTTATCAAGGAAGCCTGAATATGAAAGAGTACTTTGCAAACCTCAAACCCCGTGAGCGAATTTTTCTCATCACTGGAGCTGTTTTTCTACTTCTAGCATTCCTCTACTGGATCATCTGGGAGCCCTTTAGTCGAAGTGTTGACTCAATGAACCTGACCGTCGTACAGCAGCAAGCCACTCTTTTAAAAATGAAAGAAATGGAAGAAGAAGTGAAACAACTGCGTAAAAAATCGTCCTCTTCCAAACAAAGCACACAAGGCCAGTCACTGCTCACCCTGATTGATAGCAGTGCAAAGAATAGAAAGCTGGGTTCTGCCCTGAAGCGAGTCGAACCCGTAGGTGAAAGCAAAGTTCGAGTACGAATGGACAAAGCAAATTTTAATGACATGGTGCGCTGGCTCGGTTATCTCGAGAAGAACTACGGTATTTTAGCCACCAGCATCACTCTCGATACCCAATCAGAGAGTGGGCTCGTCAACGCACGACTGGTAATGGAAGGGTCATAAATGATAAAACCATATTTCAAATACATTCTGACTGGCGGTATTGCCTTCGTTTTTTTTCTGGTATTAACCCTACCCGCAAGTTTCATTCATGCTCAGATTAAAGACAACCTTCCAATCAAGCTTTATCAGGTTGAAGGCACACTCTGGAGTGGCCACGCACAAACATTAATCACACCCAATGGTTTTCGTGCTCAGGCCATCAGCTGGAAATTCCGCCCCTTATCACTGCTACTCGGCAAAATATCACTCAGAACAAAATTTATTACTGAAGGGGGCTACGGAAATGTGATCATTAATAGAGGGTTACTTGGAAGCATCAGCCTCAACGATATTGACATAAAAATGCCCATCACTGACCTGAAACCCTTCTTAAAATCCGTTCCAGTCGATTTAAAAGGTGTTTTAGATGGTCAGCTTGAGGAGGTCGAGTTTTCAGATAATATGATGATCGCTTCAGCCAGCGGCATACTGTCATGGAACCATGCCATTATTGATGCATTGAGTGAGCTTAAAGTCGGTGACTTTACCCTGACACTCGAACCTAGCGATGATGGCACAAAAGGAGTTGTTAAATCCAAGGAGGGTGGTCCACTTGAAATGAATGGCATACTGCAACTCAATGTAGATGGAAATTACGACTTTAAAGGTGAACTCAAAGCTAAAGCCCGTGCGCCACGTGAGTTAAAACAAGCACTGCAATTTATTGGAAAAGCAGGCCCAACAGGTAAAATAGCACTTAAAGCCAGTGGAACACTTTGAATAATAAAATACAGCTCTGAGCAACATTTATAGTCGCTCAGAGCATATTAACCGTTCCTAAATATTTTCTAATTCAAAATTTTTCCCTAATAATCGCTTGATCGCCGCCACACCAAATAGTTCAAAACCACGTAAAGCTTCAGGTGGATAACCCGCAACACAAACAATCGGTTTGCCATTCGCAATGCCCATAATCAGTGGGCGACCTGAGCGCATCTGCACACCATCCACCAACAAGTCACCTAATTCACGAACCAAGTCAGAGATAAAATCTCGCCCATTCACCGCTGTTCCACCCGAAATCAATAACATATCTGAAGTTTCCAGCGCGCTTCGTGCTTTATTAACGAAGCCATCAAAATCATCACTCATGATGCCCGCAAAATTAGGAGAGCCCCCCGCCTTCATCACGGCCGCACTTAACATCACAGAGTTACAGTCACGTATCATACCAGGGCGCATTGCCTCCGTATGAGGAACCACCTCATCACCTGATGAAAAAATAGTCACTTTAGGAGGTAAAGCAGTCTCCAGACTATCCAATCCCAAACTGGCAGCAGCACCTAAATAAGCGGGTGACAACACGGTGCCTGCTTCAACTACCACACTGCCCTGTTTAATATCACACCCTTCCTCTTCGATAAAAAATCGAGGTGGAAAAGGGCGAGTAATCGTGATGTTCTTGCCATCACGTTTTGCTTCCCACATGCGAACAATAGAGTAGTCACCCTCTGGAATAATACTGCCCGTCGCCACGGATACAGCCTGACCATTCAAAAAATCTGGACAAAACTCATCTCCTGGATTCACCTCACCCACAACGACAAAAGAAACAGGCGTTTCTTCAGAGGCTTCACGCGCATCTGCTGTATTCACCAAAAAACCTTCCACAATCGCACGATGATAAGATGGCGAGTTTTCTGGTGCTATCAAATCAGTATAAAGTGCCATGCCAAATGCTTGACTCAGTGTTTTTTTCTCGCTGGCCATGGCGCGAAATGGAACGGTATCTATAAATTTTTTTTGTGCGTCCAGCAGTGGATTTTCTTCGGTCATTTCAGAGTAACTCCTGTGATTAAAATTTTTAAGAATCATAACACCTGTACTGATTAAGTCATACGCAGTAAAATTGATGAACAACTTTAGCTTCTCACCCTAATTTTATTTATGCCAAGCCCTAAATCAAAACCGCTTTACCATTTTTTCAAACCTCGTTTTTGGGGTTTGTGGTTTGCATTAGGGGGGCTCTGGCTCATCATGCACCTGCCCACTCAAACGCAATTTCGTATCGGCTTTAGTTTAGGACGCACTCTGAAAAAATTTTCTAAACGCCGCAGAGAGATCGCTTTAGTTAACATTCAAAAATGCTTTCCAGACTTATCACAAAAAGAGCAAAATGAACTGCTGAACAGACACTTTGAAGCACTGGGTATGTATTTTGTGGAGACGGCTCTCTGCTGGTGGGCTCCTGCAAAAAAACTGGAAGGGCGCTATACCATCAAAGGCATGGAGCATCTTGAAAAAGCCTTTGATGACGGTAAAGGCGTGATTCTTCTTAGCGCCCACTTTACATCTTTTGAGATCGGCTGCCGGTTATTAAGTGCTGCATCCAAAAGCACATTTCACGGGCTCTATCGCCAACATAAAAACCCACTGCTCGAAGAGATGATTCTACGAGGACGAGAAGCACATTTTGAAAAAATTATCCCACGTGAAGATATTCGTGGCATGTTGCGTAGTCTGAAAAAGAACAATGTCATCTGGTATGCGCCCGATCAGGACTATGGAAGGCATCATAGTGTTTTTGTGCCTTTTTTCGGCATTCCTACCGCCACCATCACGGCCACCAGCCGCCTGGCAAAAATGAGTGGTGCGGCGGTTATCCCATTTTTTCCTCATCGTTTACCCAATCAAAAAGGATATAGCCTTGAGTTGTTACCACCACTGGAAAATTTCCCCGGAGAGAGTGACGAGCAAGATGCCACGCGCATCAATCAACTTATAGAACAAGCCATCAATAAAACACCCGAGCAATACCTTTGGGTTCACCGGCGCTTTAAAACCCGCCCGGAAGGTGAAACAAGCTTTTATAAATAAGTATTTTATGACACAACAAAGAGTTTTTATTACTGGCCCGTCGGGTCAACTAGAGGCAATTTACAATCCTGTAGAGCAACCCAAAGCTGCGATTGCAATTTGCCATCCCCACCCACAACATGGTGGCACTATGCACAATAAAGTCGTGTTCTGGATGGCTAGAGCATTCGCCTCACAAGGCTGCTGCGTATTGCGATTTAATTTTCGTGGCGTTGAAGGCAGCGAAGGTGAGTGGGATGACGGTCAAGGCGAAGCGGATGATGCACTTGCAGCGCTGCAATGGTTACATGCCAACCATCCACACACGCCGTTATGGCTCGGTGGTTTTTCATTTGGCTGCTATGCAGGTTTGAAGGCTGCGGCAAACATGCCTCAAGTCTCGCGCCTGCTTGCTGTTGCACCTGCGGTCAATCTCTATGATTTTAGTTTTATTGATAACGACCCTAGACCACTCACCGTGATTCATGGCGATAAAGACGAAATCGTACCTTACAATGCAGTCAGTGAATGGGCACAAAAACGAGCGGATCTGAATTTTGTTACAATTCAGGGTGCAGGGCATTTTTTCCCAAAACACAAACAAGAATTACTTGATGCCTTGAAAAAGGCCTGAATAAGTCTTTTAAAACGAGCCTGAAAATATAATCCATGAGTAGCGAAGAAGAATCTTTAATTGAATTTCCCTGCGACTTTCCTATCAAAGCAATGGGGTTGGCATCGAGCGATTTTGATGCCCTTATTGTGAGCATTGTGCGTAAACATGTTGACGACATTACTGACGGCGCTGTAAAAAATCGGCCCAGTAAAAATGGCAAATACACCGCCATCACAATAACATTTGAAGCCACCAGCAAAGCGCAACTTGATGCAATCTATCAAGAGTTGAGTGATCACCCGCTTGTTCTGATGGCACTCTGAACAAAAACTCAATGAAAGTACGTCAACTCGGGCAGCAAGAGTACAGTCAGGTCTGGCAAAACATGCGCACTTTTACCGACCAACGAACCCATAACACGGAAGATGAAATATGGCTGACAGAGCACCCCGCTGTTTTTACTCAAGGGCAAGCCGGTAAAGCTGAGCACATTTTGGCAACCAGTGATATTCCCATCGTACAAAGTGACCGAGGCGGCCAAGTCACCTATCATGGCCCCGGCCAGATCGTGGTCTATCTTTTGCTGGACATAAAACGCCGAGGCCTTAAAGTACGCCCACTGGTCACGCTGCTAGAGCAAGCAATCATAGCGCTGTTAAAAGAGTACGGCATCAGTGCAGCATCCCGCCCAGATGCACCCGGCGTTTATGTCGAGCACAAAAAAATTGCAGCACTGGGGCTAAGAGTGAGGCGCAATGGCTGCTACCACGGGCTGAGCCTGAATGTTGATATGGATCTAAGCCCCTTTCAACTCATAAACCCCTGTGGTTATCACGGCCTTCAAGTGACTCAGCTATCCGCACTCGTTGGCCATACTGTTGACCTTAAAAAAGTTGAGCAACAGCTAACAAAATTATTACTCAAAAATCTGGACAGAGCATGAAACAAGATTCAAATGATCATAAAGTGACGCATCAACGCGGTGAAGCCAAAGTTGCACGAATTCCAATCAAGATCGTACCAACCACCACGCCCTTGCGTAAACCCAAATGGATTCGTGCTCGCGCTGTTAACAGCCCCGAATTCAATCGAATCAAAACAATACTCAAAGAGCAAAAACTGCACACCGTATGTGAAGAAGCCTCTTGCCCAAATATTGGTGAATGTTTCAGCAAAGGCACTGCAACTTTTATGATTATGGGTGACATCTGCACACGTCGCTGCCCTTTTTGTGACGTTGCTCATGGCAAACCTAAAGCACTGGATGAAAACGAACCCACAACACTGGCAAGCACTATTCAGATAATGCAATTAAAATACGTCGTCATCACTTCTGTCGATCGTGATGATCTACGTGATGGGGGCGCAGCGCACTTCTCGCACTGCATTCAAGAGATACGCCAACAAACACCAAAAACAACCATTGAAATTTTAGTGCCTGATTTCAGAGGCCGCATGGATATCGCATTGGATCAGTTAACACAAAACCCACCAGATGTGTTTAATCATAATATGGAGACTGTGCCCAGACTTTACAAACAAGCTCGCCCTGGCGCTGATTATAAGTGGTCATTAACGCTGCTGAAACGCTATAAAGAGAGGCAAAACAAGGTACTCACCAAATCAGGATTAATGGTCGGTATCGGTGAAACTGAAGAAGAGATATTGCACGTCATGCAAGAGCTGCGTGATCACGACTGCGACATGCTCACCATTGGTCAATACCTGCAACCTAGCAAATACCACCTGCCCGTGACACGCTTCGTCACGCCAGAAGAGTTTGAAAACTTTGCTAAGCTCGGTAATGAAATGGGTTTCACCAATGTTGCCAGTGGCCCGATGGTGCGATCATCATACCATGCCGACTTGCAAGCATCAGGAGAGAAAATTTCATAAAATTCTTCAGAATTGTTGAGCGACGCCATCCAGCCGACCGCTTAAGCAGATCTTGAAGAGGCGCTGGTGAGACCTCTCCTAATCAGAAATTTCACCATTATCTTGCCCCCAACGCTCAACTAAATCATGCTCAACATCCAGATGATCAAGTATTCTAGCCACAATAAAGTCTACCAATTCAGCGACATGCTGTGGGCGATAATAAAATCCCGGGCTGGCTGGCATAATGGTGACTCCCATTCGCGAGAGTTTCAACATGTTTTCAAGATGAATTGTTGAAAGTGGTGTTTCCCTCGATACCAGAATCAACTGGCGCTGCTCTTTGAGCATGACATCAGCAGCACGCTCTATCAGATTATTGCTCGCACCGTGGGCAATGGCAGAAATTGTGCCGCCAGAGCAGGGGCACACCACCATTGCACGCGGCACATTGGAACCGCTGGCGACCGGAGATGTCCACTCTTGTTGATTAAACACCTGTAGCTGCCCTTCTTCAACGGAAAACCACTCACTTAAAATTTCTTCGATCTCATCAGGATCTTCAGGAACGAACAAGCCCGTTTCTATCTCGATCACGATTCGGCCTGCTTCAGATATCAGCAAGTAAACATTTTCGTCCGCTTCAAGCAGCGCCTCCAGCAACCGCAAACCATATAGTGCACCCGATGCGCCCGTGATAGCGACTGTAACCGCGCTGTTCCCTGTTTTATTATGTAGCAAAATTATTTGATCTCTTTTAACTTATTTATTAGCAAGTCGTGAATGCCCCCAAAACCACCGTTGCTCATAATCAGCACATGGTCTTGTGGCCGTACCATTTGTATCACGGCTCTCACAATTTCCGACACACTGTTTAGTAACACAGCAGGAGCGCTGACATTTTTTATCACACTCATCGAATCCCATTCCAAGCCATCAGGCTGATAGATAAACAGTTGGTCTGCCTCACTTAATGAGGCCGCGAGCGTATCACGATGAACACCCATCTGCATGGTATTTGAGCGCGGTTCTAAAATGGCAATAATTCGCCGCGAACCCACTTTATGTCGTAACCCCTGCAGTGTGCTGGCAATCGCCGTAGGATGGTGTGCAAAATCATCGTACACTGTGATGCCATTCACGCAGCCTCGCACCTCCATGCGACGTTTCACATTTTTAAAGTGACATAACGCCTCTACAGCATGCTCAGCAATCACGCCCGCATGGCGTGCCGCCACAATCGCAGCCAATCCATTAGAAATATTATGCTCACCGATCAATGACCAGTCGACTCGCCCCACCTCTTTATCCCCAAGCATGACCGTGAACTGACTGCCATCAGCCCTCTTATCGGTGACGTGCCAAGTCAATTGACTGTTCAGATATTCACATTGAGTCCATAATCCTTGCGCCAATACGTCGATCAATGCTTCATCAGTACAGGGAGCGACAATCAATCCATTACCTGGAACGGTGCGTACCAAATGATGAAATTGTTTTTGAATGGCTGCCAGATCATCAAAAATATCCGCATGATCAAATTCGAGATTATTCAATACCAAGGTACGTGGCCGATAGTGAATAAACTTCGAGCGTTTATCAAAAAAGGCGCTATCATATTCATCCGCTTCAACCACAAAAAATGGCTCATTTCCTTGTCTGGCTGACAGTCCAAAATTTTCAGGGATTCCCCCAATGAGAAAACCGGGTTTTAAACCGGCATATTCCAGTATCCATGCCAACATGCTTGAAGTGGTGGTTTTTCCATGCGTTCCAGCGACTGCCAATACCCAGCGATATTTCAGTAGATAATTTGCTAAAAATGCTGGGCCAGAGGTGTAATCCAAACCACGTTCCAGCATATATTCCACAGCCGGATTACCACGGGACAGGGCATTACCCACCACCACCAGATCGGGTTCAGGCTTGAACTGTCTGGAACCAAAACCTTCGGTAATTCGAATGCCTGCATCCGATAGCTGCGTGCTCATAGGTGGGTAGACATTGGTATCACAGCCACTGACGGTATAACCCAGTTGACGTGCCAGCAGTGCGATACCGCCCATAAACGTACCGCAAATTCCTAAAATATGAATGTGCATAATTAAACCGTATAGAAGAGTGACCGCATAATATTGATCGAAATAAAAACATAGAGCACAGAAAGCCCTACGCCCAACCCCATGGAGCCCGACAACGCATGGCGAAAAATATGCCCTACCACAGTAATATTCCAGATGAGTAAAACAAGCAGCAGTAAAGAAGGCATCACAACATAAGGGTTTTCAATCCCTAATGCAAACTGCCAGGACAAAAGAGGAAACGCCACAGCCCCCAATAGTGCGCCACTGCCAAGCAGTGCGGTAAAAACCTGAATCATTCGCTGCGGTAAACTACGACCCCACAGCAACAGCCCTGTAAATGCCAACAACAACCCTGCATCAAGTAAGGATGCGAGTATCGACGCACCAAAAGAGAGATCCAGAATGGTCAATGCAAAGTCAACAACAAGATAGACAGCAAGTGTTGCGTATAACAAAGTTGAAGAGTTTGGCAGGTCTTGCGGCCCTATGCGTAACAAGCAAAGCTGCCAGTAAGTTTTAATGAGTTCAAACATTTCTATAATTCCTTCATTACCCTATTTTTACCACGTCCGCATTCTTACGGCATCTTGCAGCAGGAAATCCCAATGTTGGGATAGGAATGAAAAGTTGCTCTGACGATTCATACATCATCCTGACACATTCTCTATTTCATTCATTTTCTTCCTGCTCAACAATTAAGCGAACCAGAGGCTCGTTAACAAAGTAGTTTGTACGGCCTATCTTATGTTTTCGAATAAAGCCCTTTTCACTGAGTTGATTAAGATATTTCGTCGCTGTTATTCGCGAGACACCCACCTGACCCATAACAAATTGAACCTTGGTATAAGGGTGAAAAAATAGATTGTTGAGCAATTCCTGACTATAAATAGCCGGTAATTCAATGCGCATTTTTTGCTTTGTTTCCAAAACCAGAATCTTGATTTGGTTGATAAATGTAATGGTTTCCCTTGCCGTTTGCTCAATGCCTTTTATCATGTAGAGCACCCAGCTTTGCCATTCATTGTGATCTCTCACTGATTGCAGAAAACGGTAATATTCTGATTTAGTACGAACGATATACCGGCTTAAATAAAGAACTGGGAGATCAAGCAAATCATTATTGATCAAATACAAAATATTTATAATTCGACCTGTTCTGCCATTGCCATCATAAAATGGGTGAATGCTTTCAAACTGATGATGAATCACCGCCATTTTAATCAACGGATCAATGTCAGAAAGTTGATCATCGTTAATATAGCTCACGAGATTGCTTAACAAATTTTGTATCTCATCTGGATGCTGCGGTGGTGTATAAATCACCTGTTTAGTTCTCGCGTTAGCGATGACTGTTCCGGGGATTTTTCTGATACCCGGCTTATTCGGCTCGATATCCTTCTGAATTTGCAAAATATCACTCACCCTCAGCAATCCTGTCTTTTGTATTTGTTGGTAGCTTTTCCATAAAGCTTGACGATAGTTTTCAACTTCTTTGACCGATTGATTGATTTTTTCGCCTTTCATGATATCGGCTCTGAACAACTCATCATGGGTTGTCATAATATTTTCAATCGCAGAACTATCTTTTGCTTCTTGCATGGTGAGAGTAGAAATAAGAATCCCCTCGTTGGGGATGCTTTTTGCGACACCTTTTAGCTCGGCCAGATAGCGGTGTGCTCTGGTCAGCGCTTTTAACACCGCCACAGATTCGAGTAACGATTCCTCAAAAATGGGTAAATTTTCCAGAGAATGCTTCATGTTATGTCTAAATAAAGCCTGTTAATTGAAATAGCGATTATTATATGTATAGTTTCATTTGATTTCTATATATATAATTTGAATATGTATAGTTTAGCAGTGCTTGATGAACACACTACCCCTTTTTATCAATCAACTTTGTTAGCTGTTCAAAATCGCGCTCATCGGCTAATTTTGCATTATTAAGCAAGCGTTGCTGATTAAACTCTTCATACGCTTGCTCTGCCAATTGCTTTGCTAACTCGTGAGATATTTTTCCAGCATGGTCAAGAATATTACGATCATTCAGTGCCAGCAACTCGCCTTCATGCAAATAGTTTTTAGCGTTAACCACATCTTGCTTGCGCACTTTACTCCCGCGCCAACTGGTAAGCCCCATATTTTCTTTTTCACTACTCACTCGACTATGGATAATTTCAGCAGCGGTTTTACCGGTAATCGCCCAATGCACTCTGTTTTGCACCATTTTGAAGAACTGAATACTGCTCTCTAGTGTTGGGTCATAATCCACACTGGTGGCATAAATATCGGTT
>VAPF01019910.1_pt1 | contig 14509 bp, 15 predicted proteins | sample 3393931 | NCBI WGS metagenome assembly VAPF01 (sample SAMN08290437, study PRJNA428436) | hydrothermal vent metagenome | isolation source: Deep-sea hydrothermal vent chimney | place: Atlantic Ocean: South-mid Altantic Ridge | depth 2773 m m | reverse complement strand
TATACCCGTAGCGATTGAGATTTAGGTCTAATTGCACGCCCTATTTACCCCATGGCTGCGTTGAAACTCCTTGCAATAGAACGACTATTCCGCGTCATTTCGCCTTGCTATGGAGAAAATATGACGCATACTTAAACCTAAATCCCAAGTGCTACGGGTATATTTTTCGGTACTACTAACGTTACGACTAAAAACAAAAGTCACTCGAAATAAAATTTTTCAGGTCTCTTTGTATAACAACATGACTTGTATTGGTATTTAATACAAGTCTCTTTGTTGAGGTAAAGGCTAGAAATACATCAGTAACACTGGGTAAGCACTTTGACGACTTCGTGCTTGAAAAAATCAATGCAGGGCGCTTTCAATCGGCAAGTGAGGTTGTGCGAGCGGGGCTGCGTAAATTAAAAGAAGATGAAATAAAATGACAGGTGCTCAGGGATAAGCTACAGGTAGGTGAAGATAGCCTTTTAGTTGATGATGTTGATGATTTTGATGGTGCAGAGTTCATCTCCGGGTTACACGACAAGTACCTTAAATGACAGCAAAGTACGTTATTAGAGCGTTTGTACAGGCTGACACTTGTAAACAGAGCATTTACAACATGAAGTTCAACGAAGATTCATGGGAAAAAATCTCGACAATCCTGCATTTAATGATGCATTACTACTTATACAGGTCAAAAAAATAACAAATGGCTACAGGTGAGAAAAAAAGCTAGGTCGATAAAATTTGGGAAGCATTTTGGACAGGGGGGATCTCCAGCCCCCTCACAGTCATTGAGCAATTTACCTTTCTGCTCTTCCTGCGCCGTCTGGATGAGCGCCAGCAATTGACAGAGAAAAAGGCCCACATGATTGGTGCTGAGGTGGAAAATGCCATCTACAGCGAGGCGCAGAAAAAGCTGCGTTGGCACAGCTTCAAAAATTGTGACCCTGACGCCCTCTTTGCGCTCTTTACCCAGCCACAGCCCCTCACCACTTTCGAGTTTATGAAACAGCTTGGCAGCGAAGCAGGGGTGTTTGCCAAATACATGAAGGGAGCCACCTTCATGATCCCGACCCCAAACTGCTCGATCAAGTGGTGCAGATGATCGACAAAATCCAGATTGCCCGGTGATGGCCAGACTCTTCGACAGTCTTGATGACGCCAGAAGTATGCATAGTGGCGTTCATGGTGGTGCTTATGGTGGCGTTAGCCCAGCCAGTTCGACTCGTCTGACGCAGGTTGCCGGCCATCGCTGGGCAGCATTGGGAGACGCTGCTCTCAGCTTTGATCCTCTCTCCTCACAAGGCATGTTCAACGCTATGGCCAGCGCCATGCAGCTGGTTGATTTCATGCGAACCGGTAAAGATGTATCGTATGAATACAAACATCAAATTGAAAACATCTGGCAACATTATTTAATACACAAGAACACGTTTTATCGTCAGGAAAATCGCTGGAAAAATTCTCCCTTCTGGAAAAGACGCCATCAATAAAGGTGGAGGTGAATGCTATCGGGGGGAGCCTGAAAAAACGCCACGCGGCATTGTTTGCTGTTCATTTGGAATAAGCAAATCTCTCTCCTCGTGCCTTGATTGGCATTTTTTCGAGTTTAACCGTGGTGAAAATGAAACGTCAACAAATCAATCTCATTACGTTAAGTAAAAACTCCGACTTATTGTAGGTTGGGGTTCGCAAGCTCACCACCCACCTACGACACGCCATTTTTTATTAACTTACTCTCTTTGGGTTGAATTCCCCGCAGCTTGCTGCGTAAGTTTTTTGTTCAAACGTCGAAGCATTTGAACTGGCAGTTGTAATACCCCGCTTTGCGTAGCGAGATAGCTTGCTGCGGGGTTGTTTATTGACATTAGTCAACAGACCTAGGTTGCCGCTGGTAAAATGGGTATGTGTGGCCATTTATGCAATGTTCGGTAGACGGCTGGCATTAATGCCGGGGAATTTCAGGTCATGTGGGATGTTGAGTTGCTTTCTCGGTTTAACAATGAACGCCGGTATGGTATCAACACCGATGGATTTCGGTTTCAGCTCCAGTTATTTTAATTTCCATTCCTTGGCAATGACTCCTGACATCAGGTTGTCAGGAGGGCAGGCGTATAGTCAGCTTTCTTTAATCACTGACGCAGGAAAAATACCAATGACTGATACGATGAAACAACATGGCGCTTTCAGCTGGAATGAACTGATGACCAGCGATGTCAATGCCGCGAAAATTTTTTATGGGGATATGTTCGGTTGGGCATTTGAGCACATGAAAACCAACGATATGGAATATACGACGGCCAAAGCTGGTGACCAGGAAGTGGCAGGTATCATGGGAATGACGCCCGAAGCTGGGGAAATACCGCCGATGTGGGGGGCTTATGTCACCGTGGATGACGTAGAAGCCAGCGCAAAACAGGCGGAAACACTGGGTGGCAAAATCCTGTTAGCGCCACGCGATATTCCGAATGTGGGGAAGTTTTGTATTATTTGTGACCCACAAGGGGCTACCTTGTCTTTGATCACTTATCTCAAGAAATAATCTCCTGATGCGACGTGCAGACCGGCTGTTCCAAATTGTACAATTTTTGCGCTCACGACGGGTGACAACGGCGCGTTGGTTGGCGGAAGTGTTGGAGGTTTCCGAGCGGACGATCTATCGGGATATACAGGACCTGATGGCATCCCGTGTGCCGATAGAGGGAGAGGCCGGTATTGGTTACGTGATTCGGCGTGACTATGATTTACCACCGTTGATGTTTACCCGAGAGGAAATCACTGCTTTGACGCTGGGAGCCCGTATTGTCAACAGTTGGGCAGACCCCCGCTTAGCCATGGCCGCTCAGTCTGTACTGAGTAAAGTAGAAACGGTGCTGCCAGATTCCCTGAAAGGGGAGCTGGACCAGACCCGGTTATTTTCTCCCTTGGTAAGAATACCGGCACAAGTTGCTAATTTTATGGAAGAACTGCGTAATGCCGCGGATTGTCGTAACAAGGTCGTCATCACTTATACTCGGGCGGATGGTGCGGACTCAAATCGCATCATCTGGCCCTTGGGGTTGTTTTTCTGGGGTACGACCTGGACACTGGGTGCCTGGTGTGAAATGCGCCAGGCTTTCAGAAACTTTCGACTGGACAGAATTGAAACATTGCAGGTTTCCGAGGAGCAATATCCGAATGAACCCGGCCGAAGGTTGCAGGATATGATCACATGCGAGAAAAAAAGGATGAATAATAATGAAACGTTGTGAGTGGGTGAACGATGCGGAACCGTTGTATATAAAATACCACGATGAAGAATGGGGCGTTCCTGTTTATGACGACAGGAAACTTTTTGAGATGCTGATATTGGAAGGAGCACAAGCTGGCCTTAGCTGGATCACCATTCTCAAAAAACGGGAAACTTACCGCGAAGCATTTGATCATTTTGATGTTGAAAAAATTGCCCGCTATAACAAGCGTAAATTCAACAGTCTTTTGAAGGATGTGGGTATTGTTAGAAATCGCCTCAAGATAAATGCAACCATTGTTAATGCGCAGTGTTATCTGGCGATACTTGAAGAATATCCGAGTTTCAGTGATTACATTTGGCAATTTGTTGATGGCAAACCCATTAAAAACCGCTGGAAAACCATGCAAGATGTTCCCGCTACAACTGACGAATCCGATGTCATGAGCAAGGCGCTCAAAAAACGGGGGTTTAAATTTGTTGGGTCTACAATTTCTTATGCTTTCATGCAGGCAGTCGGCATGGTGAACGACCATACCACTGATTGTTTTTGTTACAAGGCCGGACGAACAAAAAAATAAACATGCCGGGATATGTAATGAGTCTGCTTCAACAAAAAAATACTTAACAGGAAAATTCTGGTTCTGCTGTACTCAACAGAAGAAGGCTTATGTTGGCTCCCGTGTCACGCGCCTTTTCCGAAGATATCTTCAAAGAGTTTACTGCTCATATTACACGTTACATAGGGCCAAACCCTGCCGAACGAGGTCTCTGGCTGAAAAAAAGTGTGCAGGGAAAACGTCTGGGTCGTGAAACGATTGCGCTTTTGGTGCAATGGGAAAAATACAATCTGGCATTGTCTCATCTTATTTATTTCGTTGATAAAAACAACATACCTAGCTGAAAAATTGCCGAGTCATTGGGCGGTGTTGTGGTTTCTGAAGGTCAATCTTGACAAATTGGTTTATCAAGTCGATATACCTGTGGAGTGTGAGATTTAGATGTTGTTCAGGTTGAAAAATATCTGGTTCCTTGCGTTCTCTGTGTCGTCGCACTTTTACAGTGTGTTTTCATTATCCAAACCCTGTCGGCCCCCATATTGATACGGGTTTTGTTTTTGTATATCCCGAAAAATCCTGTTCGGCGGCATATGTAATCCTTTGATAATATAGCGGTTATGCCCAACCATCAGGCTCCTTGCTTGAAATTCGCCGTGCGAAAAAATTAACGGAACTTTAGGGGTGTTTATAGCGTTTTTCCTGGGACAACTTTGCGTTGTTAAATAATGTGTGTGTGACATCAATAAGTGCTGTGTTTGATGGTGGGGATTCTATCTGTGACAAATAAGTAATATGTGACTATCTAACGTCAGGTAGTAGTTATACAGAATGGATGTGAACCCGTTCCCGGTTTTATTTTCTGAAACAAAGTATCAACTGTCACGGGTATATATGAAAAATAGCAATAGCAATAGCAATAGCAATAGTTATACCGATGTAAGGGGTGAAAAAATGAAAGCATACCATCCGCAGTTTCCAATCAGACGAAAGGCCATGTCACATAAAGGTATCTGGAATGGGTTTACCCAACTGATTTTCAGTCTACTCTTTTTTGTTGTGTCTGCTCAGCTGGCCATAGCGGCTTCGCACCCCAATATGTATATAAATCAAGAAGAAATTGATGCGATAAAAGATAAAGTCACTGCAAACGTACAACCTTGGGCTGGTGCATATTCCAAAGTTATAGAAGCAGCCAAATTAACACTGATTAAATCACCTGTGAGCGTGACTTTTCAAGGTAAGAGCAGTCGTCAGTATTTTACCGAGAAACCGTATTGCGGATGGCCGGATGGTTGCAGAGATGGTCAAATCAACCCTAATGCAGATCGGGGAGACTACATCGCGGCGATCAAGTTAGGCGACGCAGTGCGGGACTTGGGTCTGGCTTATGCATTTACCGGTGAGGCAAAATATGCTGAGAAGGCGATTGAATTTATCTATATCTGGTCGGTGAATCCGGATACATCGATGAAACCGACGACGGCAGCAGGTAATCGTATCGAATTATTTATTACCTTGCCGGGCTATCTTTATGGCGCAGATTTGATTTGGAACTATGCCGGATGGAATGTTGACGAAAAAGCCACTTTTCGCAATTGGGTGCAGTCGCTGGGGAACCAGGCAATGTCCAGCGGGGCGGGCAATAACAATTTCGCCAACTGGCGTGTCGTCTTGATTGCTGCAGCCGGAGCCTTGTTGGATGACAGTACGTTATTGGATTTTGCTGCAATGGAATGGAAAAACCTTCTTCCATTGCAGATGAACGGCGAGGGTAGTGCAACCGCAGGAATTATGGGTCAGGAGAAGGGTCGAACCAAAGGGTTACATTATTCACTCTATGCGATCAATGCGATGATTCAGGGGGCTGAAATCCTGCGTCATCGTAATGTTGATCTTTATAGTTATAAAGACAACAAAGGCAGAGGATTGGAATTGGCCCTGGATTTCATCACGCCATACGCCATTAATCCAGCCACCTGGACGGCTGCCGGGTATCAGCAAATTACAACGATTACTCAAAACGACAGTATGGCATTGTATGAATTGGCCTATTCTCAATACAAAAAACCACTTTATCTGGATGCAATCAATCGCTGGACCCGTCCCCTGGATGAAATTCGGGTGATGGGCATCAATACGCTCACACATGCGAATCTGTTTGACCTGGATTCCACACCACTTCCTGCAGTTGCCCCACGTATTACCACACAACCTTTGTCGCAAACTGTCGATGAAAGCGCAACGGTCACGTTTAGTGTAACCGCCAGCGGTAGTGCGACATTAAATTTCCAATGGTTTCGTAACGGGTCGGCAATATCGGGAGCGACAAACAACAGCTATACCGTAGAGCAAGTGTCATCCGCCGATAATGGTGCAACCTATCGCTGTGAAATCAGTAACAGTGCAGGACGTGTTGTCAGTGATGATGCTGGCTTGATTGTACAAATGGATATCATGGCCCCGATTATTGATGCCGGTATGGTCCGCGATTCTGATCAAGTGGATATCCTGTTCAGTGAGGCAGTGAGTACAACGAGTGCTGAAATGACAGGGAATTATCAAATTACCCCGGATATTACTGTATTGGGTGCGACATTGACGGATGACGGGCGGACGGTTCAGTTGCAGATCAGTGATCTGGAGGAAGGAGTGGACTATACCATCACAGTGAACGGTATCCAGGATCGCTCATCAAGTGCCAATGAAATCGCTCCAGGCAGTAACGTATCGGTGGTGTATGAACCCAGTGAAGGATTTGAAAACGGCATCATTCCGGTCGGCTGGAGTCCATCAGTCGCATCACGATGGTCCGTGGTAATGGATGAAGGTGACAATGCCTTGCATTTGAATACGACGAGTTATTCTCCTTTGACTGGCGAACGTCCAGGAGAAATTATTTTGTTACCGAATAGCTACGGAGATTTCACATTTGAAGTGCAGGCAAAGCTGAATGAGCCGGTGTCGAATACGAATGCAGACTATGTGCTGGTATTTGGTTATCAGGATGAAAACAATTATTACTATATGCTGTTTAATAATATCCAGAACAACACCCAATTGTTTCGGGTCATTGAGGGTAGCAGAGAGGAACTGAATACCGCAGATTCCGATTGGATCACCGATACCGCATATCATACTGTTGCGATAAAGCGGCAGAGTAACCGGATAGAAGTCCGATTTGATAACAAGGTGGTATTGCAAGCCACGGACAGTACTTTCGGTGCAGGTCAGCTGGGGTTAGGCTCATACAATGATTCAGCCTATTTTGATAATGTGCGTGTGGTTGGTACCGCCCGTGTGATTCCGGGCATGGTCGATACTACACCACCCTCAATACCGATAAATGTAACAACCACCTTGGTGGGAATAAATACAATAAATTTGAACTGGGGCGTGGCTGAGGATGTGGAAAGTGGAATAACGAGTTACAAAATATACCGTGATGATATTTTGCAAGAAACGGTTGATGAAACAAGTTACTCCGATAACGAGTTACAGGCGTCAACTCCCTATCGTTATGCCATTGCGGCGGTTAATGGTGCTGGCCTGGAAAGCATGAAGAGTGCCGAGCTGGCAGTATCCACCGATAGTAACGATACAACCCCCGTTTCAGACAGCGGTGGTGCTGGTGCTATGGGTTGGTTTGACATGTTACTAGCATTGTTTGGTGTGAGCATGCTCGCTGCCCGTTACAGGTTACCGCGAAAGATGTGTTTGACAGGATAAAAGTACAGACAGTGCGGCAGAATACCTCCTGGGTAAACCGGGAGGAGTAGCCTGGAACAATATCGTTAAAATAGTGGTGGTGGTAAGTATGCTAAATCGTGATTCTGCAGGAGTCTTAAACCCCATCGATTCACTTCTTATCGATGCACTATGTCATGCGGATGCCTTTAATTCACGCACCACCCATCCCAGTTATTTCATCGTACCCACCTATTCAAATCGCTAATTTTTCTGCCTGTGCCAATATTTTTGTAGTGCATAAAATGCACTACCATGCTGGATATTGAAGTTGTACAATTTTCAGGGCGTGGACATTGGGGTATTGAAAATCCTCTGCATTGGCGGCTGGATGTTGTGTTAGGTGATGATGCAAGCCGCATTCGTAAAGGCAATGGTCCGGCTATTATGACCAGTATTCGTCATCTCTGTATGAACCTGTTCGAACGTGAATCTTCTTCCATCAGTTTCGCCAAAAAACGCCGCAAGGCTGCATGGAATGATGAATGCCGCGCTAAGGTCATGTTTCTTCATTGATTTATATACGGTCGTCCTGGAGTTATGGGTTCTTGGGCAGACTTTGAATGGAAGTTACTACGCGCATATTTCTCAGACAATACCGCTTTGGGGTTGATTTCAGCGATGGCTTCGGAAGTCTGAACAAGCCTGTTAAGTGGGTTTGTTCAACTCATGCACCATCCGCCCCAATGTAATCATCGCTTTTTCCAGCACCTCGTTCCACGGTTGTGCGCAATTGAGCCGGATAAAGTTCCGATATTTTTGCGTGGCAGAAAATATCTGTCCCGGCGCAATGCTAATGCGTTGCGCCAATGCCTGCTGGCAGAGTTGCAGTGAATCCACTTTTTTGGGTAATTCAATCCAGATAACAAAACCGCCTTGCGGTTGCGAAACCCGGGTTTCCTGCGGAAAGTATTTGCCAACGGCACGAATCATAATGCTCACTTGTCGTTGATAATCGCGGCGCACCTGACGCAGATAACGGTCATAACCGCCTTGCCGGAGGAAATCGGCAATCGCATATTGTGGCAAAGTCGGCGTGGCAAGGCTGGTGACGTATTTTCGATATTCGATTTTATCCCGGTACTTGCCCGGAATAACCCAGCCGATTCGGAGGCCGGGTGATAGGCTTTTGGAAAACGATGAGCAATAAAGCACTTGTTCATTTTTATCAAAAGCACTAACCGCGCGTGGTCGTTTGGCCTCAAATCCCAGGTCGCCGTAGATGTCGTCTTCGATCAGTGGAATATCAAATTGTGCCAGTAAATCCACCAGTGCCTGTTTGTTTTCATCCGGCATTGTGCAGCCCAAAGGGTTGCTGGAATTAGGCACCAGTGCGCAGGCTTTCACGGGCCATTTTTCCAGCGCCAGTGAAAGGGCAGCGAGACTGATGCCGGTGTGCGGGTCTGTGGGTATTTCCAGTGCTTTCATGCCCAACACTTCAATGGCTTGTAACAGGCCATAAAACGCCGGGGATTCAATCACAATAACATCACCGGGCTTCGCGATGGCTTGCAGGCAAAGTGTCAGCGCCTCCTGGCAGCCGCTAGTAATAATGATGTCATCAGGATGTGTCTGGCAGCCAGCCTCTGCCATGCGCCGTGCAATCTGTCGTCGCAACTCCGGATTACCGGGCGGGAATTGGTAAGTAGAAAGTTCGTTACCGTATTTGCGGACAGTGGATGACAGTGAGCGCTGGATCGCGCGCGTGGGTAAAAAGCTGGGGTGAGGCACGGCGGCACCCAGTTGCACAAAGCCTGCTTCATTAGCGGCTTGCACCAGACGTAAAACCAGTTCCTGGCCTGTGACCGGTGTCGGTTTTGTTGATGGACGCGACAGGGCGGGGGGGCTTGGTACCGGCCAAGGTTGTGTGCGTACATAATAACCGGAACGCGGACGTGCCTCGATTCGCCCCTCGTCTTCCAGCAAACGCTGTGCCTGCACCACAGTGGAAATACTGACGCCAAATTGCTCGCTCAGTTTACGCACCCCCGGTATGCGGTCACCGGGCAGGTACAGACTTTGATCAATGCGTTCAGTCAATTGCCGGGCAATGGTTTCGTAGAGTTTATGCAAAATCAACCCTCCAGCGGTGAATGGGGTACAGATTGGCCGTTTATGGAGCAGTACAGTTCAATATAAAATATAACTGTACCGATAAATATTAATTCAATCTGAATCTGTATTGTTTTGAGTGTGCCGATTATCCTGTGTATCTGTCAACTGACAAGGTAAGAGATGAAAAAAGAAACACAGGGATTGCTGGCCGGTTTTGCAGGTATCACGATATTTGCCTTGACGCTGCCCGCGACACGCCATGCCATCGTGTACCTTGACCCGGTGTTTGTGGGGCTGGGCCGATCCGTGATTGCCGCAGTGGTGGCCGGGGGATTGCTGTTAGTGTGCAAGGCACCCATGCCCACAAAAAATCAGTTTGCACAGTTAATGATTGTGGCGCTGGGCGTGGTGATTGGCTTTCCACTTTTTTCTGCACTGGCGATGAAAACCCTGACGGCGGTGCATGGTGGGGTGGTTGCCGGTGTGTTGCCCATGATGACGGCCATTGCGGGTGTTTTACTGACGCGCGAAAGACCCTCTATGGGTTTTTGGTTAACTGGTGTGGTGGGCTGCCTTGTGGTGATACGTTTTGCGTATCCTGAAGGTTTTCAGCATGTGCTGGCGGGCGATGTGTATCTTGCGCTTGCGGTTATTGCCGCCGCTTTTGGTTATGCACTGGGCGGTCGTTTATCCACAGAACTGGGGGGATGGCAGGTGATTTGCTGGGCGCTGGTGTTGGCTTTCCCACTGGTGCTGATTCCCTCAGGAATGCAATTGCCAGCGGCAACGCAACATATTCCTGTGACAGCCTGGCTGTGTTTTCTTTATCTGGCATTGGGCAGCCAGTTGCTGGGCTTTGTTTTTTGGTATAAGGCTTTGGCTTTGGGTGGCATTGTACGTGTCAGTCAGATTCAATTGTTGCAACCGTTTATTACACTCTCAGCGGCGGCGTTATTACTGGGCGAGCAACTGGATGGCCGTACATTATTTTTTGCATTGCTGGTGGTGGCAGTGGTGGTGTTGGGCGGACGAATGCGGATTAGGAACGGACCATTACCAGAATCAAATAACAGGAGTTTATGAATGAGTCAGCGAAACAGATGGCCAATATTTCAGGTGGATGCTTTTATCACGGACAAAGCTTTTTCCGGAAATCCTGCTGCGGTTTGCCTGTTAACAGAACCACAAGACGAGGAATGGATGCAGGCCGTTGCCGAAGAAATGAACCTGAGTGAAACCGCTTTTGTCTGCGCCTGTGATGATGGTTTTGAACTGCGCTGGTTCACTCCGACAATCGAAGTTGATTTATGCGGCCATGCGACACTGGCCGCTGCACATGTGTTGTGGGAGCAGAATATTTTAACGCCGGGTGTGACGGCACGCTTTCAAACCAAAAGTGGTTGCTTGCAGGCCAGGCAATCTGCTGGCCTGATTGAACTGGATTTTCCTGCCGAGCCTGTTGTGGCAACAAAAGCCCCCGAAGCATTATTGTCCGCACTGGGTATTGAACATGCAGAGGTTTATCGTAATCGCCTGGATTATCTGGTGACTGTCGCTACAGTGGCCGGGGTGCGTGAATTGGTCCCCGACTTTTCCCGATTGAAAAAAATTGATATACGTGGCGTGATGGTGACTGCTGGTGCCGATGATTCTGACTTTGATTTTACATCACGTTTTTTTGCTCCAGCGGCAGGAATTAATGAAGACCCGGTGACGGGCTCGGCGCATTGCGCCCTGTATCCTTTTTGGTCTGAGCGATTGAATAAAACAGAAATGATCGCTTTTCAGATTTCAAAACGCGGAGGCCGGCTCAAACTGCGAGGACAGGGAGGGCGTGTCATGATCGCTGGCCGAACACTTACCGTAACATCAGGAGAGCTTCATGTCTGAACAGGCACAGTGCTGGATTAACGGTCGGCTGATGCCGGGCAGTGAAGCCACTGTTTCGGTATTTGACCACGGCCTGCTTTATGGCGATGGCGTGTTTGAAGGTATTCGTTTTTATCAGAGGCGTGCCTTTCGATTACACGCGCATTTAAAACGTCTGATGGATTCCGCCGCCGCTATTTGTTTAACGATTCCGTACACGGAGGAAGAATTGACACAGGCCGTTGCAGATATTGTTGCAGCCTTTGCCGAGCCGAAGGGGTATCTCCGACTTATGGTGACCCGAGGCGTTGGTCCTCTGGGTTTAAATCCGGACAGCTGTACGCAGCCCACAGTGATTCTTATTGCCGATCATTTATCGATGATCAGTGAGAAGCAGCGTCAGCGAGGCGCAAAACTTGTTATTGCCTCCACCCGTTGCCTGCCCGCAGACGGGCTTGATGGTCGTATCAAAAGCCTCAATTATCTGAACAACATACTGGCGCGCATGGAAGCCAATCAGGCCGGTGCCGACGAAGCGATTCTGCTTAACCGGAATGGCCACGTTGCAGAAGGCAGTGCGGCTAATATTTTTATCGTGCGTGATGCTCAACTTCTTACTCCGCATCCCGTAGACGGCGCGCTGCAAGGTATTACCCGCAGTGTCGTCATAGAGCTTGCCGCCAAGTGAAAAGATACCCGCAACGGTGTGTAGCCTGACAGCGTATGACTTGTATACTGCGGACGAGTGCTTTCTGACAGGCACCGGTGCAGAACTGATTCCTGTGCGAGAAGTGGACAGCCGCCCGTTGCGACAATGCCCAGGCCCAGTGTTTTCCCGGTTAGCAGAGGCATTTACGAATGTGATTTATCGGGAAACGAGTGAAAAATGAAATGGGGTATCTGTTTCTGATGTCTTGAATGGTTATGTTGTCGTGGTACTAACAGGTGATGTGTTATAAACGCAAAGGACGCAAAGAAAAACACTAAAATTTTGTGTCCTCTGCGTCTTTACGACCTCCGCGTTAAATACCTGGTGATTCTTAAGACAGATGTTTTTAGCGCTTAACACACATTTGTGGCCCGCGTAACATCAGTAAATTATTCAATTTCCATTCTTTAACGAAGCAGCAGTGATATAAAAGCACATAACATAATAAAGGAGACCGTATTCTCATGAAGACAAATCATTCCCATAAATTAGCCATCGGGTTAGCCGCTTTCATATTCGTCAGTTTAGCCGGTTGTGCCACTATGGTATCCAACACTGATGGGCAAACTGCCACTGTGGAATCAGCCGATGGCAGTCCGATTGTATATGGTGTACGAGGGCAGGGTGAGCCAGTCATCGTTTTTGTGCATTGCTGGACCTGTGATCACACTTTCTGGGATGAGCAGATTGATTATTTTTCCAAACATCAGCGAGTTGTCTGGCTGGATCTGGCCGGTCACGGTGAATCGGGTAGCCGTCGGCAACAATACACCATGCAGGCTTTTGGAGAGGATGTAGCTGCCGTTGTCAAAAAAATGGGTGCGCAAAAAGTCATTTTGGTGGGACATTCCATGGGTGGCCCGGTAGCGGTAGAAGCCGCTAAACAACTGGGTGATCGTGTTATCGGGATTATAGGTGTTGATACTTTTTATACACCGTTTGAATATCCCACTAGCCAAGAAAAAATCGCGGGATTTGTGAAGCCCTTTGAAACCGACTTCCGCAAATCGAGTGAACAAATGGTGCGCTCCATGTTTACACCTCAGGCTGATCCTGCGGCTATTGAGAAAATCGTCATGAAATTTTCAGCAACTGATCCTAAAGTCGGTGTCAGTGCCATGCATGAATTATTTAACTGGAATGCTCAACAGGCCGCCGCTGACCTGAAGCATTTCTCGGGTATTTTGTACAATATCAATGCGGCACCCACAGGCAAGGAACTCCCTGCTAATGAGCATGTCACTATGGTACCGAATGTCGGTCACTTTATGGCACAAATAAAACCCGAAAAATTTAATCAGGCTCTGGAAGGTATTATTGCAACACTGGATAAAGTAAGCCATTAATCTGTCTTTTCAACGGAGAAAACCATGTTAAGTAAAAAGTACTCTGAAAGCCTACCCAGCAATCAAAGTCCAGTTCGATACCAATGTCGTTATTGATGACAAAGTCATTACCTCAAATGGAGGGCCGCCAGCTATCAGGCTGCCTTTGAGTGACTGGAGAGATTAAGTTCCAAAAAATTCGCGACTGAAATTTCCGAGGCAATACAATTCAATCGGTTGGAAAGCGCTTTCAAACCGTAGGGTGGGCACGTTTTTTGTGCCCACGCCGACAGTATTATCTGAACATAAAAAATGAAATTTCAAAATACAAACGTCGAAAACACATTTAATGCTTACCCTAAAAATATTAAGCAGAAACTGCTCTTTTTCCGTGAGATTATTTTCCAAATTGCCGATGAGTTTGATGAAATCGGCAAGCTGGAAGAAACGCTAAAGTGGGAGAGTCCAAGTTACTTAACTCATTCACCGAAGAGTGGAACAACGATCAGACTTTCCTGGGTGCGTACAGATAATGACAAATGTGTGATTTCTGTTCATTGTCAAACACGTTTAGTGTCAGACTTTAAAGAAATATATCCAGAATTGGAGTATGACGGTAATAGAAGCCTTATTGTAACCATTAATAATAAATTACCGCTTGAAAAAATAAGGCATTTTATTTATTCAGCTTTAACATATCATTACAGAAAAAAACATGGCATCGGAATGTAAAACACATAACCAAAAATATAGCCGATGCAAAACCGCATGGCTGATACAGGCGCGAGAAAACCCGCGTGGGCAAAAAAACATGCCCATCCTACGCCTGAGTAGTGACAACCGGACCAATATTTTTTCGTGGCATCAGGGTGTAGCGCTAACGATTTTTTTTATTTATAAAACAGGAGAATAAAATGTACTCGGGTAGCTGCGAATGTAAATCTGTTCGTTATCAGTTTCAGGGAGAGCCAATGACCTGTTATGCCTGTCATTGTACTGACTGCCAGACCGCATCAGGCTCAGCCTTTGGTTT
>VAPF01073043.1_pt1 | contig 14524 bp, 16 predicted proteins | sample 3393931 | NCBI WGS metagenome assembly VAPF01 (sample SAMN08290437, study PRJNA428436) | hydrothermal vent metagenome | isolation source: Deep-sea hydrothermal vent chimney | place: Atlantic Ocean: South-mid Altantic Ridge | depth 2773 m m | reverse complement strand
CTTGCTAACCACCCGGCTGCTTCGGGTGAGAATGTGTTGCGTGTTATTGTGCCGCGATTACCGCGTTTGAGTAATCATACCGATTTTGATCCACTGGGTTTACAGACACAGGTTGAACTGTTGTTTGTAGGGGCTGGTGAAACACCACCATCTGCCGATCTGATTATTCTGCCCGGTAGTAAAAGTGTGCGCAATGACCTGAACTGGTTGCGTGACAATGGATGGGACGTAGCGGTTCAACGTCATCTGCGTTATGGCGGAAAACTGCTGGGGATTTGTGGAGGATTTCAAATGCTGGGGCAAATGATTCACGACCCCGACGGTATCGAAAGTGATCCCGGCTCCAGTGCAGGGCTGGGATTATTGCAGATGGAAACCAGACTGGAAGCTGAAAAACAACTGTGTAATGTAAAAGGCAATTTATTGTTAGATGGCTCTACTGTTCATGGTTACGAAATTCATGCCGGATGTACGACTGGCCCAGCATTATCACGTCCGTTATTGAAGCTGGATAAAAGAAATGATGGTGCTGTTTCGGATGACGCCCAAATTATTGGTACCTATCTACACGGCCTGTTTGAATCACAACCCGCGTGTGAAGCACTGCTGCGCTGGGCCGGATTGGCGAAACCTAAAATAACGGATTACCACACCAGACGGGAAACAGACATCAATCGTCTGGCGGATACCCTGGAAAAATATCTGGATATGCCACAACTGGAGATGATGCTGGGTTTGCAACCAATGTAGGGTGGAACAAGCGTAGCGGTTCCACCAAACGGGAAAGAGATATATTCAAGGTTCGATCAGTTCGATAGAGTGTCATATGTCAGAGTGCATTATGCGCATTAATAAATATCAGTGATATGTGTTCGTGGTAAATAAGGGAAGGTGCTTTAAACATACTGAATTTTATAACACAGAGTACGCAGAGGCACGGAGAAATACTTTATCATTTGAGTTGTGTGGAGTCTGCATTCTGTTTGGTGGAACCGCTACGCTTGTTCCACCCTACTCAGGTAGGGGGTGAAACGTGCATAAATTTTGTTCCACTTTATTCAACACAGTTTGGTAGGGTAGGCACGTTTTATATGCCCACGCGGGAAATATTTTATCGGTCGAATTGTGTGGAGCATGAACTCCGCGTGGGCACACAAAACGTACCCGTCCTACAGGGTGCTATATGTCAGAATGTGTTACACGCACCCATAAATATAAGTTGTAAAAGAGGAAGCCAAGTGAACAATTCCGAATGGTTAAAAGTACCCGTTGCCCAATTGAATAGCACAGCCCAGGCAGCAGCAGAAGCCCGTCAGGCAGTATTAACAAAGCCACCGGGCGCATTGGGTCGACTGGAATCCATAGCAATTCGCCTGGCCGCGATGCAGGGAAAAGAAAAGCCCACACTGGAGCGAGTACGCATTGTTGTTTTTGCAGCAGACCATGGTATTGCCGCCGAAGGTGTCTCCGCCTTTCCTCAAGCGGTTACTGCAGAAATGGTACGCAATTTTGCCAATGGTGGTGCAGCCATCAGCGTAGCAGCGCGTGAATTAAATGCACCACTGGAAGTGATTAATCTCGGCACCGTTGTAGACCCTGGTCCCCTGGTCAATGTCAGTGACCAGAGAATCGCTCCCGGCACAGCGAACTTTGCCAGACAGGCCGCGATGACCGAACAGCAACTGGCGCAGGCCATGAATATTGGCCGACAAAGTGCGGAACGTGCCGTCACCAAAGGCATGGACTTGTTTATTGGCGGCGAGATGGGCATTGGTAATACCAGTGCTGCAACGGCACTGGCATGCATACTCACAGACAATGCTGTGGAAGCACTGACCGGTCCGGGTACCGGGCTGGACAGCAAAGGTGTCTCACATAAAGTAACAGTGATCAAAGCCGCACTGGACCTGCATAAATCAAAAATCGATTCACCGGTTACCGCACTACAATATTTAGGGGGGTTTGAAATTGCCGCACTCACGGGCGCGTTTATCGCCTGTGCGCAAATGGGTGTGCCAGTGCTGGTGGATGGTTTCATTGCCAGCACCGCTGCACTGGTGGCAACTCAGCAATGTGATGGTGTTGGTGACTGGCTGTTTTACGCACACGCCTCGGCTGAGCCGGGCCATAAACACATTATGAAAGCATTACAGGCGGAGCCACTGCTCGATATGGGAATGCGCCTGGGTGAAGGCAGTGGTGCGGCCATCGCCGTCCCTTTGCTACGCATGGCTTGTTCATTGCACAATGGCATGGCGACATTTGCCGAAGCAGAGGTTTCCGGAAATTTGTAAATCTCCCGACAATACACAGACCATTATCGACCTATTGCGCCATGGCGAAACCGTCGGCGGGTCGCGTTTTCGTGGCAGCATTGATGATGCCCTGACGGAAAATGGCTGGTCGCAAATGAATGCGGCGATAGTGCAGGAAATGGAAAACCACTCGCAAACATGGAATCGTATTATCAGTTCTCCACTGCAACGTTGCGCAGACTTCGCGCACAAACTGGGGCAAAAGCACTCGCTGCCGGTAAGTCTTGATTCACGTTTTAAAGAAATGCACTTTGGTCGTTGGGAAGGGTACACCGCCGCCGAATTGATGAGCACAGATGAAAATGCCCTGACACAATTCTGGAATGACCCGGTACAAAATACACCTCCCGAAGCAGAGCCATTACTGGAATTTGAACAACGTGTATTATCGGCCTGGGCTGACCTCCTGCAGGATTACCGGGGTGAACGCATTTTGCTGGTTACCCATGGTGGTGTGATGCGTGTATTGCTTTGTCATGTTCAGCAACGCCCCATTAAACAATTGTTGGAAATCGAAGTAAAACATGCAGCGTTAAAACAACTACGGATTCTGGAATGATGCGTCCATTTTTTATTGCATTACAATTTCTCACACGTATTCCCGTGCGCCTGAAAGACACCCCGAATGAACGGCAAACGGCTTCTTCACAATTGTACTATCCATTCATCGGTTTATTGATCGGAGCAGCACTCGTCCTGCTTGCCTGGATGTTACAGGATGCGCCGACGATGCTGAGTGCTGCCATTGTATTGACAGCCTGGGTGCTCATCAGCGGTGGCCTGCATTTGGACGGCCTTGCTGACAGTGCTGATGCCTGGGCGGGTGGGCTGGGTGACTGTGACAAAACCCTGGCCATCATGAAAGACCCGTCTTGCGGTCCTGCCGGTGTGGTTAGCATTGTGTTGCTGTTACTGCTGAAATTCGCAGCCCTGCATACCCTGCTTGAAGCATCGGTATCGACCTCATTGTTCAGCTTACCGATGCTGATGATATTGATCGCGCCAGTGTTGGGCAGAACGATACCGTCACTGTTATTTCTTACCACACCCTACGTTCGTCAGAATGGCCTGGGTTCTGTATTGGTCGCTGGTTTGCCACGCCGTGGCCTGATTTTTGTCATGGCTGTTGTTGCTGTCAGCGTATTGTTATTGGCAGGTGGTATTGGCTTGTGGTTATTGCTTGCAGTGGTGATTGTGTTTGTATTGTCACGACGTTTGATGATTCAACGCATTGGCGGTGTGACGGGGGATGTTGTGGGTGCGTTGATTGAAATCACTGAAACAGCTGTATTGGTTTGTGCGGTGTTGTTTTTATGAACAACAAACTTGTGGCGTCACGAGTTGCGATATAGCTTTTTTTATCGTTGTGCTGAAGCTTAGAGTTTTCCTGTTTTCCATATATTTGATACGCGGCATGGTACATATTCCCCGGAATGTTGAGTTGACATACTGATACCCTGAGAATAAGGTTTGGGTGGGGGGAAAGCAGGATATGCCTTAATAGTCCTTCAGTATCAAGTCTAAATTGACTGGTTTTGCATGATTATCAGGCAAACTTACCTGGTTTTTTGCTCCATACTGTGGGTAGCATAATAGCAAACGGGCTTGATACTAATAAATTTATGGTTTATAGGGAGATCAGGTGTTTACTGAGGCTATAAAGTACGCTGAGGAACAAATAGAGTTTCATAGATCGAAAATGAGATCATTTTTACGATGGGTATGGGGGTTAGCCATCTTAATTTTAATTACTATAATTCTGTTTGCTGGCTATACAGATGTTATGTTGAAAACCGTAGCTCAAATGTATATTGAAACCAGTCTAAAAATTGCCAATACGCCTCCTTCAGTAGTCGATTTTCCAGATTTTGTTGGGTTAATAAATGAAAATTACTTTGGATATTGGGCTGTATCTGGTTTTGTTTTAGCGTTATTTGCATCGCTTGGAATGCTCAAGTATCACGCAGGGCGTATGGCATATCTTGAAGCGGAAGTTTTAAACTTAAATAGACTGCAAAGTATTTCTAACGTCGAACCGGTTAAATCTGTTCTTGGTAACAAGGTAATTGAATTTAGTTTACTTGCAAATACCCGTTCTGATGTGAAAGTTGTCGTAAACCCAATATTGGATGCAATTTCTGAAAACACATCAAAGATAATAGATAAACTGTCAAAATATAAACCATAATAAATTGCTTAACTTGACTGAAAAAAATCGGCGTTTCGCTACGCTATATTCTGCTTTTTTCGTCAAGTTATCTCAATGCGGGCGGGCGGCGTGGCTGGGCGGAGAAATAAGGGGACACAATACTTGATTACAATAGCCTTATTTGGAGGTATTAACTTTAGAGCTACAGGAAAGGAAGCACATAATGTCAGATAATGTTTATGTCGTAGAAAAAGGCGAAAACTTACACGTTATAGCAAAAAAATATGGAGTCAGTCTTGCGAAGATAATAGCACTTAACCCTGTATTGAAAGAAAAACTGGATATCATATATCCTGGAATGTCCATTAGGGTTTCTGACAAAATCAAGACTACTGATGCGCGCATATCGAGACTATTATTTAATGGAGAAACTCTTTCCGTATATTCTATAAAAAATGACCGGCTTTTAGCAGAATATCCAGCAATCTCTGGCTTACCACCAAATGCCCCTCGTTTAACAGAATTGATAGCAGAAGGTAGAAAAAATTTAAAAATTAATACTGATTATACAAAACCAATATTTCAAAATAAAAAAGATGCTGGGCCTATACAGGAAGATAACTATACATTTTTTTTAAAAGCAGGCATGCCTTATGATAAATCAAAAGCCGCTGGGGATGGTGCTGGCTGGGGAGAAGGCGGATGGATATTGACGGAACATCTTTTGGCAAAAATGGGAAATTTATTTGGTGGAAGGTTTGGTTTTTTTCTACATCATGATGGTGGTTCTCGTGGTACTTCAGGCTGTATTGGCTTAAATAATGAAAAAGATTTTAAAGCACTTAAAGATTTCCTTGTGAAAGCTCAGGCGCAAGGGCAGGAAAGCGTGCTAATAAAGGTTAAGTATCAATGATAAAAACCAGAAAACCTAGCATGCTGTCATTATTGCTATTATTCATCGCTGTAATATATCTGGCATGGTCACAGATAACCTTGTATCAATATCGGGAGGCTTTGGAAACAGAAAAAACAAGGGTATATAGTATTGCCGATCATTTGGAGATTTGGAAGAAAATATCAACAGAATATGATGGCTATTTTGATTTAGACAAGCTTGGTAAAGACCGAAGAAACATCAAAATCACCCAAATCAAGAGAAAAAATGAAATATCCTCTATCGGTGAGGATGAAATTCTTTATGTAATGTTTCATAACAAAATAGATGAGCAAAGGAAAAGTGAATTGAACAGGTTTTTTTCCGATCTTGTTCTAGGTAACTATTTTTATGTAACCACTGACAAGAACGGAAAGATTAAAGAAATGTTCTGGGATAAACCTTGAAATAATAGTAGCTCAGACACCATCGATTTAGCAGACTCAAACCCACGCTCTGAGATCTTTCAGTGTCAGAAAGAGCGAAGCGTTATTATCCGCCAGCAACTCAAAACCAAAATGACGATAGAAAATGTGAGCGGCATCATCAATTGGATCAACAACAATTTCCCACACACCCAACTCATCTGCAATAGCATCAATACGTTTGAACGCATCAAAAAGAAAGATAGAACCCAATCCTACCCCTTGATGCTTACGATTAACCGCCAGCTGACCCAACCTGGCCGTGGGAATCGGATACCTCGATAGTCTTCGGCGCAAAGATAGCGGAATCTGTTCAAAGCCAATGCTGGCTGCTGAAAGAGTGTAATAACCCATTATTGTATTACCCTCTTCAGCCGGAACAGCGACATAAGCTCTGGCGACACCCTTAGCAGCATTCTGGCGGGAAAACTGCTTTCAGAAACGCATTTCCACAATCGAATGAGGTGCGATCATGTGCTTTGGTCAATGGTTCAATACAAATTTTTCCCGGCGCATGGCTCACTCGATACGATCCTGATGGCGTTTCTTTGCTCGCTGCACCGCATCGGGAACAGGCCGCGCCAGGCGATCAAGCATGGATGACATTGCAATAAATAAGGGGCGCACCACACAAACGGATAACAAGCGGGCTTGATACTGCATAACTTATGTGCCCACGAAAATCTGCCATAGTCGTAACCTTTTGAATCTTCTGGAGAAAATATATTTCTTGATGTGTGATCTAAAATGACTAGAGTAGATAGTCATATTGCGTGTTGTTTCTGAGGTGGTTATGAAGGTATCTATAGTAGAACTGAGGCATAAAACAAATGATATTCTGAAAGCTCTTGATAGAAATGAGAGTGTTACCGTTTTTTATCATGGTAAAGTAAAAGGCATAATAAAACCTGCCAGAGAAAAGTCGGAATTGAAAGTCAAAGACCATCCTTTTTTTGGGATGCGGGGCGGATCGGAGGCAACAGTACTTGAAGAGCTGGAAAACTTGAGAAAGTTTCGTCATGATCTTTGATGCTGATATTTTTACATGGGCTCAAAGAGGGAATGAAAAGGCGGCCAAGCTCATCGAAAAAAATGAAGGCAGGTACCTTTCGATTCAGAGTTATATGGAGCTTCTTCAGGGAGCCAAAAATAAAACCCATCATAAATACGTTAAAGATTTTATCAGTGAATTTGAGTTCTCAGTTTTGCCCTTCACTGAGAACGTAGGGCACCGGGCGCTGATATATGTAGAAGAGTATTCTCTTTCATCAAATATGAGAGCGGGTGATGCCATTATAGCTGCTACAGCGGTTGAAAATAATATGATGCTTGTTTCCAGCAATGTAAAAAATTTTAAGATTGTGAATGAATTGCAGCTCAAAGCTTTTAGGCCATAAAATACATGGTAAATAAAGGAGGCACAATATTTAACCATGGCCAGATTAGCAAGAGTAATATTCTCAAAAAGGAAAGGGAGGGGTGGTTTATTTTTATTAAACTCAATAAGTTACTGTTGTGTTATGCTAATAGGGTCGTATATCTTTCAAAGATAGGTGCATTATGTCTACTGCCAAAGATATTTTAAAAGAAGCAATTCAGCTTGAGCCAACCGAAAGGGTAAAGCTCGTAGACCAATTAATAACAAGCCTTGACAGGCCAGATAAGGATATCGATAAACTGTGGGCAGAAGAAGCTGAGTCCAGGCTGGATACATACAAGCAAGGGAAACTTAAAGCAGTTTCATTGGAAGAAGCTTTATCTAAATATAAATGAAAATAACATTTTTAGAGGAAGCACAATACGAATTAAATGAGGCAATAGAGTATGATGATTTACAGTCCTCTGGTTTAGGTCAATAATTTCTTCAAGAGGTACTAAACACTCTTGATAGAGTGGCCAGATTTCCTCAAGCATGGTGCCCACTTTCAGAAAATACCAAGCGTTGTCAGACTGCCAGATTTCCTTATGGCTTTATTTACTCTATTTTAGAAAATGAAATACTAATAATTTCAGTTTCAAACTTGCATAGGGAACCGAGTCATTGGAAGCATCGAGAAAATAAATATTATAGCTCTGTGTTTTCCCCTATTAGTTTTCTATTTCCCCAGTTTTATTTTTCAGGAACAACACATGAATTACAGGCGTGCCAAGCCATTGAGTTATCGGAAAATTTATTCGGTCATTTTCAGTTCACTTCTTTTTTTATTCATACCACAACAGATATTTGCAAACCCCACCGTTAAAAACCTCATTCTCTTAATTGGTGATGGCATGGGGCCGCAACAATATGCATTAGCCCTGTCATATGCCCGGCTGGCACCCAATGCACATACTCGGGAGCTGAATCTGGAAAAGTTCATGTCTCAGGGTGAGCTTGGGTTAATGATGACTCATCCCCATAATGCGCTCGTCGTTGACTCTGCGGCATCGGCTACGCAACTGGCGACGGGGCATTATTCGGGGTCAGAAATGATTGGTCTGGATTATAAAGGTAATCCGCAAAAGACGATTTTGGAGCGTGCGCGTGATGCTGGGAAGTCTACAGGGCTGGTGTCTGATACCCGTATTACCCATGCAACGCCTGCTGCATTTGCCGCTCACCAGCCTCATCGGTCAATGGAAAATAACATTGCGTCCGATTTGATAAACAACCATGTCGATGTGATGTTGTCTGCCGGTCTGCGGTCGTTTCTTCCGCAGGGTGTCGAAGACAGGGAAAGCAAAACATATGCTCATCTTCGTCAACAAATTCCCGAACATATTAAGCTGGATTCCAAAAGAACGGATGATCGCAACTTGTTAAACGAAGCTGAGGCTAAAGGTTATCATCTTGTGTTTGATCGGGAATCAATGTTGATGGCACCCGAAAACACGAAACTGCTGGGTCTTTTCGATAGCAAAAAAATGCCCAATGGTATTCGTGAGTATCAAACGGAGCATCAAAAATCCAGAAAGCATCCTACGTTGAAAGAAATGACCATCAAGGCACTTGATCATTTGTCCAGAAATAAAAAAGGATTCTTTTTGATGGTTGAGTCGGGCCAAATTGATTGGGCAGGTCATACCAGTGATGCAGGTACAATGCTTCATCAGATGTTGCAATTTGATAAAACAATTGGGTACGTCATGGAATGGGCTGAGAAAAAGGGTGATACTTTAGTTGTATTAACAGCAGATCATGAAACTGGGTCATTTGGTTTCAGTTATTCAAATTTTGATGTTCCAAAGGCAAAGAGGCTTGAAGGTTCTGCTTTTAGGGATGTTAAATTCAAGCCAAGATACAATTTTGGTGCGCCAAAAATAATCGATATGCTTTACCGGCAGAAAAAATCCTATACAGAAATGATGTCTGAGTTTTCTGCCTTGCCTGAAGAACAGGAAACGGCAGAAAATTTGATGAATATTGTCAATGGAAGTTCTGAATTCAAAATTTCTCTGGCTGAAGCAGAAGAAATATTACGGCCTATAAATGATGGGTTTTATGTGAAGGATTTTAAAGAATTTTATGTTTATTTTAATAATCATCGACAAAACAGGCTCGGGATAATTTTGTCACGACACCAAAACGTAGTGTGGGGTACAGGCACACATACGGACACACCTGTTCCGGTGATGGCCCTTGGGCCGGAAGCACTCACTCGGCAATTTAATGGTATTCATCACAGCACAGAAATCGCGATAATGATGAAAAAAGCATTGGGTCTGACAATCCCCCGGTCCCATTGATTTTCAAAAGAAAAAGGGTGAAAACAAGCTGACAGGGTAAATACCAATGTTATTAAGGAATGGAACACAATAACGTATATAAGAAGGTAGGGTGGGTACAAACTACGTGCCCACCCTACGGCTACGGCTGTGAGTCCCAACGGAGCCGCTGATGTTAGGGTTCGCAAGCTCACCACCAACCTGTGAATTTGTTAACTTAAGAGCATTGAGGCAAACACTATTCACCCAATCCTGGGTCGTTTTCGGTATAGTATGGCCCCTCGGCTATTAGACCCTGATCATCGCCATGTTTTTTACAGACAACCGCACCCATTTTTTCCGCCCCTTTTTCGGTAAATACCGGGAACAGGTGGTGGAATGTCTGCGTATTCTGCATGCCTCCCTTTATGGTTCACTGGCGAATTACAAGCGTGCCTTTACTCGGGATCAGGTGCTGGAGTCCTTCACCGAGGCCATTACCCGTACCCCGGTGCTGGACGAGGAAGAGGAAGATTTTTCTGCACCGGTGCGCAGCGAGCGGGAGCAGGCCAACTGGGTTCTCAATCTGCTGCTGGAGCATGGCTGGATCGAGCGCCATGCCGATGAAGCCACTTTGCAAAGCAGCTATGCCTTCAGTCGTATCGGTCGCCTGTTTACCCAGCCCATGGTGGAAACAGCGGGTGGCGGTTTTCGTACCCGGCATCGCAATACCCGTAACACCCGCAATGCCTTGCAATCCTTTCTTGAGCGTGGCGAGGTGTATGATCTGCTCGATGCCTACGAATACTCGGAACGCATCATCAGCGACTTCAGCGATGTGATTGCTGAGCTGGATGAGCGTAAACGCATGCTGGTACGGGAAGTAGAGGCTCAACAGGTCGTCCAGCGAGCCAGTGACGAATTTTTCGATTTTATGGAAAAGCGTTTCATGCCGGATCTTTCCGTGCGCCTTTCTGCAGACAGCGTGGAAAAATACCGTGATGAAATCGAGTCACTGTTGCGTAAGGCCAAACGCAAGCAGAAAAAATTCAAGGCGGGTGCCGAGATTGAATTACGCAAGCTGGCACCGGAGTTATTACAGGACAAACAGGCTTCGCTTTATTATTTCATTCTCGACAGTATCGAGTCACGCATTCACAGTGCTAGCGACATCATGCTGCCCGCGCTGCGCAATGCCCTGCACAGCTTCACCCGCCGTGCTGATATCATCATTCGCCAGCTTAGTTACACCCTGGGTGGTGAACAGGGTGACCTGCTTAATCTCTGTCAGCAACTGGGCGCGTTGCCGAAAGAAAAACAACCGCAGGCACTGGATACTGTGGCCGATGCCATGGCCACGCTCGATCTCGGTGTGACCGATCCCGGCGCATTGCGATTGCATGCCGGGCGGCAGCGGCGATTGGTTAACAGTTCTGTCGAGGCGCAGACACCCATGGACAAAGCTTCGCGTCGTGAGCTGTTTATCCAGCAGTCACTGCAAAAAGCTTTTGTGGTTAACAACCAGCAGGTAGAGCAGTTCATTGTTGCCGCGCTTAAAAATGGCCATCGTATCCATAGCAAGCAGTTACCGGTGCAAAATGCCCGTGATTTGTTGATGGCCGCCCATGCGATTGAAGCAGGTGCTGCGGGGCGACGCTCCAGTGAATTTTATTTTCGCGTAGAGCCGACTGGCCAGCAGGTGCAAACGGATTATTATCAAATGACCGATGATTTCATCATCGAACTGGTGGAGCACTCTCAGGCACATTCTCAGGAAAAGAATCATGCTGACTGACGTACTGAGTCAACGACTCGAAAAGGAAAATATGGGTCTCGATGAATTTCGTGAACTTACCATTCGCTTGCTTAATTATGGCGTGTTATGCCGGAGCGAAAGCCAGACCGAACAACAGCTTTATGACCGCTACCTGCGTATTGCTGATTTGGTGCAGGATTATCTGCATATTATGAATATCACCGTATTTCACGACCGGCGTTTTGAATATCTGCGGCTTTATCCGCCGGGGAGCGAAACGCCGGGTATGGAAGAAGCGGAGACCTCGGCCTTTGCGGGCAGCCTGCGCAACCGGTTGTCCCAGTCCGAAGTGGCCATGGTGCTGGTGCTGCGTTTGCAATATGACAAAGCGTTACGCGAAGGCCAGGTAGATGACAAAGGTTACGTCACTGAATCCATGGAAGCCTTGAGCATCGCCATGAAAAATATCCTGGCCCGCAGCCTGCCGGAAAAGCTCACTGAACGAAAACAGTTGTTTATGCATTTGCGCCATTTGCGTCTTATCGAGTTTCACAGTGAAGAAGATCTGGTGAGCGGCGAAGCCTGGTTGAAGATTCATCCGATGATTGTCAGTTTTGTTAACGATGATGCTGTGCAGGCGTTATCCAGGGCAACAACGCTGGAAAATAAAGAGAGTGGAGGTAGCGCTACGGGGAGCGAATAGAGAGGTATTTTCAATTGATGTAAAGGAGTGTGTTTTTTGCGGATTTCTTAGTGACAAAATACGGAAAATTGTTGGGTAGAATATAAATATTTAATCAATTAGGAACCCTCGATGGTTGTTTTTGAAACTATGTGGGATAACTATCCCGATGACGATCCATGTGACGCAAAAAATAGCAAGGGAGAAAAATTATTAGGTAATCAATGTGTTATCAGGCTTAGCTATGCGATGAAAAAATCTGGTGTTAACTTTCTCAGCTTCCTCGCAAAAAGAAAATGTTGGGTTCATCCCGGTGCTGATCATATATTAGCCGCAACTGAGCTGGCCGACTGGATTGAAAAATCGAATAACATAAATTTTCTCGACACTGAAAATATCACAGGCAGTGAATGGAGACAAAAAGTAGTGGGACGTACAGGGATTATATGTTTCGAGGGCTATTATTTGCGTAGTGATGGAAGTGGTGGGGATCATATTGATTTATGGGATGGTAAATCGATGACTGGAATTGGCTCATATTTTCGTACAAGGTTTAATATAATAATTCCCAGCATTTGGTCGGATCTAACTAAATCGAAGGAAATCAGGTTTTTCCCCGTAAAATGATTAAACGTGTCGCAAAATTTATTATTGGGTTTTTAGTGGGTACCATTATAATTTACGCACTGATTTATGCGTTTGGTGCTGTACTGAATGAAACAGGAGTAAGGTTATATGAGTCTGAAAGTGATCAACAGAGAAATTTTAATATAGTGATGCTTATATGGTTAGTCGGAGCATCGGCAACAGGATATTTTAGCGCCAAATTTTGGAAATAAACTGGCGAGTGAGAATTTGAGAGCCTCAAGTGTAATTTCATTCTTTATATTGGATGAAAATCTCATTTTGGTTTCCGCGGTTCTTCGCAGAAATTTATACTTTATGTAGCTCTTAGTTATCATATGCATTTCCATTTCTAAGCCGGGTAGGGTGGAACAAGCGTAGCGGTTCCACCAAATGGGAAAGGAATATATTCAAGGTTTGATCTGTTATCGATGTCCACCTTGAACCGCCATTTATTGGTGAGTCGTTATCACATGAGGACTTTTTTCTCTTGTTTCGGACGATCAGGTTTTTGTTACCGTTTTTGATTTTTTTGTTAGCCGTTGTGAGTGTAAAAGTGATTTGTTGTTCTTTATAGCCTGTTGGTGGAACCGCTGCGCTTGTTCCACCCTACGGTCTTACGCTGTGTTGAATAGAGTGGAACAAAAAAATTTATAAACACTTTAGCGCTACTCTCTTCCTGGATAGGACTTAGCCTGACGGACGTGATAAGCCGGGTAGGGTGGAACAAGCGTAGCGGTTCCACCAAATGGGAAAGGAATATATTCAAGGTTTGATCTGCTATCGATGTTCACCTTGAGCCGCCATTTATTGGTGAGTTGTTATCACATGAGGACTTTTTTCTCTTGTTTCGGGTGATCAGGTTTTTGTTACCATTTTTGATTTTTTTGTTAGCCGTTGTGAGTGTAAAAGTGATTTGTTGTTCTTTTATAGCCTGTTGGTGGAACCGCTGCGCTTGTTCCACCCTACGGTTTTACTTTGCATTGAATAGAGTGGAACAAAAAACCTATAAATGCCCTAACTCTACCTTTCCCCCGGGTAGGGCTTAGCCTGGCGGACATGCTTCTGAGGGAACGCACTGTCTGAGACAGGGGAAATTGAGACGGGGGAAAATGCACGGAGGCTGTTCATGCGGGTGCGACCCAATGTCATTAAGTTAAGCCAACCTACGATACGCCGTTTTTTGTTAACTTAATGACATTGTTCATACAGTCTCATCTTACGCTCCCCCGGTCTTGGGATAATAGAGAAGTATTCACACAAGTGTAGAGTTAAGTATTTATGTTTCTGAAAAAATTTATCTTCGTCAACTGGGGTAACATCCCGCAGCTTGAATTTGAAATGGGTCCCATCAACTTGCTGTCAGGTGGTAACGGTTCGGGAAAAACCACCGCCGCAGATGCTATCCAGACCATCATGACCGCTGCCCATGAAAATCTTTTTCAATATAACCCGGGACAAGATGAAACCACCCAGCGTGGTCGTGGCGGCAAGCGTGTACGCACCCTGGCGTCTTATGTGCTGGGTTGTGACGATGGCAGTTATGCACGGATTGACCCGAGTGACGGTTATCTCGCTGCGGTGTTCGGTCCCACCAAAGGTGAATCGGCAGAACCTTTCACCGCCGTTATCGGTGTGCGTGCCTGGCTGGATGCCACCGGTGGGCAACAGATAGCGCGGCAGGATGATTTGTTATTTTTGATTCTGCCCGGTGAAGAGCTGACGCTGGCACATTTTCTCCGTGAAGATAAAATCGGCGACAAAAAAACCGACCAATACATCACGCCACTGGATAAAATACAGAACCTGCTGATCCGTGAATTCGGTCAGCGTCGCGTGCAAAAATACGACACGAAAAAAACCTATCTGCGCCGTCTTTACGCGGCCCTGCGTGGCCAGCATGACAGCGTTTCCGAAACAGAGGCCACAGCAGCAGCGCGTGCCTTCTCCCGCTT